>JADMIO010787654.1_pt1 | contig 16433 bp, 15 predicted proteins | sample 8958161 | NCBI WGS metagenome assembly JADMIO01 (sample SAMN16585339, study PRJNA669376) | soil metagenome | isolation source: Crop rotation soil | place: USA: Cullars Rotation, Alabama | collected 2011
CTTTCCCAGTGCCGGCGCGTAGGAAACTTTCTTTTCCTTCAAAAGGGAAACCAACTCGTCGTCAACGTCGTTTTCCCGAACGCTGCCGATCAACGCATCGACGCCGGCCTTTGCCAGGTCTTTTGCTTCAGCGAGGGCAGGCGCATCGGCGAGAACCTTCAGCATATGCTTATGCGCTTCATCCACGACGGCTGCAGCGGTTGCGCCCTTCATGCCACTAGCCCAGAGGACGATGACATCGGCTTTGCGGTCCGCCAGTTCGCCGACCGCTTTGCGGGCCTCGTCTTCAGAGCTGACTAACAAGGGTAGACTGCCCAGAATTCCCGAACTGCCCTTTGCTGCAATACCGCGTCCGGAAGAGTGCAGCCGGGCTCCGGTGGCATTGCCTTGCTTTTGCTCGTCTCGAACCTGAAACGCCAGGCCGTCAGCATCGCCGCCGGCGGCGACCGCCGCAACACCGTAGTACGCGTACCGATTAAGATCCGCAACGAGGGAGTCCCGCGTGTAGTTCTTTGCACTGAAGTCTCCCGCCATACTCAGCCCGGGATATCCATTCAGGTTAACCATCATGGGAATAACAAAGTGACCATCAAACTCACGCTGCAGGGCGCCTTTCGGCGGTTGCAACTCCTTGCCTTTACCGATCTGATGGATCTTTCCTTCGTACAGGATCATGGTGGCGTCGTCGATTGGCGCACTACCGTCTCCGGGAATCAGCTTGAAGTTCGAGATGTAAGTGGCCTCGGAAGGTTTCGCAATCTCCGGTGCTCCGCCTGATCCTGAAGGGGGCTTTGGGTCACCGCAGCCAGCGGCAAGTAGCAAGCAAATTACTGCGGCATTGAAACGGATCATGAGTTGAGACTCTCCTTAACTCCTGTTGTCTTAGTACGGTGGTCGCTTGTTGTGGGTCCTACGCGAACAAGCAAACCGAATTCTAGCACACGCTTGACGCTGAGTCGGTACAACCATACGATGCACAAGGAACAGAGGTTACATTCCCTTTGCCCGGCAAAATTCTTGTTACAAAACCCGTATTTCCTGAAGCAATAGAGTTCCTCAGGACTCATGCCACCGTCGATTTCAACACGGACGATCGGACCCTGACCAAGCCGGAGCTCATCGAGCGTTTGTCCGGCGTTCACGGCGCCGTAACTCTGGCCAATGACATCATAGACACCGAAGTTCTCGAAGCTGTTCCCAGTGTTCGCATCGTTTCCAATGTTGCCGTCGGTCTCAACAACATTGATATCGCGACAGCGACGCGCCTCGGAGTCCTGGTAACGAATACTCCAGGAGTCGTCACCGAGAGTACGGCAGACTTTGCCTGGGCGCTGCTGATGGCTGCTGCTCGACGCGTTGCCGAAGCCGACCGCTTCGTTCGGACCGGCCAATGGAAGACATTCAAGCTGCAAATGCTTTTGGGGCATGACGTTTACGGAAAGACGCTGGGCATCGTCGGCCTGGGGAGTATCGGAAAAGCTGTCGCCCGTCGCGCCAGGGGATTCGGGATGAAGATCCAATATTGCGGGTCGGGACGCGCCGTCCCCGCGGCGGAATCCGAAGGCGCAACCGCCGTGAGCTTTGAAACCCTTCTGGCCACGTCGGACTTCATTTCTGTTCACGTCCCTCTGCTGCCGTCAACCACGCATTTGTTGAACGACCAGGCCTTCGCGCTAATGAAGCCGAACTGCGTTTTTGTAAATAGTTCGCGGGGCCCCGTAGTCGATGAAAAGGCGTTGGTTCGCGCTCTGCAATCCGGAAAGATCGCCGCTGCGGGGCTTGATGTGTTCGAACGGGAGCCTGAAATCGAGCCGGACCTGGTGCAGCTGGAGAATGTTGTACTTGCGCCCCATATTGGGAGCTCCTCACGTGCGACGCGATTGAAGATGTGCCTGATGGCCGCTGAAAACGTTGTCGCCGGGTTGAGAGGCGAGCGGCCACCAAATCTGGTAAATCCCGAAGCATTGGAGCACCGTAGGAGCTAATGGAGATGTTGCAACCAGGCGTGTCCCCTCCTCAGCGAAGAGGGTTGTCTGTGCGTCCAGGAAAAAGCGGCGCCATCGACTGCGGCTCGCGGAGACGCGGTGGTGCGAAGTTCCACTCTGCTCCGTCCAAACCATGACAGGTCGCATCAAACCGCCAGCCCTCCAACCGGGTGATCTCATCGGCATCGTTGCTCCCGCCAGCAACATCAAACCGGACCTCCTCGACGAAGGCTGCCGGGAGTTGGAGCGGCTCGGCTTTCGCACGCTCTACCGCCCGGACATCAGCACCACCTACCGCTACTTCTCCGGCAGCGATGAACGCCGCGCCTCTGAGCTTGTGGAAATGATCCGTAACCCCGAAGTGCGCGCAATCTTCTGCGCCCGCGGCGGGTACGGAACCGCGCGCATCATTCCTTATATAGAGCCTGAGCTTATTCGGTCTAACCCAAAGATTTTTAATGGCTCGAGCGATATCACGAGCCTGCTGACATTCTGGGATCGCAGCGGAGTCGTCAGCTTCCACGGGCCCATGGTGGCGACGGCGATCCGCCAGGGTAAGGCGGCATACGGCCAGGCCGTGCTACTTGATTTACTTCGTGGAGAAGCCGTACGGTTTCCGCTCGCCGGGACCTCCGTCTTGCGAGCTGGCGAGGCCGAAGGCCGCCTGACGGGCGGTTGCCTGTCGCTTGTCGTTGCAACCCTGGGAACCTCTTACGAGATCGACACCACCGATTCGATCCTGGTGCTCGAAGACCTGGCTGCGAAGCCTTACCAGATCGACCGCATGCTGACCCAGCTAAAGCAAGCGGGAAAACTGAAAGGCGTCAAGGCCATCGTGTTCGGTGAAATGCTCGACTGCATCCAGCATGTCCATCAGGGATACTCTCTCGAAGAGGTAGTTATGGATGTTCTGGCCGACACGGCGTTCCCGATTTTGTATGGCTTCCCGACAGGACACACAACAGGACCCAACGTGATGGTTCCTTTCGGTGTCCGCGCCCGGCTTTCGCTGGGTTCTGCTTCATTGTTTGAACTGCTCGAACCGGCGGTGTCCGCATAATGAGTTCTTCTTCAAAGTACTACCTCATTGGAATATGCGGCACGGCGATGGCCTCTCTGGCCGGAATGCTGCAAGCGCGGGGATATGTGGTGGAGGGGTCGGACTCCGACGTCTACCCGCCGATGTCGGATTTCCTGGAACGGCTCGGCATCCACGTCCACAAAGGCTACAGCGCGGAACATCTTGCCGCCGCGCAGCCGGATGTTGTCGTTATCGGCAATGCGTTATCGCGAGGAAACCCCGAGGTCGAGGCCGTCCTCGACTCCCAGATCCGCTACGCCTCGATGGCGGAAACCGTAAAAGAGTTGTTCATCCGAGGCAAGAACTCCATCGTCGTCTCCGGAACCCACGGGAAAACGACTTCGACCGCCATGATGTCGTGGGTGCTGCAGCAAGCGGGACGAGAGCCGTCCTTTCTCGTGGGCGGCATCGCTGAGAACTTCGGCAGGAGCTTCCAGATTGCCGACGGTCCGGACTTTGTCATCGAAGGCGACGAATACGACACCGCGTTCTTCGACAAAGGACCGAAGTTTCTTCATTACCTGCCCCGAATCGTCATGTTGAAGAACATCGAGTTCGACCATGCCGATATTTATTCCGACCTTGAATCCCTGAAGACGTCCTTTCGCCGCTTGATCAACATCGTCCCGCGCTCCGGTTTGATTGTTGCCGGCGTGGATAGCCCGGTGGTGCGGGAGCTCATTCCCGCGGCGTTTGCCCGCGTTGCCACTGTCGGCATCGAATCGGGTGACTGGCGCGCGAAGAACATCGAATCGGCCGGTGGAGGTATGCGCTTCGACGTTTCCAGCGGTTCAACAGAGGTCGGAAAGTTTTCGATTCCGATGCTCGGCGCTTTCAACGTGCGGAATGCTCTCGACGTCATTGTGGTTGCGAAAGAACTCGGCCTGGACAACGCAACATTGCAGGAAGGCTTGTCTTCGTTCAAGAGCGTGAAGCGGCGGCTGGAATTGAAAGGGGAAGTGAATAGCGTTCGCGTCTATGACGATTTCGCTCACCATCCCACCGCTGTGCTGGAAACACTCAGGGCGGTGCGGCAGCGTTATCCGCAGGATCGCATCTGGGCCGTCTTTGAGCCGCGCTCGCAGACCTGCCGGCGCAGGATTTTCGAGAATGACTTCATCAAGGCGTTCGATCCTGCCGATGCCGCTGTCGTCGCGCGGGTATTTGGCGGAACCAAACTCGCCCTGGAAGACCAACTGTCGCCCGAGAGGCTGGTTAACGGAATCCAGGCGCGCGGAAAGACAGCCGCCACCTTTGACACGACCGCCGAAATTGTGGATTTCGTATCGCGCCAGGCCATCGCAGGAGATCACGTCGTGGTAATGTCCAATGGTGGCTTCGACGGCATTCACGGGAAACTGCTGACTGCACTCCGCAATCGATAGGCACAGAAGGAACTCGATGAAATCTGCGCAACTCGTCTACAGCATTCTGTGTGAGGATGTCCGCCTGGAATTGGGCAACAAGCTTTCATTGATGGGAATCTTTGAAAACGTTTTCCTTCCCTCGTTTCCCGCCGTGTTGCTGAAAGTCGCGTCGGTCAATCACTGGGTGGGCGTCGGAGACTTTGAGACCCAGGTCAAGATTGCGGCTCCCGATGGGCGTGAGATCGCCGTAGCTGCGCCATCCGCATTCCGGATTGAGTCGCAGGGATACGCCGACAACGTGACGTTCTTTGCAAACGTCCAACTCGAACGCGCGGGCACGTATCAGATCCGGATTTATCTGGACGGGAAGATCGTTGTCGAAAAGCCGCTGTACGTGCGGCCGATGCAGCAGACCCCGAGCACGATGAATTAGCTGGCAAGGGCCGTTGAGACAGCCTGTCCGAAGCGGACGGACTCGGTCGGCCCTTCGGCCATGATCAGCTTCTCCTGCACGACCAGCGGTTCCGTAACGTACGTTGCCCCGCCGGTTTTCAACTCCTGAATCGCCTGAGGGAGGAAGTAGACCGTGGCTTTCTTACCCGCGAGCAGCTTCGCCTTCGCAAGCACCACCGTAGCGAGTGAGATTGCGGCAATCACCTTGCCTGCGGCGGACATTGCTGCTGCGAGCACGGGCAGTGCTTTGTCGTTCCAGAGGAAGTCCGGCGTGGAAGGGCCGCCGCAGATGACAAGCGCATCGAAATCCTCGGCTTTGGCTTCCGCGATGGTGACCTGCGATTGGATGGTGCCGCCCTTGGTGCCGTGGCAGGTGCGAACCGCTGTGGATGCCACAGTCACCGTGGCGCCTTCGGATTCGAAGATTTTTTTCGGTTCGAAAAACTCTTCATCCCTGAATTGCGTGTGGGGAATCACCATCAAAATCTTCTTACCCGCCAGTTTCGTGTCAGCCATGTTTCCAATCTCCGCGAGGAATTATAGCGTGCGCTTGTTAGAATACAGCCGATGATTAATTTGAAGTCGCCCCGGGAAATTGAGCGCATGAAGGGCGCCAGCCGCATTGTTGCGGAAATATTGTTGGAGCTTCGCCAGATCGTACGCGATGGTATGACCACGGCGGAAATCGATCGTCTTGCCGAAGACATGACGCGCAAGAAAAACGCCATACCCGCCTTCAAAGGCTATCGCGGCTTTCCGGCGAGTATCTGCATCTCCATCAATGAAGAAGTTGTTCACGGCATTCCCTCGACAAAGCGCACGCTGAAAAACGGCGATGTGGTCGGCCTGGATTTCGGAGTGATCTATGACGGATTCTTTGGGGATTCGGCGGTAACGGTGCCGATCGGGGAAATCCCATCGGAAGTGCAGAACCTCCTGACGGTGACCGAGCGCGCTCTCTACGCCGCAATTGAAGCTTCCGTTCCCGGAAACTACATCTCCGATGTTTCGGCCGCCGTTCAGCGAGTGGCCGACGAGCATCATTTCGGGATCGTTCGCGAGTTTTGCGGACACGGCATCGGAAGATCCCTGCACGAAGACCCTCCAGTGCTCAATTACGTACAGAACGGCAAGGGACCAAAAGTGAAGCCCGGGCTGGTGATTGCGATTGAGCCGATGATCAATCTAGGCACCGAGAAGGTAAAGGTGCTGGAAGATGGCTGGACGGTCGTGACGCTGGACGGGAGGCCGTCGGCGCATTTCGAACACACGATTGCCGTCACGCCTGACGGGCCCGAAATTCTTACGCGAGTCTGATCGCCGCGGAGCCGGATGCCGGCTTGCTCGAGATCCCGCCGATTTGCCGTATTAGATTTTCCGTGAATTCCATCGCGCGCCAGTAGGCCTGCGCGAGCGGAGCGGTATCCGCGCGTAACGCGTCGAGGGCGGACCAGTCTCCCGTTTCATAAGTCAGCACACGCTCGAGAACCAGGCCGAGCTCTCCGTCATGATGCAGCAGCGCATCGCGGATCTCGTTCGTGAGAGGGAGTTGTGTCAACGCTTCTCGCAACGAGCAATCGAGAAACGCGTCAAGAGTCGAAAACATCCCCACTGTGAAGTGCGTTTCAGGGTTGGAGTAGTTCAGCCGCTGCGCCAGGAGCTCGCACATCTTCGCGCGCACCAGGCTTGTCGTCACGAGTTCGCGCGGCTTGTCGTCCATTCCGGCAAGCATCATCAATGTCGCCAGGCGGCGGATGTGGTCGGTTCCGACCATCCGCACCGCGTGTCCGATAGACTCGATCTGCCGCGGCAGGGAGAACGCCGCCGAATTGATGTAGCGCAGCAGTTGGTAGCTGAGCGACAGATCTTCGCAAACGATTTTTTCTATATCGCGCGAACGGACGTCCGGCTTGTGGAATTTGGCCAGCAGCTGGCTGATCGCCACTCGATTCCTCGGCATTCTCGCTGTCGAAAACAGCCGCGGCTTGCAGTAGAAGTATCCCTGGAAATATTCGAAGCCGAGGTCCCTGTAAAACGCGAGCTCTTCCGGGGTCTCCACCTTCTCGGCGAGAAGCCGTACGGGAAATTCGCGAAGCTCCGCGATTCGCCGGGTCACCACTTCCGGCGGCGATTGACGCACGTCCACCTTGACGTAACGGCAATAGGGAAGCAGCGGCTTTACGCGTTCTTCAAACGTGTAGTCGTCCATGGCGAATGCATAGCCGTCGCGGGCGAGCGCATTGACCGCGTTGATGAGCGGCAGGTCGATTTCCGTGTTTTCAAGAATCTCGAAGACAACGCGACCGGGAGGCAGGGCGCGACAGTGATTCCCGAGGATAAATTCGCGGGTCACATTGATGAAGGCGGTGGCGTTCCCGACCATCCGCTCCAGCCCGATCTCCATAAAGGCATTGACGATCACTTCCGCCGTTGTCCGCTCCTGGTCGTCGATCACGGCGGAATTCTCCCTGGAATTCCGGTAGAGAAGTTCGTACCCGAACGTGTTGTGGGCGCGATCGCAGATCGGCTGACGTGCGACGACCGCAGTTTCGAGTGGATCGATCGTCGAAATGCCTTCTTTAGTTGTCATACACGTTGGTAGGTCTGTTCGGGATCACCTGCCTCGAGATGGCGTTGGACTTCGGTGCGATTCTTGCCAAGCTTTTTTGCCTGATAGAGGGCCATGTCGGCCCGCCGAAGAAGGTCGTAGACACCATCTCGCGGAACGTACTCGGTGATTCCGCAGCTTATGGTTGTGCGCAGGCGCAGGTTCCGTCTTGAGTCTTCCCAATCAAAGACCTGTGCCGCAACCGATGACACGATTTCGTTGCAACGCGCCAACGCCGAATCGATTGTCAGGTTGCGCAGCAACAGAACGAACTCCTCCCCGCCGTAGCGAGCGAGGACGTCCTCTTCTCGGGTGACCGTGCGAAGAGTTCGCGCAATACCGCGCAACACACGGTCGCCGGCCTGGTGACCATAGGCATCGTTGATTTTTTTAAAGTCATCGATATCGAACATCGCGACCACAAAGGGATGCTCTCTCGCCTGCGGTTCCATCCACGTCGCCAGTTGAAGATCGAAGTAGCGCCGGTTGGCAACGCGGGTCAGGGGATCGAGCGAGCTTTCGGCCAGTGTCAGGCTCAGGCGCTCGCGCGTGCGTGTCAGCCGTTGTTCCAGAGACAGCGTCCGCTCCGTGAGGCTGGTGATCGTTTGTTCGCGGCGAGCCCGGTGTTCGCTTACGGCTCGTTCGAGCGCCTGAACTTCCTCAACGATCTTCTTCTTGAGCTGGGAGATATCCTGCGTTTCGGCCATCTCCTTGAAACGGGTCGCGGATGTGGTGACTACGCCGTCCAGGGCGACTTCACCGGCCAGCACCCTTACCGCGTCGCGAAGGACGTCGATGATTTCCTGATAGGAGCTCTCGTGATTGACGCGATAGGAATCTGCCTTCTGAAAGAAGTCCTGGCACCGCGCGATGCATTTGCGGGAGGCGGCGTCCACGGATTCTCCGCGCACCGGATGGACTATTGCCCTGGTAAAGGTGGCGATGTCTTTCCGGAATTCCGCGGCGTGCTCGCTGTTTCCGGCTGCGGCCATGCTGGAAAGAAGGCTGAGCAACCGCTGGATCAACCAGCGAGTCTCATCGATAGCCTGGTCCTTATCTCTTTGCTCCACGGGGGGCACATCGGCGGGCCCGGAGCCGGACATTAGTCATCCCCTTAAGAAGTCGCGGAAAAACTGGAATATTCGTCCGGGAAATCGGCGACTTTCGCAGCCTTCGAACACGAACCCCTTTGTTTTCAGTCAAGCCCCGTGGCTTCTTCCCTGCCTTGGGGAACACGGGAGGACAGATGAAACCGAAGAGATTCCTGCTGGCGACTTTGTTCCTGGCCGCCGGGCTGACATTTGCACAGTCCCTCGGCCGAGTGACACCCCTGGGGACACAACGGCCGAAAACAGTGCCGGCGGACCCAACCAAGAAGGACTCCGACAAGAAGGAAAGCGCCTCGGAGATTGTCGAACGCGCTGCGGGCGCGCACGGTGGCCGCTCGGTACTGAACTCGGTGCGGGATTCGGTTTCCGAGGGCAAGCTCACTTTTTTCACCGACAAGACCGCGAAGAACACGATCGACGTGACCGTGACTCGCAAGGGAGGCGTCCGTGTCCAGCGGGTGCTGAAGGAGGGCGGCGGTGAACTGCATCAGGGAACGGACGGCGTCTCAACCTGGGAATCGTTCAATGGCATGACCGCCTTGGCGCCTGGCGGGCTCGCGGGGAATTACATCGAGAGCGAAACTTTACGGGCTGTTGAGAATCTCTTTAATTTCCAGGGCAAGGGCGCAACGGTACGAGACGCAGGCAGAAGGAACAACGCCCGTGTCGTGGAACTCGAATCTGCGGTCTCGGGAAAGGCCCCGCGCAAAACGAAATATCTTGTCGATGACGCCACGTCACGCGTAACGGCTATCGAGTTCGCCACGGGTGAAGGCAAAGACCTCCTGGGCAAGGTCGTCCCGAGGACGGAGTCGTATGTGTTTTCCGACTTTCGCGTTGTCCAGGGGATTCCCACGCCTTTTCGAATCGAACGCTTTGTCGATGGCCTGAAGATCGAAGAAACCCAGTTCACGACCGTCCGCTACAACGCCTCGATCAAAGATGATTTTTTCAAACCGTAACTTCGGGAGCACTGCCATGTTCTTGCGACGCACATTCCTGCCGACACTGCTCGCTTTGCCTCTGCTGATGTTTCGTCCCGACTCCGCCGCGGCCCAATCTCTTTCCATGGGGTTGACGTGGAACGGGGCTCCCGTTACCACCCTGGTGCAGGGGGATTGTTATGACCTCGCCGTCGGCCCGAATGCCGAGGGGCTGACCCTCGACATTGCCTACAGTGTTAATGGCGGGCCGGCGCAATACATAGGCGGCTGGCCTACGCTGGACCTCAGCGGACAGGCGGCAAATATCTGCACGTCCATGGAAACCACGGTGGGGCAGATCACTTTTCTCGCGATCCGAAACAGCGGAGGCAGCGACTGGACAGACGTCAACTACAGCTTAACCATGCTGCCGCAGGCCACCGGTGGCTCTTTCAATGGATACTCGGGCTTCGCTGGAGTCGGCAACTATGTCTTTCATGTAGGGAACGTGCAGAGTCGAAGCGTGAACGTTCGCTACGATCACGGCGCGTCACACGACGTGACGGGTGTGATTTCGGTCGATGCCGCCGGCAACTATTACTCCCCAACCTTTGATCACTATTCGTTCCTGGGGCAGTACCTGATGACCGGCGTTCAGGACGCCGCGTCGCAACCGGATAATTGGGTTGCTGTGAGCGCGCCGTACACGATCCTGCCGCCCCAACCGCAATCTCTTTCGGTTTCACCGGCGGCTATCGTAGCCGGTGCGGGAAGTGCAAGTCAGTACCGCATGTCGGCTTCAAATGGTGGCGGTATGAGCCTCGCCCTTCGTTACGCAATCACCTACCAGGGGCAGCAGACAAGCGGTTCAGAGAGTGAATGGCCCTGGCTCTACGGCAGCGGGCCCAATGGCTGGGACGGAATATCAGACTATCTTTCGGCCGCCAGGTGCACGAGACCGGGAAGTTATCACTTCTATCAGGTGAAGAACTCGCTGCATGGCGAAGAAGGATGGAAGAACGTAGACACCTGGTTGACGCTGACGGGGTCTGGTCAGCCAGGCGTAACATCGTTATCCCCATCCAGTGCCGGTCGTGGTCAAAGCGTCGCCGTGACGATCACCGGGCACGACCTGTGTGGCGTGCAGTTGCAAACCAATAATCCCGGGTTGTCGTTCGCGAACCTGAGCAATCCCGATTCGTCGGACGGGACTTCCTTTACAGTGACGTTCACGGTGGCTCCGAATACGACTGTCGGCGACGTCGCGGTGACGATCCTCGCCCGCGGAGGGAGCACGACGACGACTTTCGGAATTACCCAGAACGGAACTCCACCCACAATTGCGGGAATCAATCCGTCAAGCGCGCCGCCCGGAGCAACAACAACGATCACCCTGACGGGCGCGAACCTTCAGAACGCGGTGTTGTCTACGACCTGGGGCGGAGTGACGTTCGGTAATGTCGTTGCAGCCTCGAATGGCAACTCGTTGTCGGCGACGCTGGCAATCTCGCCCTCGGCGCAAACCGGCAACCTTCCGATCACGGTTACCACGGCTGCCGGATCCGCCACGACTTCTGCGTTCTCGATAGGTTCATCGCCGGCCTTGAGCCGTGAGTACATCTATTTCGGCGAGCGAGTGATCGCCGTGGACTCTCCGTAACTCGTGTGGACGCCACACTAGCGGCTGGCAGCGCGGCCTTCAGGAGCGTAATAACCGCGGCGATAGTTCGCCGTCAGATCCTTCGGAAAGCCCTTCGGAGGAGTAATCTCCACTCGAACCGACCGCCACGTGCCGTCGCGTGCGGGATTCGTCGGGCGGTACGCAATCGTGTATTGCTCGCGCAGGTCGTGGGCGATGATCTCCATCATTTTTCGCGCCTCTTCCGGCGATTGCGGGAAGTAGGCGCGGCCGCCGCTGGCTTCACCAATTTGAATAAGCGACTCCTCGCTGGCGACGCCACCGCTCTGGCTGAGCAGTCCGACAACGTAGACGAGTACCTTTTCCCGCTTCAATCGATCCAGCACCTGTTCGAGGGTGCTCTTCGAAACGTTGTCGATGCCATCGGTAACCAGCAAGAGAGCCTTCTTGGGATTGTGTCCCTTCTGCATCGTGTCGAGCGCCAGAAGGACCGAGTCGTAAAGCGCGGTCTGACCGAAAGGCGCGGCAGCCGCCAGCGTCTGTTCGAGCTTTGCGTGATCTCCAGTGAAGTCCTGCGATAGACGCGCGTCAAAGTCGAAGTGAACGATGAACACTTCATCGTCAGGGTTGCTCTTCTGCACGAAAGACAGCGCGGCAGCATCGAGGCGGGTCTTGCGCGGTTCGATGCTCCTGCTGTTGTCGAGAATCAGGCCAAGACTGACAGGGATATCCTCGTGTTTAAACACTGCAATGGTTTGCTCTACGCCGTTTTCGGTGACTTTAAAGTTCGGCTGCGTGAGCCCACCAATGGGATGACCGAGATTGTCGGTGATTGTTACGTGCAGTTCGACGAGGTCCACGTCGACATTGAGCGTCGATATGGTGGGCACATCCTGGGCTAGAACGGCTCCGCCGACCAGGAAAAATAGAAGGGATGAGAGGAATACTTTCATGTTGCACCACCCCAATTTGTTTCTATAAATCAGGGTAGCACGATGGCATCCATCCTCAGAAAAGCCCTAGTGTTCTTCCCCGGACCTGTTCTTCCACAACTCATAAAGGAGTGGAAGGAGCGAAACGAAGATGATTCCGATTACGACGATTTCAAAATGGCTGGCAACCCAGGGAATATTTCCAAACCAGTAGCCGGCGACCAGGCAGAGGGCGACCCACGCAAGTCCACCTACAACGTTATAAAGAAAGAATTTGCCATAAGTCATGGCACCGATCCCCGCGACAAAAGGCGCGAAGGTCCGGACGATCGGTACAAAGCGGGCGAGAATGATCGTTTTTGCTCCGTATTTTTCGTAAAAGCCATGAGTACGCTTCAGATGCTGCGGGTTGAAGAACCGTGACTTCTCCCATTTGAAGACCTTGGGCCCAAGATAATGCCCGATCCAGTAGTTCACGGTATCGCCGAGGATGGCGGCGACGGACAGAATCGCGAACATTACCCAGATATTGAGTTTTCCAAGAGCCGCAAACGCTCCGGCAGTAAACAGCAGCGAGTCGCCGGGGAGAAACGGTGTCAGGACCAGACCTGTTTCGCAGAATATGATCACAAAAAAGATCGTGTAGATCTGTGATCCATATTGAGAAATCAACTCACCGATGTGTTCGCGCAGGTGAAGAACGGTGTCGAGGAGTTCCTTAAGCATTTCCATGGATTTTCGGTAAGTTTTTCTCCGGATTTCAGGCGTGATCCATCATTCCGTTGCAAGAGTAGCACGGGGAATGTTTTAATCATCGTTCGTATCGGGCGGTTAGCTCAGCTGGGAGAGCGCGGCGTTCGCAACGCCGAGGCCGAGGGTTCGAACCCCTTACCGTCCACTTCAACTCATATGGCCAAACAGAAGTCGGGTGCAAATGCGTGGTGGTTGCTGCTTGGCGGCGGCATCCTGGCGGCGGCCTTAGCCTACGGTATGCAAGCGGGAAAGGGCCAGGCCTCCGCCCCGGCGCCGGCTGCAGCTCAAGCTCGCACATCCCCCTTCAATGCGGATCGCGCATTCGCTGACCTCAAGACAATGGTTGGCTTCGGACCGCGTCCTGCGGGTAGTGAAGCGCTGGCCAAGACCCGGGCGTACATCGTGGCCGAGCTTCAGAAGGTCGGATTGAAGGCGCAGCTCGATGAGTTCGAGGCTGTTACTCCGCGCGGCCGCAAGAAGATGACGAATATCCGCGCCAGTCGTCCGGGCACCACTCCCGGAGTCATTGCCCTGGTCGGACACTACGACACGAAAATATTCGACAACATGACTTTTGTCGGCGCCAACGATGGGGGATCCAGCGCAGCGTGGGTTCTCGAAATGGCGAGAGCGACCAGCGATCTTCGTTTACAGAACACGCTGGAGTTCGTTTTCTTCGACGGAGAAGAAGCAGTAGTGGAGTGGACCGACGATGACAGCGTGTATGGCAGCAAACACGATGTAGACCGCCGCCTCAAGGCGGGCACGCTGCGTCAGCTCAAGGCTCTTATTCTTGTCGATATGATCGGAGACAAGAATCTGAACATCGAAAAAGAATCGCAATCCACCGAATGGCTGACCACAACGATTTGGAACACCGCGCGCTCGCTCGGGCATACCCGCGAGTTCCCGACCAATGATCGTGCCATCGCCGATGATCACATTCCGTTCAAGAATGCGGGAATTCCGGTGGTCGATCTTATCGATTTTGATTACGGCCCCAATCACAGCTACTGGCATCAGGCGGCCGACACGCTGGACAAGACGAGCGGTCAGAGCTTGAAGATTGTCGGAGATGCCGTTTATTTGAGTTTGAACGAAATCGACCGGCGCGCCAGCCAGTAACCTAAGCTTCCTTGCGTTTCTTTCCGAAGGCGTACGCGATCACAATTCCGAGTGCGTAGAGTGCGACCATCGGCATTCCGATAATCAGCATATTTACGATATCGCCCGTGGGCGTGATAATCGCAGCCACCACGAAACAGATCAGCACCGCGTATTTGATATTTCTCAACAGGAAGGGGCCGCTTACCAGGCCAAGCCGGCTTAACAGGAAGATCAGCGCGGGAATCTCGAAAACGATTCCGAGGCCCAACTCCATATAGAAGACAAAGTCGAAGGCCTCCTCGACGTTCAGCAAGACCTCCATCTTGTGTTCTTTGGACATCTGAATCAGGAACTGCATACCTGCGGGGAGCGCAATGAAATAGCCGAATAGCGCGCCCGATATGAACAGAACCGTCGCAAAAACCACGAAGGGGAGGGCATGACGCCGCTCTCTCTTGTATAGGCCAGGAGAAATGAAAAGCCAGACTTGGGCAAAAATGAAAGGAGCAGCGAGGAACAAGGAGGCCAGAAACGACATTTTCAGCAGGATCATGAACGAGGACGTCAGCCCTGTAGCGTTCAACACTGCGCCGGACTCGGAAATGAGTTTGTAGAAAACGTTGTAAATCGGATCGATGAAGTAATAACAAAGGCCGAAGGCCACGCCAACAGCGATCAGGCTATGCAGGATACGGCGGCGAAGTTCTTCGAGATGATCGAAGAACGACATGGAGCCGGATAGCTCTTCCTGCTCCTCTACTTCTTCGTCGTGATCAGTGGGTGCGGGCATCGGGCTTCGTCTCTGTCTGTTCCTGCGGTGCGGTCACAGGCGGCTCATCTTCCAGATTGGTGGCGGCTTCCACCTCGCTCTTGAGCGCATCAACGTCGGCCTGGATATCTCCGGTGATTTCCTTGGTCGATGCTTCCAGATCGGCTTTGACTTCGTTCATGGTTTGCTTGATGTCGTGAACCGGGGAATCCGAATCGCGGAGATGGTCTTCCCAATTCGACTTCAAGTCATCGGTGGCTTTTTTGAACTCACGCATGCCTTTTCCGATAGTCTTACCAATTTCGGGGAGTTTTCTTGGTCCAAAGATGATCAGGGCGGCAATAAAAATAAAGATGACTTCTTGAAATCCAAACGGCCCCATATAAAACCTCCAAAAGGAGGCCTTCATGATAACACTAGCCTGCTATAATGCCTGTGGATTGTTCGGAATGAGGAGAAGTCGATGAAACACCCGCGTTTGCGAGTTTCCCTTTTTCTTGGCCTGGTATTCCTGTTGCCGGCCTTGCTTGGTGGCGTCATTATGGCCGGCGAGGCGCCGCCTGTCCTCAAGGGCGAGGCCGAGGCTGACGCACTCCGACTTTTCAGCAACATGCTGATCCTCGTCGAGGACAATTACGCGACTCCCATCAATTCGGAGCGCGCTGTCTACGGCGCGATCGATGGGATGCTTCGCACACTCGACCCGCACTCGAAGTTCCTGGATCCCAAGAACTTCAAGTCCCTTCGTGAAGATCAGACGGGATCGTATGCCGGACTCGGCATTCAGGTTCAATCGATGTTCGGGAAGGTGACGATTGTGTCGCAGCCTTTCCCAGGATCGCCGGCCGAAAAAGCCGGTCTCCATGTGGGCGACATGATTACGCACGTGGACAACGAGCCTACCGCTGGCCTTGGAGTGGATCAGGTGGTCGCCAAACTGCGTGGTCAACCCGGCACCAAGGTGCACGTCACGATTTCCAGGCCCGGCCAGGAGAAATCCTTCGAACTGGACATTGTGCGCCAGCAGTTACAGAAGTTCACGATCAACTACTCGTACATGATCCGGCCCAAGATCGGCTATATCAAGATCGACAGCTTTGCCGAGACCACGGGTAAGGAACTCGACGGCGCCCTGAAGAAGATGGACCCGCGAACGCTGGAGGGCCTGGTCCTGGACCTCAGAGGCAACCCCGGCGGGCTGCTTCAGGAGGCAATTAAAGTCGGCGAGACTTTCCTGATGAAAGATCAGGTCATCCTCAAGACCGGCGGCCGCACCACCGGCTCCGTTCAGGAGTATCCGGCGCGGGTTCGCAACACGGATCCTTCATATCCCCTGGTGGTCCTGGTGGATCAGGGAAGCGCGAGCGCTTCCGAGATCGTTTCCGGAGCAATTCAGGACCACGACCGCGGTCTGATCGTGGGCGAGACGACCTTCGGAAAGGGCCTCGTCCAGTCGGTCTATACGCTGCGTAACAATATCGGCGAAGAAGCGGGACTCCTTCTCACCACGCAGAAGTGGTACACGCCGAGCGGCCGCCTGATTCAGCGCGACTACTCGCAGATTTCGCAGTTCGACTATTACAACCACCGCGACAATCCGAACAGCAACAAGAAGAAGGAAGTGAAGTATTCCGACAACGGCCGTGTTGTTTACGGCGGCGGCGGCATCACTCCGGACGTCATTGTCGAGCGGCCGAAGCGGGAAAG
>JADMIO012771114.1_pt1 | contig 16431 bp, 21 predicted proteins | sample 8958161 | NCBI WGS metagenome assembly JADMIO01 (sample SAMN16585339, study PRJNA669376) | soil metagenome | isolation source: Crop rotation soil | place: USA: Cullars Rotation, Alabama | collected 2011
ATTTATTATTGCAATTTAAATCAATATACATTATACATTATACGAAGTTATATTCGATGCGGCCGATCTAGCAGAAAGTCAAAAGCCTCCGACCGGAGGCTTTTAACTTCTGTCACCTAGGTTACGCCCCGCCCTGCCACTCATCGCAGTACTGTTGTAATTCATTAAGCATTCTGCCGACATGGAAGCCATCACAAACGGCATGATGAACCTGAATCGCCAGCGGCATCAGCACCTTGTCGCCTTGCGTATAATATTTGCCCATGGTGAAAACGGGGGCGAAGAAGTTGTCCATATTGGCCACGTTTAAATCAAAACTGGTGAAACTCACCCAGGGATTGGCTGAGACGAAAAACATATTCTCAATAAACCCTTTAGGGAAATAGGCCAGGTTTTCACCGTAACACGCCACATCTTGCGAATATATGTGTAGAAACTGCCGGAAATCGTCGTGGTATTCACTCCAGAGCGATGAAAACGTTTCAGTTTGCTCATGGAAAACGGTGTAACAAGGGTGAACACTATCCCATATCACCAGCTCACCGTCTTTCATTGCCATACGAAATTCCGGATGAGCATTCATCAGGCGGGCAAGAATGTGAATAAAGGCCGGATAAAACTTGTGCTTATTTTTCTTTACGGTCTTTAAAAAGGCCGTAATATCCAGCTGAACGGTCTGGTTATAGGTACATTGAGCAACTGACTGAAATGCCTCAAAATGTTCTTTACGATGCCATTGGGATATATCAACGGTGGTATATCCAGTGATTTTTTTCTCCATTTTAGCTTCCTTAGCTCCTGAAAATCTCGATAACTCAAAAAATACGCCCGGTAGTGATCTTATTTCATTATGGTGAAAGTTGGAACCTCTTACGTGCCGATCAGATTAAAACGAAAGGCCCAGTCTTTCGACTGAGCCTTTCGTTTTATTTGACCATGTTGGTATGATTTAAATTAATACGACTCACTATAGGGTCAGTGCGGCCGCGACTTCAAGTCACGTGAATTCCAAGCTTCGGATCCCACTGTGCTGGAAAGAGGCGTCACGGGGATCAGGGTCAATGCCATTCGGCCAAGGGCGTCGAGCTGCCTCTGTTCCTGCAAGAATTCCGCGCACGCCGGGCAGCGGGCCACGTGCCGCCCCACATCATCTGCTTCGCCGGGGGCGAGTTCGCCGTCGGCGAATGAGGTAAGCGTCTGTTCGTCCGGGCAATGCATGTTCACCTCGGCCGCGGCTCGGCGGCCGCCATCGACTTCCGAAGCGACGCCTTGGCCGCGTGGATCGTCGCCTTCACCGTGCCGACGGCAACGCCGAGTGCGTCGGCGATTTCCGCGTACGACAGGTCCTGCAGGAAGTGGAGCGTCACGACCTCGCGCTGCCGTTCGGGCAGCCCGCGCACGGCGTCAACCATCAGTCGGGCGGTTTCATCGCGGATCAACGCGTCGTCGATCGGCGGCAGGCCGTCGGCGTGCGGCATCGCGTAACCCGCCGGCGCCCTTTGTCGCCGGCGATTGGCCGCCGCGGCGACGCGCGCCAGGATCGCGTAGCACCAAGTCAGCGGCGACGATTTGCCGCGAAATGACGCGAGGCCGCGCAGGGCCTGGAGCATCGTCTCCTGCACAACGTCCTCCACGTCCGCGGGCGACCAGCACAGCACGTGCGCCGACCGCACGAGCGCGGGGTAGACGTCGTTCAGCGCCCGCTCGAAGTCGCGCCCGTGCTCGCTCATTTCCGCCGCGTTCGTGCCGTCCGTTTCCGTTCCGCTAACTTCGCCCCCTTAGTAGGGAATCAAGCGAGAAAGGTTTAGTCGCCAGACAATCTTCCCGAAAGGACCTGTTTTTGCGACACCGCCACGAAGAGCGGCAGCAACAGGAACGTGAGGCAGTCACACAACCTTCGCCCTCATGCCGCAGCCGTCTCCTTTCCACATTCCGGGCAGCGGCCGGGCGTCGCGCGGAGGTCGTAGCCGCACGCGGGGCAATGGCCCGCGCGCAGACGTCGGTCGCGCCGGAAGCGGGTGACGAGCCAACGGGCCGCAGGAACGCCGAAAACCAGCAATAGCGCGCTTAATGCCCAGTAGGGGACGTGCAGGCGGTCGAACGTGTACCAGTAGCCACCCTCGGCCGTGCCGCGGATCGGCACGTCGAACCGCAAGCCGAATCCGGCGCGATTCCAGAACGAGCCGCCCCGCGCGAACGGGTTGCGCTGCGGCCCGGTCGTCATGTGCCCGTTCGGAAACGTCTGGCCGACCCGCCGCCCGTATACGTCGGCTTGCTCCGGCTTGTCGAAGTGAAACCACTGCCGCGACGCGTAGAACCCCGACCGCCCCGCGACCAGCGTCCACGCTCGCCACGTCCCGGCCGAGGGGTCAGTTCTTTGTGTGTTAAACCAGTCCGCGCGGTTTCGTTCAACGACGTACAACACCGGCACCGCCAGCCCAGCGAGCAGGGACGCCGTCGAGAGGAGGATGAGCAGCTTTCGCGTCATGCGACTGATGCGGCTTGCCCGCACTCCGGGCAGCGCTGGGGCGTCGCACGGAGGTCGTAGCCACAGGCGCGGCAGTATCCCGGCTTGCGCCGTCGGGCGTGACGGTAAGCCCGGACGGCCCGAGCCGTCGGCAGGAACGCGAACAGAGCCATTGCAGGCCAAAGCGGCGTCGTGATCGTGATGGAACTGTCGGCGCCTGAGACGGGTCGAACCACGCCGGACTCCGGGCTGGAACCCGTCAGCAGCAGGCCTTCGGACCGGGTGAGCGAGAAGCCCAGCCGCGACCAAATCGATCCCGGCGCCACCCGCGCGCGGAAAGCCGGGCGGGTATCGTGTGCCGACGCCGGCTCGGCCGCGACGCGCACAACGAGCGCGGCGTCCTCCTCCGATTCGTACACCCCGCGCACGGTGCGCGACCACCAGTACACACCGCCCCGGCTCAGCCAGAAACCCCGCTCGTACGTCGTCGCCTCCCGTCCCGACTGCCGGCGCCCGTTCCGGGTAAAGGCGTCAGCGGTCCACTGCCCGCGCACCCGCAGCGCCACGAGCGCGACGAAGACCGCCAGCGACGCCAGCGTCAGGACGTTTGCCATTCGGCGCCGACTCATCGCGGCGCCTTCGGCTTAGGGTCCTCTGCGTCGCGGAAGATCACCGTGACGTTCGCGTGGTTGATCAGGCTCGCGTCGTGGTATGCCTTGACGATCGCGTCCATCAGCTTCGCCGTCGTCAGCCCCGCGGCCGGCACCGGCTTGGACAGGTAAGGAAGCTTGACCTCGCCCTTCGCGTCGACGTCGACCTTCGCGACCGTCTTCTGGTTGATCGCCTCCAGGTCATCAATTGAGACGACGAGCTTGTCCTCCGACTTGATTACCCGCGCCTTCTCACCGGCCTTGGGATCACCGTCGGCGGCGGCGACTGACATCGATGCCGCGGCGACCGCGATCAGTGTCAACAGGGCGGCCGCTGCGGGCTGCAGGGGGAAGAGACGTGTACCTAACATGGAATCCTCCGGCTGTTGTCAATCACGTTCAATCCGCACTCAGGGCAGTTGCCGCTGGTGTTGCCGGTCAAGTTGTAACCGCAGCCCAGACACAGCCCGTGGGTTCGTCGGTGCTCGGTCAGAAGCCTGCGTCGCCGCGCCCGCCACCGCGCGGCCGGTGCGACGCCGAAGAGCATCGCGAACGGCCAGTGCGGCGCCCAGACCATCCAACCGCGCAGCGAGGAGGGGCCGACGTATGATGCGAACCCGAAGCCCAGTCGCCGCATCAGGGTGTCCGACGCAGGGGAAATCAGTCCCGGGGACGGCCGCCGCAGTTTCCACTGCACGACCGCGTCGGGCGGAGTAGGCCCGTAGCGGCCGACCACCACTCCCCACCGCCCGCGCACGTGCGTCGCGCCCTGCTCGGCGACAAGCCCGCCGCTGCCGGCCCTCGGCAGAGTCCGCCGAAGCACTTCGTCCGCCACCCAGTAACTCCGGACCCATGAGGCGACGACCAGCAGCCACAACAACAGCGACAGCGAAGAGACGAAGTTGAACATCGTTCGCCTCACGCGGTTGCCGCCTCTCTTCCGCACTCCGGGCACCGCTGCGGCGTCCCGCGCAGGTCATAACCGCAGGCCGGGCAGAGGCCGCGCCGCTCGCTCCGGGATCGGACCAGCCGGGCCCGCATCCACAGCGCCGGCGGAACGGCTGTGATCAGGCACGGCAGCCAGTAAGGGAGCACGACGCTTCGCTGAATTGACCAGGAATTGAGATCGAGGCGTTCGCTCCGCGTCCACTGAAACCCCGCCCAGCGCCACTCCGACTGGCCCGGCGTCCACTGCGGATACACCGCGGGCTGTGGCCTGTAGTAACTTCGGCGCCGCTCCGGATTCCGTTCGAGCACGCGCCGCCAGGTCTCCTCATCGGTGTAGTAGGCGTTGCCGTGAGTTTGTGAGATGCCAAAGCCCCCGTTGCCCGAGACCAAGGCGAACATCCAGACCGGCGTCTGGCGATACGCAGAACCCTTCACGAAGGCATCCACTCGGTCGCCGTGCCAATAGCTCCGCACCCACAGCACGCACACTGACACGCAGACGAGCAGCGACACCGCAAGGAAGATCGCCGCAAGTTTGCGTTTCATGCGGCCGCGACCTTCCCGCACTCGGGACACCGACCGGGCGTGGCGCGGAGGTCGTATCCGCATTGCGCGCAAGGCTGCGCATCTCTTGCCCGAAGCCGGCGCTGCGAGAACCGCCGCCACCACGACGCCGTCCAGACCAGCGGCAGAACGGCGAGTACCGCCGCAAGCCCCCAAAGCGAACCCCCGACGATCAGATCGTCGTACCACACCCCGCGTGTGGTTCTGATCGGCCGCCACACTCCGAAGACCCCGAGCGTCGCGCCGGTGGTTGGATGCCGTATCGGCCCGCCCCCGTGATCGCCGCGAGACCACCCGCCTTTCGGCGGCTTGGGGTCGAACGAGGATGCCGGTCCGATACGGGCGGCCCGCCCGACTGCGAACTCCCCGTCGCGGATGACGGCTAGCCAGCCCACGTTCATCGCAGTCGTCCCCTGATCGGTCGTGCGCCGCGACCACAATTCAATGGCATCGCCGGCCCGGTAACTTTCCAGCAACAGACCGCACACTGCCACGCACAGCAGAAGCGACAGAATAGTGACGACGTTGAACATCTTTCGCCTCACGCCGCCTCCTTCCCAGCCTCGCGTCCGCATTCCGGACAGCGCTCCGGGCTGGCGCGCAGGTCGTACCCACAGGACAGACAGTGTCCCCGGCGGTGTTCACGGCCGTGCTGCGCGATACGGCGGGCTAATGAGCGAGTGCGCTGCCCGAGCCAGACGAGCGGCAGGACCGCGGTGATTACGACTACGTCGGAGTGCGGGGCGCGCACTTCCCATCCGCGGGGGAAGGCGTAGTCCGGGGACCCGGGCGGTACCCCGGCCCAGCCGTTCAGCGCCGCGACGCGGTAGATTCCGTCCCTATAAGCGATCGGCCCCCCGGGTGACTCGCGCACGACCGCGATGTCACCCCACATCATCCACCAGCGCCCGCGGCCGAACGTCTCGACGCGGCTCCGCTGCCAAAACTTAAACGGCCCGGTTGACTGCCACGGCCGGCTCGACCACCGCACCCCCGGCTCCGGCCAGTTCGAAAGCAGCGTGATCTCAAGCCACCCGACCGGCCTGCCTTGATTCGACGAGATCAGGATCGCCCGGCCGCCGGGCAGCGCAATTAAACCGGCGTCGGAAGTGGTGCGACTGCGAAAGCGCAGCACGCCCGCCGCCACGCAAAGCGACAGCGATAGGGCCGCGCAGAGGGTGAAGAACTTGCGCCTCACGCCGCGCTCCTCCCGCACTCGGGACAGCGGTCCGGCGAGGCGCGAAGGTCATACCCGCACGCGCGGCAGCGACCGCTCTGATGCCGCATCCGGCGCCGTCGCCACCGGTGGTGCAGTTGTCCATCGCCGGCAACGCGATCAGCAGCAGCCCGGTGGTATTCGCCAACGTAGGCGCTGCGTACCCAAAGCAGGCATGCCCCGATGCAGAGCAGCAGGGACAGGCAGGAGAAGAATGCGAACACGCGGCGCCTCATGCGACCCTCTTTGCCTCACGTCCGCACTCCGGACAGCTAGCTGTTGTCGCACCGCATTCCGGGCACCGCCCCGTCGTCGCGCGAAGGTCGTATCCGCATGTAACGCACAACCCGGACGCCGAGCGGCGACGCATCCGGCGTCGCCTGAGCAGGCCCGGCATCGCGACGGCCGGCAGCAAAGCCGCGGCGGCGGCGAGCCACGGAAAGGAGACCGTCACGGCGCTCACCGGGACCATCCACACCGGCTTGCCCGGCCAGTCGACCGGTCCTGCCGAATCGACACCGCTACTGAACATCACCCCCCACCTCCTCCGCGACGTCGACGTCACGCTCAGCGAGGCCGCTTGGATCCGCGTGGTCGAGCCGGGCGGCACCTGCAGCGGGGTCGCCCGATCGCGTTCTGTCCGGCGGACCGTAAGACCCGCCGGCCCGGCCGACACGAGCAATCGACCTGGAAGCAGGTTCCACGCGTGCAAACCCGGCCACCACCACGTCGTCGCCGCCCACATGAACAGAATCGTCGCGCACGCGACGAGTGACAGGAGCAGAGACGCGCCCCGATCTCTCACGCCGCGACTCCCTTTCCGCATTCCGGGCACCGGCCAGGCGTACCCCGGAGGTCGTACCCGCACAACAAACAGCAGCCTGCCGCCAGCCGCCGCGAGCTTCGCCGCCGTGCGATCACGGCGCGGACGGACGGCAGCCCCGCGCCGAGGAACGCGGCAATCAGCGACCAGTACGGCACGTGGGCGAGATCGTCGCGCCGGTTGTACGGGCCGTAATCCGCTTGATAGACGGCGGGGCCGCGGTCGTAGCCGAAACCGATCCGATTGTAGAACGAACTGCGCGACGCGTATCTGCCTTGGACGAACGGATTGCCCACCGGCGCCGTGATCTCGTGGGACGCGCCTTGAACCCGCCGCTCGTCCTGGGCGTAGACCAGCGCTTTGCCCGGCTCCTGGAAGTCGTAATGCTGCCGGAACAGGAAGACCCCCGAACTCCCGCTCACCACGTCCACCGCGCGCCACGTATTGGCCTCGGAATCCGTCCGCGTCCACCCGAACCAATGCGCCCTCCATTGCCCATAGACGCAGGCCGCCGTGAGCACCACGCAGACGAGCAGCGAGAGCGCGGAGAGGATCAGGAGCAATCGTCGCAGCATCATGTCGTTGAAAGAGCGCCGCATTCCGGGCAGCGATCGGGCGTGGCGCGGATGTCATAGCCGCAGCGCACGCAGAACCTGAACTGTCGCCGCAGCCGGTCTCTGCGGCGCCTCATCAGCGACATCGCCGCCGGCGTCGCCGAGAGCCACAGCGGCAGCCAGTGCGGCACGATCAGCGTGAACGCGGCTTCCGTCTCGGTCTGGTCGGAAAAGCGGTCGACGTGGCAACGAAACCCGATGCGGTTCCAGAACGAGCCGTCGAGCGGGTACCCCGTCGCGGGCAGCGGGTTCGACTCGTGCCGGGCGTGCAGGCCGTCGGGGTATTCCTTCTGTAGCGCCGGAGAATCCGGTTCCGACCACCGCCCGGCCCGCACGCCGATGCAGCCGGCCCCGCTCATCAGCATGGCCGAGCGCGTCACCACCGGCCCGTTCCCGTCGTGGCGGCCGTGGCGGAGGGCCCAGTTGTCGTTGCCGTAATAGCTCCGAACCCACGAGACGAGCAGCGCCGCGAAAACCAGCGGCGATGCGGCGGAAAAGAAGGTGAGAAACTTGCGTCTCAAGCAGTGACCTTCGTAGTCCCACACTCCGGGCAGCGGTCGGGGGTGGCGTGGAGGTCGTAGCCGCAGTCCGCGCAAAGTCCTGCTGCCGAGCGGCGCCTGCGGACGAAGCCTCGCAACGCCCGCAACCCCGCTGCCCATCCGACAAGTGTCGCCATGAGCAGAGCCGGGAGATACCAGATCGGGTGGACATACGGCAGCGCGGCCGTTGGGTCGGCGAGACGCGGTAGGGCGTATTCTGCGAAGACCAGGCCCGCCAGCACTGCAGGCAGTGGGAACGCGAGCGTCCAGAGGGCCGCGTATCCTGGGAACGGTCGGCTTCGACGGCGGGCGGCGACGAGCGCGACCAGCTCCGCCAGCACGATTGCGGCCGCGACGACGCACAGGAAGCCGAACAGCCGGGTATCAACTTCCACGCGCATGCCGTCACGCGACGCGGAGAATCGCGGTGAAGCCCAGTACGGCAGGGCGACAGCGGCAGGCAGACGCGTGAACACAAGCCACTCGGCCGGTGCGGGTCGGTCCATGCGAACGACCTCCCCGCCTGCCCGAACGGAGATGCGGGCTGCGCGATTGCCGCCACTGACCGGCGCTTCCAGGACCACCGTCTGCGCGATCGCGGTCGAGAGGATGCATGCGAGGCGGGCGATCACGGAAGTTCTCATTCGCATTCTCCTCCGCTCGCGCTGTCACGGCCTGGAGCGCCCACTCGTCTTCCCCGTCATCGCCGCGCGAGATTCGCCCGACGGGGGCGATCGAGACGACGAAAACTGCCGCGGTGAGAAACGCAAATCGCATGAGGCCTTGCAGAAAACAACGTGCTATCGTCTTCTGCTGGACAACCATAACGTAGAGTTGCCGGCGTCAGACGGTAACTACAACCGCGGCGAGGCTGGCCGGCGAGACTCAGCCAACTAAATCGTCCTAGCGGCCGCTACGGCTGCCGCGCCGGCCGCTCGACTCTGACAGTCATTTCCGGCGGCTGAACGAAGATGCGGGCGGCGTGGTCCTTCCCCAGCGGCGCCTCCACGATCACCATCTGGCCTTCCGCGACGTCAGATACCTTTCCCGGCTCCGAGACGTACTTGGGCACGCTGATGCCGGCCGGCGAACGCTGCTCGCCCTTGGCGACGGATACTGACACCCGCGTTTCGGCGTCGATCGTTAACGTCCGTTGTTCCGCCGCGGCGCCCTCTCCTTGCGGCGGTCGCTCGATCGAGATCGAGTGTTCGTCCACCTTCGTCACCTTCCCCTGGAGCGCGATCATCCCGGCGTCCGCCGACGGAACGGGGTGCGCCCCCCGGGCGTTCGCTCGCTGGAAGTCGCTGATGATTCCGCCTTGCCCGATGGCGGTGAGCAACTCGATCCCGTCCACCCGCCACCCGCCCTGTTCGAACGCAAGGACCATCCCGATCGTGGCGCGCTCGCCGCTCGCCTTCGATTTCGCCCCCGGCAACAGAGCGATCGCCCGCCGCGGGCTGCCGTCGGCGGTGGGGTCGGCCGCCGTCACCTGAAGCCGCATCTTCGGCGGCGGCTCCAGGCCGCGGAGTTCGTCGAGCGCTTTCTTCATCGCCTCGGGCGGATGGGCGTCCCTGTACGCGGTCGTGGTCAGTCGGAGCGCCACGTCGTCCTTTCTCGCGGCAACTGCTTGCAGGAACTCGACGGCCTGCGGGGCGATCAGCGACTCGTCGGCGGCGGACGTAGTGGTTTTCGGCTTCTCACGGTCCTGCGGCGGATCGGCATTCGCAGGAGCGTTGACAGCCGGGGCGGCCGGACGGGTGATATAGATCCGCTCGGCTTTTCCGGTGGCCGGGAAGACCCGCACCGTCATGCCCGGCTTGAGGTCGGCGAGTTTCGCCTCGCTGCGATCCGCCCGTCGAATCCGCGTTTTCTCGTCCGTCTCGACGAAGACTTCCTTCGCGAGGTCGGTCCGAATGATTAGTTTCGTCCCCTCCACGCGCACGACCGTTCCACCAAGCCCCGGCCGGCTCGCCGCTACGACCAGGTGTTCCGGCAGCCGGCCGTTGGCCGCGAGGCGGGTCGCGTCGATGAACATGCCGGGCTGGAGGTCTCGGATCTTGACCGGCCTGCCGTCCAGGCGAAGCTCCGCGTCCTCGCCAAGAACCAGCTCGACTTCCTTCACCTGCTCGCCCTGGCGCGTCTGCACGATCAGCGTTCGGCCCGCCGCACGGACGAGCGTGCCCCGCACGGTCGTCGAAGCGGGGGTATCCGAAGCCGCCGAAGCGGCACGAAACGACGCGACGTCAACGGCGCACAGCAGGAAGAGTACGGCGAGTGCTTTGATCCGCATGTAAACCTCAAGGATAACAAATTATCCCTTCGGGCGAGAAACTTGCAATACTGAAAAGTCTGCGACGGGCCTGCGCACCGGTAGAGAAGCCGCGCTTTCATTCGCCGACGATTGACCCCGGATTGCGACCGCGGGCGACGTTGATTGACCGCATCGTGCTCGAAATGTACGAAAGCGTCTTCGGACGTCAGCCGCCGCCGAGATCTTCGACAAGTTTATTCGGTCGCCACATCGAGATGCTTGACGCGGACCGAGGCGGCTGACCGTGTCAGCGGTTCGTTGGCGGCCGCTTTTAAAGCGCGAGGAAATCGCGTAGAATCCGGACGTTGTCCGTCGCGGGGAATAGTTTGCCATGGTGACGCACAACGCTCGTACGGCACTGGTTAGAAAAGCAGGCACTCGTAGCTCAATTGGATAGAGCATCGGTCTTCGGAACCGAGGGTTGCAGGTTCGAGTCCTGCCGAGTGCGTTCAGTAATGACAGTGGTTTACGTGCGGCATGCCGCCGCCTAGGATGCCGCTGTCAGAGAAGTGCGTCAGAGAAGAAGAGCCCCGCCGGCTGGCACCGGCGGGGCCCTGGCAACCTCTAGGGCTTGCGCGACGTCCTGGAGGCACTTCGATGCCGCATTTTCCGAAGCCGTTTTTCCGTCCCGCCCGCGGGCTCTGGTACGTCCAGGTCGCGGGCAAGCAAATCAATCTGGGCTCCGACAAGGACGCCGCCTTCACGACCTATCACGGTCTGATGCAGCAGCGGTCTGAGTTAGCCGCAGCCGCTCCCGTTCCGAAGCACGACGCCCGGCCGCAGGTCGTCGTCGTCTTGATCGACGAGTTCCTCGATTGGTGCGAGAAGCACCGGGCGGCGGACACGTACCGCTGGTACAAGGACCGGCTCAACTCCTTCGTGTCGACGATTGACGCGGCGCTAACCGTCGACCATCTGCGGCCGCACCACGTGCAGAAGTGGGTGGACGATTACCCCGTCGAACTCAGCTCCGGCTCGCGCCGGAATCTCATTGCGTCCGTCAAGCGGGCGATGAAGTGGGCCGAAGAGCAGGGCTACATTGATCGCTCGCCGCTCGCCCACATGCGGAAGCCCGGCTGTGGTCGGAAGGAACAGATTGTCACAGCTGAGCAGTACCAGGCGCTCCTCGCTTGGAGCCGCGACCAAAACTTCAAAGACCTTGTCAGCGTCATCTGGGAGACCGGTTGTCGGCCCCAGGAGGCGCTGCGAATTGAAGCACGCCACGTCGATCTCGCGGGGCAACGCTGGGTATTTCCGGCATCGGAGTCAAAGGGCAAGAAGAGCGCGAGAACCGTTTACCTGACGCCCGCGGCGGCGAAGATCACCGAGCGGTTAATGGCGGAGCATCCGACAGGTGCACTCTTTCGGAACGCCGACGGCCGTGCCTGGACCCCCTACGCCACCAACTGCCGGTTCCGCCGGGCGAAGCGGAAAATCGGGGTTAAGGTGTCGTGCTACGCACTACGCCACACTTGGGTTAACCGGATGCTGCTGAAAGGCGTCGATGCGTTTACGGTTGGTCATCTCGCGGGCCATAGCGACCCGTCGATGCTCGCGCGACATTACGCCCACTTGAGCCAAGCCCCGGAGTATCTTCTAGAGCAGGTCAAACGCTTGACCGGCTCGTGATCCCCTTGCGCGTTTCCGATGTAGTCCGTTCGTCGAACAAATAGGCCCCGCCGGATGACGCCTGCGAGGCCTTTCGCATTGCCAAACGTTCCCGGGTCGGCGTGATCCGATTCAGCCGCTGTGGCACCTCGCGCCCGGCGGCGACCGCCCGCCGAGCGACAGATGTCGCAACGCGACCTGCGGCCGCGGCCGGGCTGGGAGTGGGGGATCGCTCGCCTTCACGGCCACGCGGCAACTCGCCAGATACGCGTCGAGGTCCGCCGTTTCGAACAGCACCTTCCCGCCGACGCGGTAGTGGGCGATCTCGCGACAGCTCGCTGGTTGATAGACCTCCGACGCGCTGATTCCGAGGCGCGCTGCGGCTTCTTTGACCGAATAAACGGCTCTCGGTTTGCCTGGCAAGATAGGTCGCCTGAAGATACTCGTGTACGCGCTAGCGATACGTGGAAATGCAGTCGCACTGCCTGTAAATTTGGCAAATCCCCCGCAGTCGAAAGACGCAAAGTCGGCGACCATTTCTTGCCTTGGGGACGGCGGTGTTTGGAATGAAAGGGCCAGGACGCATGTATTGCCGGGTCACGCTTGTCGCGTTTGCCTTGCTGTGCTCTACGAGCGGGGCTTGGGCTACCGTGCTCTTTTCCGATGGGTTCGAGGGGCATGCGGCCGGCGGGAATCCACTTGACAAGAATACCGCCGGGCCGAATAGCGCGCCGAATGGCTCGGGCAACCCGTGGTTTGGTCCCGTTCCACCTAATGCGCGAGTGGTAGGCGCCGATAGCACCAACGGCCCGACGGTGACGCCGCACGGGGGCAACAACATGATTCGAGGCTCTGCCGCGTCGGACCTCGATCAAAACTGGTACAACTTGGCGTATCGCCTGAACGGCGGCAGCCCGTTTCGGGGGAACATTCAGTTCGACTGGTGGTTTTACGACCCGATTGGCCAAGGTCCAGGAAGCACGAGCTTCCGCGACTATGCAGCCCTCGGCTATTACAGCACCGCTCCAAGCAACACCGACTATCCCGGTACGGGGAGTCTGAACACGGGTGTCACGCTTATCCAAAGGCTTGGGCTGGGCGCGTTTAACGGCAACGCAGCCAGTCAGACCGTGTATTGCGCTCGAATCGTGGGTGAGACGGATGGCGACGCCGGGAATGCTGCGTGGTTCCTTACCCCCATAAACCGCTCGATCGGATGGCACCATGGGACGATTGATGTCGGTTCCCCGCTACAGAACAATACTAACCTAGTGACGTTCTCCATCGATGGCATAACAGCGTTGACTCGCAATTCGACCACCTCCTTTGGGTACAACGTGCTGGAGTTGAATACGAACTTCGGCGCGACTACAGGCTACTTCGATGACGTCAGCTTCAGCGCCATTCCAGAGCCAGGCAGCGCCGGATTGCTGAGCGCCGGGCTCCTCTGGCTGGCGCACATCAGACCTCGCCGGTGTCGACGTTGACGGTTTCTCTGGAGGCATTACATGCCCCCTTGGACTGTTGCCACTCCAACCGATCAGGGTGTTTCGAAGTAAAGACCCGGTCGCGTGTATACAGGTCGCTTGTCGCCTAAGAAGGCAGCCATATTCCAGCGGTACTGCCGGCCAGGTTGCAAGATACCGGCTGGCAGAGCAAACGATGTTCCCCGCAGCATGACGCCCAGCTTCTCCGTGTCGTACACCACGCTGTCCGACTGCACGTCTTTGATAAATAGCCCGTATCCGGTCGCTTCACCCGCCGTATCCCACTCGAATGTTGGGGTCAGCGTCGGGATGCGGGATCCGGCGCTGCCTACGCTGCCGGGATGCCTAAGGATCGGTGGAACGATCTCCTCCACCCGAAACAGCTTCGCTCGACAGAACTTGCTCTCGCCCCCGTCGCCGTAGAAGTATCTCATGTTCCAGCGATACGTCCGACCAAACTCGAGCAGACCCGGCGGTATTGTGAATGACGTGCCATGCAGTTGGTCCGAGCCTTCACGCTCGCAACATTTTTGGCCGCTAGTAGCGTCGAACAAGTAAAACCCGTACCCGGTAGCCCCCGCCACGGGCGCCCATGTGAACGTCGGCTGCGTCGTAGCAATCACCGGGGCTACGTTTTCCCCTTCTTGGCCGGGGCTAATCGTCACCACTGTGTTCGCGCGCACCGGTGCTGTCGTGGACGATGGCACGGGCGAGATATCTCTTGACCGACCAATGAGCGGGTGCCAATACAGCGAGAGCCCGGTCACCACGACTGCAAGCAACCCAAATACGAGACGTGCTCCACGGCGCCGGTGAGGTGCCTTCGTTGGAGCAAGCCAGGACCTGAGATCGTTCGCGACCTGGTCCGCTGTCCGATATCGTTTTTCGAACGGTTGGGCGAGGCACTTGGTGTAAATGCGATCCAGTTCAGTCAACTCCGGAAACAAGCGCAGCAGCGTTGGCGGCTGCCGATGAAGAATCTGATCTTTTAGTGACGCTGCGTGGGTGCCGACGAATGGACGTTCACCGACCAGCAGCTCGTACAACATCACCCCGATCGCCCACACGTCCGACTGGGCCGACGGGTAATAATCCCCTTTCAGCTGCTCGGGTGCCATGTAAGCAATGGTGCCGCCCTGGCGGTCTTCGTCGACTCGTCGCTCCTCGTCGCCAGCCAAGCCGAAGTCGCTGATTCGAGGATGTGTGCCGTCAGCCGCGAGCAAGATGTTCTCGGGTTTCAGGTCCCGATGAACACACTTGGATTTATGTGCGGAATGTAAGGCTTCGGCCACCGAAGCCACCAGGGCCGCAGCCTCCGGCGGCGACAAGTGACCCCGTGAGGCGAGGAATTGTCGGAGAGTTGGTCCTTCTACATATTGCATGGCGATGTAACACCCGCCGTCCGCCGTCCGGTCAAAGTCATAGATGCCGACGATTCCCTCGTGGCGAAGGTCACGTGCCGCCTTCGCCTCCGCAAGAAACCGCTTAACTTCTCGCTCGGTGCGTTCAAGTGGCACCTTAATCGCCGCAGCGTGCCCGAGTTTCTCATGGCGTCCCAGGTACACCAATCCGAAGCTTCCGCGTCCCAATAGCCTTTCGACTCGGTAGGAGCCGAGTCGGCTCGGGAGCGGCAGTTCGCAAGATTGGGTCCGAGGGGGTGTCGCGTCGCTACTCGGCAGCAACTCCTCGATCAACGCAGTTTTGCGAATTATTCGCTCTAGCTCCGGCGCGTAGTCGGGGTATGCCGCGCAAACGTCCGCCGGCGCGACCAATTGCCCCTCGCTATGAGCGTCATGCCATTCGGAATACAAGTCGAGCAGGCGTTCGCGGTCGAGCACGGCCTCGCGCCTCCTATTCGGGTAATAGCTCTGAGAGCCTTAGCTTGGCACTAGCCCAGAGTCGGTCGACCTTTTTGAGATGAAGCCCGAGCACTCTAGCGCTATTTGGTCGATCCAAACCTAGCAGTCGGCAGTTGACCACCTGTTGCTCTTCAACTGGAAGATCTTTGATTCCATCGAGGAGAATTGCCACCAGTTCATCCCGTTCTGCGACGTCGGCCGGGTCGGCCCGGTCGTCTACCCTCTGCACTCCCGACAATGCCGTCGAGTCGTCCGTGACTCCCTGAGGCGGTAGCCAACCAGGGCGCTTCCGGCTGCGGGCTACATCGACGAGGACGTTGCGGATTACCCATGCGACGACATTCAGGAACTCTCCCACGGTGGGGGCGGTGATCGTCGGCAGCTCAAGCACCCTTACCACCGCAGCATTAAGAATGCTGGCCGTATCCGTCACGCTCCGCAAGTCCTGGAATCTGCGGGAATGAAAGATCTTGCGGGCGATGTCGCATATGTGTTCAGCGAGCTCATCAACCAACTCCTGACGAGCGGTCGGATCGCCCGCAGCGATCCGGTCGATCAGGTGTTGAAGGCGCGACTTCCCGCTCTCGTCAGTGGCCTCACCCATTAGGGGTCATCATCCGCGGCACGCAGACGGTCCGGCCACGATCCGGCCCCGTCATCCGACCGATGGGAACAGTAACAGACGTGGCCCACCAAGAAAAAGCAGACCAAATGTCCATGCCGCGCAGGTCCAACGCTTCCAACTACGGAGGACCAGCGAAGTCACCGCGTGCGCGGTACCGCCCGCTCTGGTCTCCCACGAGATCGCTGCTTAAGCAGGGACAAAAAATGAAGCGTCATGTTCGCAATTGGATGAAAGCCGCCCGCCAGACCGGAAGGGTCCTCACCAACTTCATCGGAGTCCTCCATAACCGCGTCGTCGGCTACGCGGGCCAGGAAACAAACCGACCAGCGAACCACACCATGAAACTGATGGAACCGCTGGAAGGCCGAGTGCTGTTCTCGTACGCGATTGGCGACCGCGTTCAATCGATTGGCGATACCGCGGTCCGCGACACCCCGTCAACAACGGGCGCTCTCTACGCGACGATCCCGGCTGGGCAGTTTGCGACAGTCCGACAGGGGCCGGTATCGAGCGGCGGGTTCGAGTACTACTTGTTAAACTGGGACAGCTACAGCCTTCCCCTTGCTGATGGATGGTCTGCTGGGGGATCTCCTCGCTTGGCGCAGTACGCGGACCTGTCTCCGCAGAACCTGAGCGTCGGGCCGACCGGCGGCACGGCCGGGTCGAACGTGCAGGTCCGGTTCGACGTGGCCAACAGCGGGGCGGGCGCCTCGGGGAAAG
>JADMIO010957509.1_pt1 | contig 16430 bp, 15 predicted proteins | sample 8958161 | NCBI WGS metagenome assembly JADMIO01 (sample SAMN16585339, study PRJNA669376) | soil metagenome | isolation source: Crop rotation soil | place: USA: Cullars Rotation, Alabama | collected 2011
GAGTGATACGCGCTCTGCTGCCGCCGCGAGCCCTTGGCACCGCCGGCGTGATCGCCGTACTCGTTACCTTGGGCTGCTCGCGACCCGCGGAGACAAACCAGGCTCCCGAACAGGACAGCATTTGGGCTGGGCAACTGGTCGGCACATGGGTCGCGGAGGAATCCGAGCCGGTTTGGTATTATTCCGAAAAGACCTGTCGAGCAGACGGAACAGCGGATGGTTACATCTTGACAAAAAGTCCTTCTGGAATGGTTGTACGCGCCAATTTCAGAAGTACCTGGCGTGTAGAGAACGGCCACGTCATCGGCAGAGTCATGGAATGCGATGATCCCGAAGGCTACTTGAAAGCGGGCGATAAGTTTTCCGATCAAATTGTTTCCGTCAGCGAATCGGAATTCGTCTTTGTGGCTGAAGATGGAAGCCGGTGTGTCCGGAAACGGAAGCATTAGCTCGCATCGGGTGAGCGCCAAAACTCATTGGGTGGGAGTGCTGGACGCAGGCCGGCGTGCGTTCCAAGTTATCCCATCTCGATGAAGATCGACATCGTCACGCTGTTCCCCGAGATGTGCCGGGTTCCGTTAGGCGAAAGCATGATGAAACGGGCGCAGGAAAGCGGTGCGCTTGATCTTCATATTCATAATCTGCGCGATTGGACTACGGATAAACACCACGTGGTCGACGACGCCCCGTTTGGCGGGGGGCAGGGGATGGTCATGAAGGCCGAGCCGATTTTCGCGGCGGTGGAGGAACTCCAACAGAAAACGTCCAACGCTGAACGTTCAACGTCCAACGTCGAATTGCAGAAGCCGAAGGTCATTTTGATGTCGCCGGCGGGTCGACAATTTGACCAGGCGATGGCTGCAGAACTTTCGAACGAATCGCATCTAGTCATCATTTGCGGTCACTACGAAGGCGTTGATCACCGCGTGATCGAACACCTTGTCGATCTTGAGGTGTCCATTGGCGATTACGTTCTAACGAATGGCGCAATTGCCGCCGTTGTGGTCGTCGATGCCATCGTTAGGCTTTTGCCCGGGGTGCTGGGCCACGAGTCCTCGGCTGCAGACGATTCGTTCAGCGCAGACGGAATCCTGGAAGCGCCGCAATACACTCGTCCTGCCGATTTCCGAGGATGGAAAGTCCCGGACATCCTGCTTTCCGGAAATCATGCCGAGATTGCCGCCTGGCGAAAAGAGCAGGGGCGGAAGCGAACGGCAAAGAATCGGCCCGATCTGCTATCCGACGCAGGCTGACAACTGATATTCAGGCCGCTCGTTTTCTGGCCAGGAAGACGGCAAGGAAACCAGTCCCCAGCAGGAACGCAGTCGCCGTGGGTTCAGGTACAGCCCGAATGTTATCAATACTGACCTGCCCGATTATCGGATCGCCATTCAGGTTCGATGTGCCCGCTTCATTGATAAGCCGTGCGTCACCGATGCCGCTCGAAAAAAATGTATTGTAAGCGGTAGGACCGCCAACCGCGATCATGTCAGCGGACGCGATTGAAAAAGAGAAATGCTGCCACCCGCTGCCCGGTGCCAGGACAAAGGGTTTGGAGAGATAGCCGGGCGAGTTCATCAGGTTTTGGGCTTTGAAAGCGAGGCGCATCGAAACCGAGGTGGTGCCGGTATTGCGGAGATCCATTTCGATCGCGGTTATGCCCTGGGCGATGTAATTGCCGAGCCACTGCTGAAGATTGAACATGGTGAGCCGCCCGCCGTTGCCACTGCCATCGGCCGAGAGTTGAAGATAACGATCGCCGACGCCGGCGGGGCCGCCGGTATTTACATTGATCAAATTATCCGGGACACCGTTCGACCAACCCATCTTGGTTCCGTCTTCAAACGTGTCGATCTGGCCGGCCACAACCGCGAGCGCTCGTTCGCTCAGAAGGAGGAGCGCGCCCAGCACAAGGATATTGGCGAGTTTGTTCAAGCCTCCATTGTAGCAAAGGCCACTTAAAAGGGGAAGGTGATTAAGTGATCCGGCCGAGAATGACCGACGCGTTGATTCCACCGAACCCGAACGAATTGCTCATGACATAGTTGAGCTCGGCTTCGCGGCCGTGGTCAGGCACGACATCAAGATCGCACGCCGGATCGGGAGTTGAGTAGTTGATCGTTGGCGGGATCCATTGACGATCGAGGGCCAGGGCACATAACGCGGCTTCGATCGCTCCGGTCGCACCTAACGGATGAGCGTAATAGCCCTTGGTGCCGCTTACCGGAATTTTTTGCGCCTGCCCGTCGAACACCTGCTTGATCGACATGCACTCGGTGCTGTCATTGAGCTGGGTGGAACTGGCGTGAGCGTTGATGTAATCAATTTGCCTCGGCTCGAGTTGAGCATCGGCCAAGGCTTCGCGCATCGCCCGGGTGCAACATTCGCCGGTCGGCAAGGGCGAGGTCATGTGGAACGCATCATTATTGAGGCTGTATCCCAGAACTTCCGCGTAAATCCGCGCGCCACGAGCTCGCGCGTATTCCAATTCCTCAATCACCAGCGATGCGGCGCCTTCGCCCATAACAAATCCGTCTCGCAATAAGTCGAATGGCCGGCAGGACAGAGCCGGATCTCCTTCCCAGCGACTCATGGTTTTGATGAGATCAAACGCGCCGAACGACAGACTCGCCAGCGGTGCTTCAGCGCCACCGGCAATGACGACATCAGCGAAATCGTCTCGAATATACCGCAGCGCTTCGCCTACGGACACGGTTCCACTCGCGCAACTGTTCGAGTTCGTGGTGCCGACGCCGCGAAAACCAAATTCGATTGCGACGTTGGAATGGGCCGAACCGCCGAACACCTGCAAGGCGAGTGTCGGATTTACCCCCCGCGTTCCTTTTTTTAGAAAGCGAACGTGTTGATCTTCCGCCTGGCAAATGCCGCCCAGCGCGGTCCCGAAACTCACACCGATGCGATGCTGGGGTTTTTCCCGCGAATATTCGATTCCGGAATCGTCCAGCGCCAGCTTCGCCGAAGCGACCGAAAATTGCGCGTAGCGGTCGAGCCGTTTTAGCCGATGCGGCGGAAAAAATTCTTCCGGCCGCCAATCGGCGATTTCGCCACCACAACGGGCGTGAAAAATGGAGGGATCGAATGCCGTGATGCGAGTAATGCCGCTCTTTTCAGCGCGGATTCCATTCCAGAATTCTTCAACGCCTTTGCCGACGCAGGTAATTGGACCTATTCCGGTGATGACAGCGCGACGACGGCTCATGGATGGGTTCGACGGTCTGAAACCGTCGCTACAGATGCCTGCGCTTCCACGTAGTTCTTCATACAGCGCAATGTCTTATTGGCAATGTTACCGATAAAAAAATCGCCAATGATCGGTTCGGCAATCGGGGCGAGCATGGGAATGCGAAACCGCAGGTCGTGTAATATGTCGACCTCCACGCCTTCGGCGGTGTCCGTGAAAGTCCAGACCACCTGCATGCCTTTCGTAAACGCTTTCAGATGATTGAACCGGATCTCGACTTTCTCGCGGTCGATAATCTCTTCGGACGTCCATTTGATCGGAATTCCGGACCGGCTGGCAGCCATGATCACCACGTTGCGCGCCGGGCTTCGTTCCAGATAACGAATATAGCGGTAATGCGGCAGAATTTTTGGCCAAAGCTCCAGGTTCGCCGCCGTCTCGAAGATCGACATCTTTGGGGCGCGTATGACGATGGAGTTTGTTTTATGCATTCGATCGGTCTCTCCTGAATTTCAACCGGCAGGTATCATTAACGTTGCGCCTTTATAAAAGCGAACCCCCAAGACGTGCGCCTTGGGGATTTACTTAATGGCTTCCGACTGTGGGGGTTCGCAGAGAATATTCAATGTTTCCGCCGGGCTTTATCTGCGTCCCTCGCCAGGGCGTTCAGAGTTTCGAAAAACGCGGGCGATTGTCCTGTGAAAAGACCGCTGCTGGTCAAAGCCTGAACTGCGGCCATGGCCGCACCGTTCGTCGCGGTCGGTCGAACGATCGAACAAATCGGAAATGTCCGGCTCAGAAACGGACACGGCTCGGGCATGATTAGCTCCGTCTCGAAATCGTCTTCGCCAAACGGAGGAGAATTGAGATCGGGAAAAGTTAATCCATTGGTCGAGTCAACCAGGGGCGCGTTCGGTGAGGAAACCGCCTTGCCGGCCGTGTCATGCCACGTTTGAAAGTGCATCGCCTCGGTCGGTCCGATGCTGAGGAGAATTCGCAGGACCTCCGGGCTGTTGACGCGTTGGGCCAGCGCCGGGTAAAGGCTGGTGCCTCCCTGCTCGACGGCAGCAAAGTGGAACGCCGCCGTGTTGGCGATCGCCTGAATGTGGTCCGCGGGGCTGAGGTCGGCGTCGCTCCGCGGGATGGCTGGGAAATTGCCATTGTCCAGGCCGGCGACCGCCGGGGGAAAGGTATCTCCCATGTCGGGGTTACCCTCTTCGCTGCGATATCGCGTGTACCAAGTGGTGTCGACGCGGAGTTGCATCAAATTCGTCAATCGCAGTTTTCCGCTGGAACCGGACGCCGTACTGCCGGGCAGCGTTCGGAATTGCTCGAGGTCGACCGGCGGCGCGTGTTTGGAAACAAGGTAGGCATTGAGAAACGCGGCGTGAGAATTCTCGTCGTCGGTGTTGTCGTGAATGTAATCGGGCATGTCGTCATCCAGGTTTTCCAGCGCTTCGGTATAGGCCTTGTTTCCAGTTCCTCCGGGAACTTCTTTATCCTGTATTCCGCCGAGCTCGTTGTACTGTTGCCATAGATCTGCTTCGAGAATTTCGGCGGCAGCCAGGAAGCGTAGGATGGCAATATCGCCATCTTTCTTGCGGCGGCCGTTTGCGTTGTTCTGGCTGGTGGTAGCTGCTCCGAGAGTCATCGGAAGCAGGGATGCTCCCGGCGTTAACAGAAGGGCACCCAGTCCGAGGCGACGCAAGAACGATCGCCGTGGAACCGGACGCTGAGTGGTTGTGAGACGTGAACTCGATATTGAGTGGGCTCCTGCGGGGTCGTTAGTTGTTTTCATACCCGCTGATTCGGATGAGACGCGGCGATCCGCAACATTGTAAAGGTAACAAGACAGTTACCTGCGTTAACGAGCGATGATGTTTGCCGGCATCCACCTGACAACTGCCGCGACCGGACCCAAGTATGGAAGCTTACGCTGAGCCTGCCGGTTGCTCCGAAGAGTCCGGTGTCTTTTTCTTAATCCTCGGTAATGACGCCGAAAAGACCGTGCTCTTCATCGGCTATGCGGTGGTTAGGATGCTGGGGCCTCGATCGAGTAGCCGACATGGCGAACGGTGCGAATCAGCTGCGGTTCGCCCAATTTCTTGCGCAGGCGCCCGATGAAAACTTCGACCAGTTTGGTATCGTATTCGTGCGGATGCTCCCAAACGCGCTCGCATAATTCCGTGCGAGTGAAACCGCGGCCCGGTTCGCGCATCAGCGCGCGGAGCAGGGTTAATTCCCGGGGCGAGAGCTCGATCTTGCGCTGGCCTCGATGAACATCCTGGCTGGCCAGGTCGAATGTAAGATCGCCGACGCACAAGTTAATCGCCGGTTCCTCCGGGTAACGCCGCCCGAGCGCCTGCACGCGCGCGACCAGTTCCGGCATTGCGAAAGGCTTGGGCAGATAATCATCGGCCCCCAATTGCAAACCGGTGACACGATCATTGATTTCAGAGCGCGCGGTGAGCATTAGCACACGCATCGCGCCGCGCAACGAATGGAGCCGTTCCAGGACTTCGAAGCCGTTCAATTTGGGCAGGCCGACGTCGAGAATAATGAGGTCAAACGAATCGTTGGTGGCGTGCGTTAAACCGGATTCACCGTCGTGCACGACGACCGCGTTATGGCCGGCCTCCGTCAAGGCTGCGGAAATCTTGCGGGCCAGCCCCAGTTCATCTTCAACCACAAGTACGTTCATTGCTTGGAAGTTAGAAGTTAGCAGTTAGAAGCGAACAGTGAACTGCGCGGCGAAAAGGTGATTGTCATCGCGCGGCCCGGTCGTTTCCTTCTGATAACTATACTGCATCTTTAGTTGCGTGTGCGTCGTAAACCGATAACCGGCGGCCACGTCGACTCGTGCGATATTTGGGCTCCACCGTCTGTCATTGTCGTCTCCGGCGGATCCGTTCGTTGGCGAATCGATCTTATTAAAGAACTGCTGGTTCCAGCGTACCGCGCCGAAAAGTCGCGGAGTGAATTTGTATTTCGCTTCCAGATAATACGCGAACGTATCAGCATTCCCGGCGTTCGGAACCTCGAAACGCGCCTCATAAAACTCCGCCCACAACTGTAAATGGCGCCAGGCAAAACTGATGTCCTGGCCAAGCACACGTTCGTGATAATCGCCGATATCGCGTCCTGGGGGCAGGGTTCGTTCCGCTTCGTGACGAAAATAAGCTCCATCGCTTGCGGAAATGCCGAAGTTCCAGCTTTCGTTAGGCCGATAGCCAGCCCGGCCGCTGAATGTGGGGTCGCCGAAACCGGTGGATATGACATGCCACGATTGCGGACGCGCCGACAGAGATGTGTTTTTCATCTCCGCGACGTAATCAAACTTGTCGACCCTGCCGGAGACAGAGATTCCGCTCGCGTAATCCGGACCCCAGATTACCGGATTGAACTCGTATTTTTCGGATGGATGAAATCCACGAACGAAATATCGCGCCGACGGGGGGGCGGATTTGTCGTTGATCGCGGTAATGTTTTCATAAACCAGCGGCGCGTTCACAAATGGATTTTCCCATGACAAATGTCGCGGGACCCAGTTGCCGACGACCGTCGCGAATTGTCCAACTTGCACATTAAACCGTCCGTCCTTCCAGGGCGTATAACGAAGAGCGTATTCGTCGAGTCGGACCTCCGCGCCGTGGTAACTCGGATCAAAGCCGCGGTCCAGCCGCGATTGGGCGAAGAAATAAAACTTTTCGCCGAATTGGGCATCGAGAAAAAGAGTGAGTCGCGGGTTGAAAAGGTTATCGATGGCGCTGTCGATCAATCCGGGCGGGGGCTGCTGAAAATGATAGAACTCAAGATCAACAGTGCCGCTGATGCGGGCCCGGACATTATCCTGCATCGCCGAAAACGTGAGCGCGTTATCCAGGCGATCGATGTAATCGTCGATCTCCAGCGCACTCGCGCTAAAGGCGAACAAACAGGGGCCGATCGCGGGCAACAGCAGCTTCAAGCGAGATTCAACTTTCGCCATGGCCATTGGGTTGCGCCGCTCGAAAGCGAACTTCGAATTCCGTCCAGTCGTTAGCCGAACTGACCAGTTTTAACTGGCCGCCGTGCAGGCGGATCAACTCCCGGGCCAGACTCAGCCCCAGACCGGACCCCGATTTCTCGGAGACACGATGGAACCGGTCGAAGATGTATTCCTGTTGCGAGCGCGCGATGGAATCCCCGGTGTTGCCGACCGTGATGACGACTTCGCCGTTCTTTTGCTGCGCGTTAACTCGAATTCGGCCGCCCGGCCGGTTGTACTTTCCGGCGTTTTCGAGAAGATTTTGCATGATCAGCGACGTGTACCGTTTTTCGCCGGCAACCAGAACGTTGGCCGGAAATTTTCTTTCAATCTTCACTGCGAGGGAATCGAGGATCGCGCTGAGATCATCGAGCCATTCCTCTACCAGCTCGCTGAGATTCACAGTGTCTGATTTGATCTCCAGGTGCCCGGCATCCATCCGCGAAAGTAGCAGCAAGTCGTCGATCACCCCGGTGAGACGATGCGTTTGGTGCAGCAATCCGGAAAGTTCCTCGTAAACCGCGGGCTGAAAATCTTCCCGCGCGAGAAGCGTTTCCAAGCCGGCTCGCAAAACGGTGACCGGCGTTTTCAGCTGATGCGATGCATCGGCGGAATATCGGGTCGATCGCTTGAGTTTTTCGCTCGTGGCAATGAGAGCGGCCTCGGCACGTTTTCGTTGCGCCCGGTTCTGTTCGGAATCCAGGGCCAAACGTTCGACCGGTTTCGCCAGGCGCAAAGCGATGAAATGGCTCGCCAGAAAACCGGCGAGCAAAAGAACCAGTCCACCGATTCCGATTTGCCAGCGCAGGCGCGACAACTGGGCGTTCCACGCCGCGAGCGGATAGACGCTGATTTCATAAGCCGGCGCAAAAATCGAATCCGGATTCAACCGTTTATAAAACAGGAGATGCGGCGCGCCGTTTACCGTCACCCTGAAACTGTTTCGGCCTTGTTCGTTTTGGAAAACGACATCTGTGATCTGGGCCGCGATCGCGCGCTGAGTTTCGCGAGGCAGTGCCGGCATGTGCAACTCGCCATCGGTCCAGATACCGCTCGTTATGCCATTTCCTCCGCCTTTGCCCGAAATCTCGAACGGCTTAAACCCGACAACGAGCGCTGAAATCACTTCGCCGGTTTCCGTGGAGAAAATCGGCACGACGATGACTTCGTCGACTCGCTGGCTGGCAGGATTCGCGTCCTCCGACAGGTAACCAATCTGAAGTTTCGTCGGCAATTTCTTGACGCTCAGTTGCGCGATCGACTCCGGGGTCAGCTCACCGACATCCTTTGAATTTGGCGGTGGCAGCACCGCGCCGGTGAAATCGAGAAATCGGTAAAACCGGGCTTGCAGCGAAGTCGGCTGGCGGTCTCCGGGCGGCGCTTCCATTTGCATGAGATCCCGCAATTCATCTTTCGCGCTGGCATAAAGCAGATCGATCGCATTGTCCTCAAGCGCTGCGTGGATTCGCGGTTTTTCCGCGAGCACGCGGCAACGCTCGGCTAACGCGGCATCGCGCAGCTCCTGTAACTTGTGAAGTGCGGTCAATTCCGCCTGGAAATTTTGCTGGAGATTCTTCTCGGCATCCGCGGTGACTCGGCGTTGGGCAAGATAAAAACCGAGCGCAGTCAGAGTGGCCACGATCAGCATCATCGCGGCGAACAGTTTTGTGCGAAGTCTGGCAACGCCGGCTCTGCTCGCCGCGGTCGCAGAGCTCATGGGAAATCGAGCTTCAACGTTTCACCGCGCTTGAGGTCCACCGGTTTTTCGAGCGTCGTGCGACTATCGATCCACGCCTTACACGTGTAATGGCCCGCCGGAAGACCCTTCAGTCGAAAATGACCGGTCTCATCCGTCACCACAAAATGCGGCGAATCCACGACAAGAATCAATCCGCGCATGTGCTCGTGGATATCGCACCGCAGTGTGACCAGCCCCGCTTTCTCAAAGACTTCCGATGGGATCGGCCGTTCCTCCGGGCGATAGCGCCCGAGATCAAAGCGTTTCGCGGGTGAATAGGAGAAAATGCTATGATAGGTATCGTCCAGATTTGGAAACTGAACTCTTGTACCGGTCTGGACCGCGAGCAGCGAAGGAGTAAAGGTCAGATCTTTTTGGGCGACCTCCTTCGTTAGACCGGACGAGGATTTTGAAAAATCGCCTTCGAGATAAACCACCGCGAGTGGCGGTTCCGTGAAGAGCACACCGCCTTTCGTGACTACTTCATAACGTTGAGCGAGGACGGGGGCAGAGCGCGCTTTCCTCAACTGGACGTGACCTTCGATTGCTGTGTCACCGAGGCAGGGCGCGGCCAACAGGCACAGAATTCCGTTTACCCAACTCCGAGAATCCATGGCCTGCATTCTAGCAGGCGTTTGGCGTTAGGTGAAGCTTTGGAAGACAAGGTTTCCCAACAAGGCGAGATCGACCTAAAGTTTGAATCATGGCGCTGGAAATGAAGACCGAGTGCGAAAAGTGCGGGAGGAAGCTTTACCTGCTGGTGAAGCTCATATTTGCTCTTTTGAATGTACCTTTTGCCCCGATTGTTCAAAGCAGATGCAGCATGTTTGTCCAAATTGCGGCTGTGAACTGGTTCCCAGGCCAAAACGCAAAACGTCATAAGCTTTGCAGACGTGCATTTTCATCGGCGGCAACGAAAATCGCCGCCCTGCATTAGCGGGTTTGCTTAATTCTGTAAGTTAAAAAGCATTCGTCGGCAACGACTCGCATGTGGGTGAGCCGGCACTCGACGCTCTTCGGCAGAAAATCTTTGCTGACCCCGGTGAGCGTCGGCGCGTTTGCTCCGCCAAATATATAGGGCGCGATGGTGAGGTTGAGCTGGTCGATGAAGCCGCGCTCGAGTAATGCCCGAAAAAGCGTGGGACCTCCTTCGCAGGCAAGCGTGCGAACTTTGTATTTCCTGCGCAACGTTCGCAGCATTTCCGCCAGGTCGACATACCTCGATTTGGTTAGGTGAAGCGTCGCCTTGTCCTCCAAAGCTTTCCTGGTCTTCGCCGGCATCCGGTTGGTTGAGAAAATCACAACCGGTCCTGCCTTGCCGGGATCAGTCTGGAAAATATTCAGCCGAGTGTCGATCTTGCCGGCGTTGGAGATGATCACGCGCAAGGGGTAGGGTGATTGCCGGCGTTTGACTCGTGCTTCGCGCAGTTCAGGGTCGGGAACCCCAAGCCGGACGTTGTCGCGTTTCAGGCTGGTGTGACCCAGGAGCACGGCGTCACCTAACGAACGCTGGCGAATCAGGTGTTTTTTGTCCTCTCGCGATGTGAAATCCACCGGAGAAAATGTTCGCGTCGTGATTTTGCCATCCACAGTCATGGCAAATGTGGCCATGACAAAAGGGCGAGCGGTCGTGCTCATCAGGAAACCAACGCCCAACGTTCAAGTATTTGAATTGAGCATTGAGCGTTGAAAATCTTCACTCCGCTTCGCTGATCTCATGCTCGAGCGTCGACACTTGCTCTTTCATCTCGCGCAGACGAACCCGCCCGGTGGATCCGCTGGGACGATAGAAGAAATAAACAACTGCGCCCGGAAGACAGCAGACAAACATGACAATGAAGCTCATCGTTCCGATCAGCTTCGCCACCGGAATATCGATATGACAAAGATTGTTCAGCAAGACTTGCAGGATTTTTTCGCGCAGGCCGACCCCGGCCACACTGATCGGTAACGCTGTGATGGTACGTTCGATAGGCAACACGGCAAAGAAATCGAGAACTTTGACGTTTGCGTGAAAAGCAAAGGCTACGCAGAGGAACGTGGTGAACGTGGCAAGGTGGGCGACTAACGAAGCACAAAATGCCATCGTAGTCGCGATCCAGTGACGGGCATAAAGATGATAAGCGGCCGAAATCTCGATCAATTTTTCCCGGCCGGGAAGCTTTGCCGGGAGATATTTGAGAAGATTAAATCCACTGATAATAAAACTCGTTAGCAACCCGAGAATTGAGCTGCCGAGAATAACGAGAAGAATGGTCACAAGTTGCCGTGGCGTCAGATTCGAGTCTGCCGGTGGCGGCGTTCTCCAGAGTAAATCGAAACGGAGGCTAACCAGTGTGACCGTGATCGCGACCAGCGCGATCAGGCCTACCAAACGGTCGAACACGACCGCGAGAAGAGCGCCGGCTTTCTTTTCCGTCTCCTTGAGCAGCAGATAACTCTTCATGATATCGCCGGCGGTTCCGCCCGGCAGAACCTGGTTGTAAAACATCCCTATGAGGAAAAGTCCGGAAACGCGTGACAGACTCAGATAAATTTTTTGGACGCGAAGCAGGATCTGCCAGCGAATCGCAGCGGCGATTTCGACGATGAAATACGCCACCATCGCCAGCACGACCCAGCCGTAATTCGCCTTATGCAACGCCTCACGCATCGCATGTCGCTGTGTGGGATCGTGGAAGACCCACCAGAGCATTCCGACGGTGACCGAAATCTGAATGAGAGTGAGAACGGTTTTTTTCATTCGCCGAAATGTTTCTTCCACTTCACGACCGACCGTCGTATTTCATCCGCCGTTTTTCGCGGGCTCATCTCCCACACATACTGGCAAGTCTTGGGCAATAGCGGAACCAAGTTCACAAGATCGACATTACCGGCAAAGGGCGGCTGATGGTCCTGCGCCGGCCAGACGCAATCCTGCACATGGCAACCCAGCGCCCGGGGCCCGATCGTGCGCAGCCACTCGGCATGATCGAGAAACGCGAGATTTTCTTTGATCTGGATGTGGCCGAAGTCGTGCCAATAACCGGCAGCCGGGGAATTGAGCTCCTCGAGCAACGTGGCGAGCTCCCGCTCAGTCGGAATTTCTTCGTATCCCCGTCGCCCTTCGATTCCCAATTTCACGTTCTTGTTTGCGGCGTATTCGACGATCGGCTTCAGGGCGTCCTTGACTCGCGCGAGATAGGGCGGCGCTTCCGCTTCGCGTTTTTGGACCGCCCGGATTTTCTTTCGCACGTATTCCCGCGAAAGGAGTTTCCCCTTTTTGACCATGGCGATCAGCGAATCAGTCACGGCTCCGATCGGCACTTCGCCGAGATGCATCACGACAAATGGCGCGCCGAGCCGCTGGGCGAAGTCGATGGTCTGGAAGGTTTGCTTGATTGCGCGTTCCCGCTCTTTCGAGTAGGCGGCGGACAGTTGATAACAGTCAGGTGAAGCGTGCATCACCTCCACGGGCAATGGGCAGAAGTTGTGCAGGCTGCTGAAGGTTACCTTGCCGGCATCGAACATTTTCTGGATACCGGGCATCAATGAAATCCGGACGCCATGTCCCAGCTCGATGTAATTGAAGCCAAGCTCGACAATCTCCTGAAGCATCTCTTCGCCGGCGGTGTGGCGGCTGGAATTCCAGCAGGTGGAGAAGGAAATTTGGGGCATTAGAGGCGATTCGTTAGACCGCGGCCGGAACGGTTGATGAGGCTGCGTCCCTGATCTCGCTTATCGGTCCTTCACAGCATTGTTTGCGGACCCGTGCCAGCACCAGCAAGGTGATCACGCCGTAGGAGAGCGCAGCTATCGCCAGGGCTCTCGGCATTCCAATGAAATCCGAAAGAGCCGTTACTCCCAGTCCGGCGAACGGCATGATGCCGACAAAGGCTAACATGAAGACACCGGACACGCGTCCGCGAAGGTGATCGGGTGCTCGTTCCTGCACGATTGTGCTGCAGAGCGCGAAGTTCATCGCGAGGCAGAGCGAATTGACGATCATGAGACCGGTCGCGACAAAGAATGAGGGCGCGAGCGACATCCCGAGAATCGCACCGGTCACGCCCACGGCGTTGATCATCATGAGTGGCGCGCGTTTGTCGCGCGGGAGCCCGATCAGGAAGAGTGCGCCGACCACCGAGCCGATGGCCGATGCGCCCATCAGGTAGCTGACGCGATCCGGCCCGAGGTGAAGCACGAGCTTGCCGTAGAGCGGCATCATGATGGTGATGATCGGGAAAATGCAGAGTGATTGCGTGGCGATGAGAACGAGCATCGCCAGGCTCGGTTTGTCCTGAGCGATATAGCGAAAGCCATCCTTGATTCCGCTGGATCGCTTTTCCTCTTCTTCGGCTGTCCCACGCTGGCGCGGCGGCAAAGTTAGGATCGCGATGATAAACGCAACGAACGTGAAGGCGTTGAGCAGAAAGGCCGAAGCCATTCCCCAAAACTTGATGGCGATGCCGGCAAGCGAGAATCCAATCATGCGGGTTCCATGAAACACCGTGCGATCGAGCGAGATCGCCGGTTGGATTTGTTCCCGCCCAACCAATTCGGGTACGAGTGCGGAAAGCGTCGGCATCTCGAATGAATTCGAGACTCCCTGCACGGCGGCGAAAAAAAAGACGTGCCAGATCGCGATATGCCCGGTCCAGATCAACCAGCCGATCGAGATTGCGATGCCAATCTGGACGAATTGCGTCGCCAACAAAATTTTGCGTTTGTCGAACCGGTCGGCAGCCGAACCACCAATCATCGTTAGCGCGAGCATCGGCAGGCCGGCGCAAAGGTTCGCTACGCCAAGCATCAGGGCGGAGGTTGTCAGGGTGGTCATTACCCATGACTGCGCCATGACCTGCATCCAGGTGCCGGTATCGGAAATGGCAGAACCGATGATGTAACGCCGGAACGGGCGATTCTGCAAAACGCGAAGAGCGTTCCTGGTAGTTAACTTTACTTCAGCGCTCATCGCCCAGATTCATACGCGGGATGCACGGCTCCCGCAATCAACGCAGTCCCGAAATTCAACCTGGAGTTAGTGGGGGCGAATGTGGTTGGCCCACGTTAGCAGGACCACCAGCACAATGAGCATCAGGATGATGATGAAGATCGCCTTCGGGGTGTCTTTGGACATTGGCGTGGAATCTGAATGAGAAACGAGCCCTCGTCGACAATTTTTGTTCCGCGCATGGCTTGGTCGGGCCGCGATTGCCGGGTGGCGAGGGTGCGCTAAATTTCCGTATGCGGATCGATAAGTACACCCAGAAGATGCAGGAGGCGCTACAGGCTTCCCAATCGCTCGCGTCCGATCTCCATCATTCGGAGATCGGCAACGAGCACTTCCTGGCGGCGCTGCTTGACCAGGCCGATGGAGTGACCCGCCCGCTGCTCGAAAAGATGGGTGTGAATGCCGGTGATCTCCGTAACCGGTTGCAGCAGGAACTCGAATCGCGGCACACCGTTCACGGTGCGTCGGCGGATGTGCGCGTCGGGAATGAGCTTCGCACCGTGCTCGACGCCGCCGAAAAGGAAATGTCGGGACTGCGCGATGAATTTACCAGCGCCGAGCATTATCTTCTGGCCCTAACGAGTGCGAATGTTCCCGCGGCGAAAGTTCTGAAACAGGTTGGGATCACTCGCGACAAGTTGATGCAGGCGCTGCAGGAGGTTCGCGGTTCGCAGCGTGTGACCGATCAAAATCCGGAGGGGAAGTATCAAACGCTGGAAAAGTATGGACGCGACCTCACGCAAATGGCGCGGCGCGGCAAAATTGATCCGGTGATTGGGCGCGATAACGAAATCCGTCGGATCATGCAGGTGCTTTCACGCCGGACCAAGAACAATCCGGTGTTGATTGGCGATCCCGGAGTTGGAAAAACGGCCATTGTCGAGGGGTTGGCTCGCCGGATTATTTCCGGCGACGTTCCGGAATCGTTGAAACAAAAGCGGCTGATCGCGATGGATATTGGCGCGATGGTTGCCGGCGCAAAGTTCCGCGGCGAATTCGAAGACCGGCTCAAAGCGTTTCTGAAGGAGGTGACCGATTCGCAGGGCGAGATCATTCTATTTATAGATGAGCTGCATACGATCGTCGGAGCCGGCGCGGCCGAAGGCTCGGTCGACGCGTCGAATTTGTTGAAGCCGCAGCTCGCGCGCGGCGAACTGCGAACCATCGGGGCTACGACACTCGATGAGTATCGCAAGTACATCGAGAAAGACGCCGCGCTGGAGCGGCGTTTTCAACCCGTGGTGGTCGACGAGCCGAGCGTCGAAGATACGATTGCGATCCTGCGGGGCTTGAAGGAGCGCTACGAAGTCCATCACGGCGTCCGCATAACCGATGCGGCACTCGTTGCCGCGGCGACACTTTCACATCGCTACATCAGCGACCGGTTTCTTCCCGACAAAGCCATCGATCTCGTCGATGAAGCGGCATCACGATTGAAGATCGAACTCGATTCCATGCCCACGGAGATCGACGTGATCGAGCGCGAGGTGATGCAGCACGAGATGGAACGTCAGGCGCTCAAGAAAGAGAAGGATCCGGCGAGCAAGGAGCGTCTTAAGAAGCTCGAAAAGGAATTGGCTGAGCTAAAAGAAAAGTCGTCGGCGTTAAAGGCTGAATGGCAGAAAGAAAAAGCGGTCATTGACGAGCAACGCAAGTGGAAGGAGCGGCTCGAGCAGTTGCGAACTGAGCTCGAGCGCGCCCAGCGCCGAGGCGAGCTCGCCAAGGCAAGCGAGATTCAGTATGGGCAAATTCCCGAGTTGGAAAAGAAACTGGCGGACGCGACGGCAAATGGCGCGAAAAGCAACAAGGCACTCCTGCGCGAGGAAGTCACGGACGAAGATATTGCCGAAGTGGTTTCGAGCTGGACGCACATTCCGGTTTCACGGTTGCAGGAGGGGGAGCGCCAGAAGTTGATCCGGCTCGAGGAACATTTGCACCAGCGCGTGGTCGATCAGGAGGCCGCAATTAAGGCGGTTTCGAACGCAGTGCGCCGAGCCCGCGCGGGTTTACAGGATCCAAATCGTCCGATCGGTTCCTTCATTTTTCTCGGGCCTACCGGGGTCGGCAAGACCGAGTTATCCCGCGCACTCGCTGAATTCCTCTTCGACGACGAGAACGCGATGATCCGGATCGACATGAGCGAATACATGGAGAAACACACGGTGGCGCGGTTGATCGGCGCTCCGCCGGGATATGTCGGCTACGAGGAGGGCGGACAATTATCAGAGTCGGTTAGGCGTAAACCGTATTCGGTCCTCCTGTTCGACGAGATCGAAAAAGCGCATCAGGATGTGTTCAACGTCTTGCTCCAGGTGCTTGATGATGGCCGGATCACGGATGGGCAGGGGAGAACGGTCGATTTCAAGAATACGGTCATTATCATGACCTCGAACATCGGCTCGCAATTCATCATGGAAGAGGAATCGAGCGAAGGCCGGTCACGTCTTGTGATGGACGCGCTCCGCCAGCA
>JADMIO011113615.1_pt1 | contig 16430 bp, 12 predicted proteins | sample 8958161 | NCBI WGS metagenome assembly JADMIO01 (sample SAMN16585339, study PRJNA669376) | soil metagenome | isolation source: Crop rotation soil | place: USA: Cullars Rotation, Alabama | collected 2011
CGCGACAACTTGTCCACGTGGAATTCTAAGCTTAGGATCCCAATGTGCTGGAAAGCCCGGCGCGATCCCGGGCACGTCGAGATCGAAGAGAATCCACTTGCTGTCAGGGCTCCACTCGAAGCGATGCGTGGGATTGTTGCCGAACAATTCCTTGTCGGTGAGCAGCGTGCGCGTCGCTTTCGTCGCGAGGTTGTAGACCCTGAGATTGTTCCGGTCCTCGATGAAGGCCACCTCTTTGCCGTCCGGCGAGAATTGCGGCTGATAGTTCTGGCGCTCGTTCGCGATGAGAGGAGTCTCATTGACGACCGTAGACGCATAGAAGTACGGCTCGACGTCGCGCTGGCGGCGCGCCTGATAGATCGCCCAACGGCCGCCCCGTTCGGACGCGTAGACGATGGTTTTGCCATCCGGTGAGAAGTCGATGTTCGTCTCGGCTTCCGGCGTGTTGGTGATGCGCTTCGTGCCGCCGCCGTCGGCGCCGGCGACGAACACGTCGCCGCGAAAGATGAACGCGACCTCCTTGCCTGTCGGAGACACGACGAGCCCTTGCGCGCCGTTGTTCACCGCCATGATGCGCTCGGCGTTCGCCTTGGTGTCGGCGGTGATGTTGATCGACACCATCTTCGGCTGGCTGCCGGGATTCATCGTGTAGATCTGGCCGTCGAACCCGAACGACAACGTGCCGTTGTCGGCCATGCTCAGGAAGCGAACGGGCACTTGTTTGAACGACGTCAGCTGCTGTGACTTGCCGCCGTCCACGCTCATCTTGTGGACGTTGAAGTTTCCACTTTCCTCACTGAGGTAGTAGAACGCCTTGTCACCGTCGGCAAAAACGGGATTGCGATCCTCGCCGGCGAACGTCGTGAGCTTGCGATGGGTTCCGGCTTTGCTGTCGTAGAGCCAGATGTCGCGCGCGATCGCCGAGGTGTGATGTTTTCGCCACGTGTTCTCGCCTCCCTTCTTGTCCTGATAGATCAAGAACTGGCCATTCTTGCTCAGACGCGCATCCTCGGCCGGCGTCGTGAGGAGTTGCATTGGGCGTCCACCGGCCGCGGGCACCTCATACAGCTCCGGCTGCGACCCCGTGGGATACTCGCGATTCGCGGCGGCATCCATCCGCGCGGCGCCGAAGATCACCTGCTTGTCGTCGGGGGTGAAGCTGTAGGGATACTCGGGCGACGAGTGGACGGTGAGCCGCCGCGCCTCGCCGCCGTCGGCCGGCATGATGAAGACATCAAAGTTTCCATATCGGTCCGACGCGAACGCGATGTGTTTGCCGTCGTGGCTCCAGACGGGCATGAAGTCGTGCGCCGTGTGCGTCGTCAGTGGAACCGCTGTGCCGCCGGCCGACGCGACGCGATATAGATCACCCTTGTAGGTGAAGACGATGGTCCTTCCGTCGGGCGAGATGGCTGGATAGCGCATCCAGCTGGCGCCTTCGGGGGAGGTCGACGGGTTTTGCGCGCGGGCATGCGGCGCGGCGAGGGCGGCGGCGCAGAGCGCCAGCAGCAGGGATGCCTTCATTGGAGGGACCGCTGGGGTAGTGGTGGAACTGGGAGATTTTGATTTTACGAGGGCGCGCGCGGCCACGCCACGGTGGGTTTGTCTGGAGCAGGTAAGTTCCTGTCAGATCATGGCTTGAGTGGCCCGCGGGAGCGTGGCGGCACGTGAGCCGACGACCGCTTCGTAGCCACCATAATTCATCGCAACAGCGTGTGAATGTGTCGGAGTGATCGGTGCGCTGATCCGAATGATCGTTCAGAAGATCGCAGCGAGCGGAGAATCGATCGCAAGTCTCGGCTCTTTGATGTCCATCGCCGGCGATTGAGTCGGAACGTGCGGTGCCTTCGTTGCGAGGACCGGTACAAAGATCGGAACGACCGGCGCTTCGCGTTCAGGCAGCGGTCCATCAATCGCAACGGGCGAAACCAAGATCGGCGTAACCCGCGCACAGATGCCAACTGTCGGAATTTTCGTCGCAGGCTCCGGCGGCTCCTGCCCGTGAATCTGGTCGTTGATCGCTGCTTCCGGTCAAAGTGCTTCAGTCAGCGGTCAGGACGTCGCGATGACCAGTTGCATTGACGGCAACAGCGAATCAAAAATCTCAAGTGGCGGCACGGTGATTGGCGGAACCGGCACACTGATCGTAGTCATCGGCAGCCTGATCGCAGTCGTCGGCAGTGTGATCGCAGTCGCCGGCCGTCGAGGACAGACGGCGGAAAATTCATCGTACGCATCGGAACTTTTGTTGTGGCCTCCGAGGCGAACGTCGCCATTGGCGGGTGAACCGCTACAGCGCTCGGCACAACGGTCCGTGGTCCCGGCTCGAGCGTCGCTGCTGTCAGCCGAAGCCGCGCGTCGACGACACATCCTGTTCAATTACCGTCATCTCGATCGCGGCTATCGACAAGGAAGTCGCAAGCAGCGGAGTACTCAATTCGGAGAGCGTGACGGCGATCGCTGCCATCGGTTCGCGCGTTGCGAACGTCGGCACAACGATCGCTGACGTCGATCGATGCGTACCCACGAGGGAATTCTTCGTCCGTGTTGTCGGTGCGCACGATCGAATGAGACGCACAAGTCACGCAGTTACCGGCTCGATGATCCAAATCATCGGCACCATCGTCGCAACGATCGGAACGAGAACCGCTGCCATCTGCCGTTTTCTATCGACGCTGGACCACTCGATCGAACGAGCGGAACATTCGAGGCAATGACCTAGCCTTTTCGTGCAACGATGTCATCGCTCGACGCGACGATCTGGCCCGTCGCGTGAAGCACCGCGCCGCGATTCCAGTTCAAATCGCCCGCCTTGTCAGCGGCGGAACACAGGTCGTTAGTCGCGGTTCACGGCTTCGACTCGCGAATCGACCGCTTCGAACGCCTGCAACAGTTATCAAACATCCTGTAACCGTCGTCGTGTCGACGACGGCTTTGCCGATTCGACGGCACCGGGACACGTGGGAGCGCACCGAGAGATTGTGCGAATGTCCAGCCTCTCGCGTGAGCGGCTCATCCGATCCGGAGAGGGACAAAGATCTCTGAACGCCGGTCCGGCGCGGCGAGAAGTGTCTCAACAATAAGGGCTCCGGCACCATCGTTCTGGACGGACATCATTCGAGGTATTCATGCGCGCGCGCCACGTTACTCTGCTTGCATTCATTATGGTGCTTCCGTCGTTCGCTGCGGCGCAACGCGGCGGCGGTGGCATGGGCGGCATGGGCCGAAGTGGCGGGCGCCGACCTGGTGGATCGGGGGGCGAAAGCCGGGGCGAGAACGCCGGCCTCTCGAACAAAGACCTCGAGGAGATCAGTCCGATCAAGTTGCTGATCGACAAGCGGAAAGATCTCAAGCTCGAGGACGCGAAGGTCAAGGGGCTCAAGCAGCTCGAGTCGGCGATGAAGAAGCAGAACGAGCCGTTCTTCAAGGCGCTCGACTCGCTGCGTGACGAGATGAAGCGGCGCGGCAGCGGTACGTCGAGCGATGGGGAACGGGCGAGGGTCATCAATGCGCGCACGAGATTCGGCCAGATGGTCGATTCGATTCGGGCGCACTACGACGCGACGCTCGATCTCGCGATGCCCCAACTCGACAGCACGCAGAAAAGCTCGGCGGAGGCGTTCATTCAACAGCAGAATATCGAAGCGCGGCTGTTGATCGAACGCAAGCTTGGCGGCCGGGAAGGCGGCGGCTGATTGTACTCTTATGCCGCCTCGAGCCCTCGACCACTCGCGCTTCGCTGCCACACGTAGTCGTAGACCCGCGAAGCGATCTCCTCGGTCTCGGCTTCAGTAAACGGCGGGCGGCGCAGAACCGCATATAGCTCGTCGAGGATGAAGACTTTGACTTCTGCCTGAGTGGTTTCCTTCTGCGTCCATCCCCTCATTGGTCGTAGCAGGTCGCTGAGGGACGCGAGCAACGCACGGCTGCCCTGCTTTAGTCGTTCGCGGTCGACCTTGCTGATGTTCTCCTTGAAGAGCAGATCGAACAGGGCAAGCTCATTCTCTGACAGACCCTCCTCCGCCGCACGGCGTTGCTCCGCATCGAGAGTCGCCGCCAGTTCGACCAGTTGAGCAAACGTCGCTTCCACCGTCGCCCTGTCCTTCTCCCGGTTGTAGTCCGCGATGATCTCCTGGTATTTGCGGTAGTAATCCATCCGCAGGGGATTGCGCGCGAGCATCTGCGCCAACTTTTGCTCGACGACATCGCGAACGTCCTGCAATGCCGCGTGCTTGCGGCGTACCTTGCCGAACTCGTCACGCAGCTTGTCGAAGTCGATCTGACTCAAGTCCACGACAAGCCCCTCGGCATGATCGCCGCCAGGCTCCGCCGCTCGGATCGCTTCATTGACGATGCGATGAAGCTCTTTGAGTACTTCCGTGACATCCGCCGTGTCGCGCCTATCGAGAAGCTTCTTGTAGATCGCCTCGATGTTGTCGTGCCGTTCGGCATACGCGAGCGCGCTCGGTTCCATGAGTAGAGCCTTAAACCTCATGAAGACGAGGCGTGCCATGATCTCGAACCGCCGCTTCGCTTCGTCCGTGGTATAGAGCGCGTCCCGGGCATCGCGGAGCGCCTCGATTCGGTTGAAGCCCTTCGCACCGCGAAGCCGGTTGACGTCGAAACCCTGTGACAGCAGGTGCCTCTCGGCGGTCTCGATCGCCTCAATGAGCGCGGCGACGAGCTCCTCGATCGGCGCAACCACGTCGCCGTCACCGGTCCCGTCGTCTTCGTCGCCGAGCGCGTACTGCGCGAGCGCTTCGCGCAGGCTCTTGAGCATCCCGTTGTAATCGACAATGACGCCGCAATCTTTACCGGGGAAAACGCGATTAGCGCGCGCAATCGCCTGCATGAGGTTGTGCGCCTTCATCGGCTTGTCGATATACAGCGTCGCAAGAGACTCGACGTCGAATCCAGTGAGCCACATTGCACAAACGATGGCTACGCGGAATGGATGCTGTGGGTCCTTGAATGCGTCCTCCACCGAAACGGGTTTGGCATTCGGAATCTCGAAGCCCGTCTTCATCACGACGCGATGTGGGATGATGTCGAAGCCCCACTTGGCGAAATCGCGAACCTCGCTCTGCGCCTCGCTGATCACGATCTCGATGATCGTTTCCTTCATCCACTGTGTTTGTCGGCGAAGCGCCTGCAACTCGCTCGCGAGCGTATCTCGTGTGTCACCATCGGGCGTCGCGGCAAGCGCGAGCTCCAGGCGCGGGATGATTGCCTCGAGCTCGGCGATCTTGGCCTTCCAGCGCGGCTCGATGCGTTGGAACATGCGCGCGCACGTAATCTTGTCGATGCAGACGAGCATCGATTTGCCCGTCTGCCAACGCGTGGAGCAATGCGCCACGAAATCGTCGGCCAACTTGTCGAGACGATCATCGGCCGTGATCACTTCGTAGTCTTTGCCGAGCAACTTTTCGAGGAGCGCAACTTGATCGACGTCTAGCTCGCCTCTCTCGACGGCATCAGCGATTCGATCGTTCAGATCCAAGCGGGCGATTCCAAGCTTCTCGCCGCGGTTCTCGTAGACGAGCTTGACGGTGGAGTGGTCCTCTTCGGAACGCTTGAAGTCGTAGCGCGAGATGTAGCCGCCGAAGATTCGCTTCGTTAGCTCGTCGTGCTTGAAGAGCGGCGTTCCCGTGAAGCCGATGAACGACGCGTTGGGAAGCGCGAGGCGCATGTTGCGTGCGAACTTGCCGGCCTGCGTCCGGTGCGCTTCATCGGAGATGACGATGATGTCGTCGCGCTCGCTGTACGGCGCGGTGACGGGTTGATTGAACTTGTGAATGAGGCTGAAGACGTAGCGATGATTCTCACGAAGAATCTGCTGGAGCTCTTTGCGCTTTTTGAATCGAGAACTCCGCGAGGAAATACTCATAGATCCGGCCGAACACGTCGCCCGTGGCTTGCCGGATCTGCTCACTGTTGAACAGACGCATCAGATCCTCGAGCACCTTCGGCTCGAAAATTCCGTAGTCCTTTGGCAGGACGCCGTCGAGCGGGTCGAACTCCTTCTCGATTGCGGTCATGGAGTCGGTCACGAGCCGCGGCAGATCGGCTCCGCTCACGGCGGCCTGCCGCATGATCCAATCGTAGTGCGCCTTCTCTGGCAGGTAGAGCGACCGGCGCTTGATGTAGTCTGCCGGCAGGATCTTCCGCTTCGGCATCTTGCCGCTGGCTTGATCGGCGTCGATCTGGTGCCGGGCAGCATCGAAACGATTTGCCGCGTGGCGCAGGAAGATCACGCCGAGAACGGGCATGAAGTAGTCGCTCGACGTGAGCTTCGAGTTCGCGCGAAGGTTGTCCGCCGCCTCCCAGCGGTCGGCCTCGAGTTTCTCGATGTCTCGGAAGGCATCGCTTGTCATTCTGAATCGGCGTCCGGCTCGTGTGATATCATTGCGGAGCCGCGACGCGGCTCGAAGTCCGTCGCATAATACCCGTTTACGGCCCTCTCCGGAGAGCGGATGCTGTTCAGGATCATCGAACATTTCCGCGATCGCATGTAAGCGCGCTCCGGCGGAAGCGGCGGCGAGAGTACGGGCGGTTTATCGGCGAGACCTCGGAAAAGCAGATCCTCCGCTCGCCTTCGGCGAGCATCAGGATGACGGCTGAAAAGCAGATCCTCCGCTCGCCTTCGGCGAGCATCAGGATGACGGTGGAAGGACATCCCCGCCTCGCGACGCCATCAGTTTCGACGCGCCGACTCGAGCATGCGGTGCAGCTCGATGCGCCAGTTGTGCGCAACGATGAGGCGTTGGCCCTCCGTCGCCCTCAACGCGAGAAAACCCGAGCCATCCGGATAGACATCGTAATTCGCGTGCGGCACGGATGAAAAGAGATACACATCGCTGAACAGCGGCGTGCGCGACACGATGCGGAACTCCGGCCCGGACGCGTATTCGACGTCGACGAACTGTTGGCCGTCGCGATAGTAGAGATGCTTACCGTCGTGCGACCACACCGGTTCCGTCCCGAATGCCGGTGACACCACGATCGGGGCACCAGTGCCCGTGATCGACCTGACGATCACCTGGCTCGTGCCGCCCGCGGACGTCTGAAACGCGACCCATTTGCCGTCCGGCGACGGACGCCCCTGTGTCTCCTCGCTCGCGGTCGCGGCGATGTCACGTTCGGCCGTGTCTTCCAGACCGCGATACACGATGTCTGCGCCGCCGCGGTCGTGCTGAATGATGAAGCCGCGGTTGTCCGGCGTCATGACGCCTTCCCACAAGTCTCGCGTTCCGGCAAAGATGGGCGTCGCCGCCGCGCTCCCGTCCACGGGCCGCCACGACAGGACGCTCGGATTCCCGACGGATGCGGTTCCGAGAGCGCGAAAAATCACACGCTTCCCGTCGGCACTCCACTCCGGCCGGCCCGAGACGGCATCAGTAAACTCGAATGAGGTCTGCGCCGCCAGGTCGAGCAGCCACACACGCGACGCGTTTCCCTCGCCGATCGAGAACGCCAGCCGCTTTCCGTCGGGCGAGAAGCGCGGATTCCCGTACGTTCGCGGCGCCGCGCCAAGCGGGTGGACGACGCCGCGTGCATCCACCCGCACGAGCTCCGCTGTGGCCGATCCTCCGGCATAGACAAGCGTCCCGGCCGGCGATACCGCCACCGGATGACTGTTCGCCGCGGACGACGCGGTAACGGTTGCCACCTGCACCGGCGTACCGTGAGTGCGAAGGCCGCGCACGTCGAACGGGACGGCCATCACCTGGCGCGTTGACGTCGCGTAGAGAAGTATTCCGTCGACCATTCCGATGGCCGCGCTTCCGTCGAGGCCGAGTGGCGTGCGTTTGCCGCTTCGCAGCGACACGGCCACAAGCGAGGACCGTTGCGTCGGGCCATCGCTTCCCGACGCGACGATCACCGTTTCACCGTCGTCGACGAGAACGGGGTAGTTCTCGACTCGCCCGGCCGAGTCGCTGGGCACCGGCGTCGCGACGCCACCCGCGTCCGGAACCATCATGAGGCCGCCGTTGTCCAACACGACAATCGTGCCCTTGGAGCCCCACGACGCTCCGCGAAACGCCCCGGTCGTCTGCGCGAGTTGCAACGGTGCTCCGCCATCGATCGCAACGCGCGCGAGTCGACCCTTTGTCCAAAACCCGATCGACTTTCCGTCGGGCGAAAAGAAGACAAACTGCGCGGCCTCCGTCCCGGCAATTGGACGCGGGCGCGGATCATTCAACGATCGCAGCAGAACCTGCTGCGGCGCCGCATCGGCCGCGCCGGCGATGTATGCGATGGTCTGTCCGTCGGGAGAAACCGCGATCCCACTACCGATCGCGTTGCCCGCGGTGACGTAGCGCGGGATCTCGATCGGAAACCGCACCACGACGTCGCTCGACGAATCCCGTGTGTAGAACGGCCGCACGGCAAACGCGATTGCCACCACAAGGGCGGCGGCGAGCGACAACACCAGTGGGTCGCGCCATGAACGACCCCGTGCCGTGATCGCGCGGGGAGTCGCGTACCCGGTCGCCGTTTGTGGATCGAGCGCATCGGCGAACTCCTTCGCGGTCGAGAAACGGTCGGCCGGCAACTTCGACAACGCCGTAAACACCGCTTGCTCGATCCCTGGCGAGACGGAGTCGCGGAGCGTACGAATGGGTGTCGGCCGTTCGTTCAGTACTTTGGCGACGATCGTCTGGACATTCGATCCGGCGAACGGGGGATCGCCCGTCAGCATCTCGTACGTCACCGCACCGAGCGCATAGATGTCGGTGCGGGCATCGATGGCTTTCTCGCCCATCGCCTGCTCGGGACTCATGTACTGCGGTGTTCCGAGAGAGAGACCGGTCTGCGTCATTCGCTGCGCGCCGGCGCTGGCAACGGCCAAGGCGATCCCGAAGTCGGCAATCAGCGCCTGCTCGTCGTGCAGCAGGACGTTCTCCGGCTTGATGTCGCGATGGATGACACCGTGCCGATGAGCGTACTCTAATGCCGCGGCGATCTCTCGCGCGATTCGCAGCGCCACGCCCACGGGAAGTTGACGCTCTCGCTCGAGGCGTGCACGAAGGCTCTCACCGGCGATGAACGGCATGACGTAGTAAAGCAGACCCGCGGCTTCACCCGAATCGAACAACGGCAGGAGATTCGGATGCTGCAGGTTCGCGGTCACGCGAATTTCCGCGAGAAAGCGGTCGGCACCGAGGACCGCGCCGAGTTCCGGGTCGAGAACCTTCAAGGCGACTTGACGGTCGTGGCGGAGATCGCGCGCGAGATAGACCGTGGCCATCCCGCCGCGACCCAGCTCGCGCTCGATTCGATATCGGTCGGAGAGTGCGGAGGCGAGCCGGGTGGTGACGTCGCTTGCGGCCGGATACGTCAGGGCGGCGGAGGGTTGAAGTCGGAGAGAGAGACGTGCGCGGCGCGTCTACGCTATCGTGCGAGTCGCCGGCCGTCCAGCCGTCGCAGGGCGGGAACGCTCTAGCAGGCGATCGCGCCGAGAAATACATTGGCGCCCCGACTTTGCGGACGATGAGCCGCCGCGAACGCACGCCTCTTGGAGAACTGGCGAATGTCGAACGGCGAAAGTGCGACGCTTGCCGGCGCGGAGGAAAAACGCGCCGGCGTCTCGAAAACGGGTTGCTTCCACTTGACGACTTTCGGCGGTCTCGCGCTGGTTGACGCCGCCGGCAAGAGCGACTCATCACTCGCAAGCCGCCCTCGTAAGCTGGCCGTGTTGTCGTGGCTGGTGCTACGTCCCCGGCGCACGGCGACGCGCGACAGCATCGTCGGCGTATTCTGGGCCGAGCGTGACGAACAACGCGCGCTCAACTCGTTGTCCGATGCGCTGAGCCATCTTCGGCGCGTGCTGGGCCCGGAAACGCTCCTGTCGCGCGCGCGTGAGATCATCGTCTCGGATGATGCACCGCTCCGCGTCGATGCCGTCGAGCTCTCTGCCGCCGCGGCGGCGGAAGATCACGAGCGCGTCATTGCCCTCTACGGCGGTGCATTTCTCGAAGGTATGTACATCCAGGACGCGCCCGCGTTCGACGACTGGCGCGATCGCGAGCGTGCGCGGTTTGCCCGGTTGTTCGCTCGCAGCGCGATGGCGTGTTGCACCGACCTGGCGCGCGGGCAGCAGTGGGAGGAGTGTCGCGCGCTTGCCGAGCGGTGGCTCGATGCCGACCCGACGTCGGCCGACGCCGCACTGTCGCTGCTCCGAGCGCTGCGTGCGCCGGAAACCCATACGGCTCACACGCGCGTCGTGGCGGCCTATCAGACGCTCGTCGTTCGCCTCGACCGCGACTACGGCGTTGCTCCGGATGTGTCGGTGACCGCGCTTGCGAATGCGTCTGCCGCCGCGATCGCCAGTGCACCGCTGTCCAGCGCAGCTCTCGCCGTGGTCCCACACCCCGAGCGTCGTATGGTTGGCCGGGTGCGCGAGCGAATCGCGCTTTGGGAGGTCTGGGAGCGCGGCGCCGCCGGCCGGGGAAGCCTTGCGTGCATCTCGGGAGAGCCCGGCATCGGGAAGACGACGCTGGTCGAAGAGTCGTTGGCTGACATTGCACACGATGCACGTGCGCCGATCGTCGCGCGCGGTCGCTGCTCGGAGCGCCTCGCCGGAACCGATGCGTACCTGCCCCTCCTCGACGCGCTCGACGGGCTGCTGCGGAGTGCGCATGGCCCACGGGTTGGCCGGTTGATGAAAGAGGTCGCGCCGACGTGGTATGTCAGCGTCACGCATGCGACGCCCGCACAATTGGCCGGCGAGCGCGCGGTGATCGGGACACAAGCAACATCGCGCGGACGAATGATGCGCGAGCTCGGATCGTTCGTCGATGAGCTGTGCCGCCTTTCACCCGTCGTGTTTTTCTTCGATGATCTGCACTGGGCCGACGCGTCGACGATCGATGCACTGTCGTACCTCGCGACACGCATCAACGAACAACGGCTGATCATCATCGTCGCGATCCGTCCCGCGGAGCTTCAGCTCGCGAATCATCCGTTCGTGCACGTCAAGTGCGACATGCAGTCGCGCGGTCTGTGCCGCGAATTGGCGCTCGACTTTCTGACACCGATCGACGTGGCGGAATTCGTCGATCGCGAGCTACCGCAGCATACGCTGCCGCGCGATTTCGCGGCGATGATTCACGCGAAGACCGAGGGCAGCCCGCTGTTCATGACCGATCTGCTCGGCTATCTCCGTACCGAGGGAACGCTGTCGAACGCGGATGGTGTGTGGCGGTTGACGGCGCCCATCTCGGACATTGCACGCTCGTTGCCCGAATCGATCCGTGGGATGATTCAGCGCAAGACTGAACAGATCTCTAATGAGGATCGGTTGATGCTGGCCGCGGCCAGCGTGCAGGGCAATGACATCGACACCGCAATCGTCGCGGCAGTGACGCACCTCGATGCCGCGGAGGTCGAGGAGCGACTCGAGTCCCTCGATCGCGTCCATCGCTTCGTGCGTCGATTCGATGAGCGCACCCTGCCGAACGGGGACTTGAGCGTCCGGTACCGTTTCGTGCACGTGTTGTATCAAAACGCGCTCGTCACCTCGCTCAGCCCCTCGCGCCGAGCGAGGCTGAGCGCGCAGACCGCGGAGGCGTTGATCGATGCATACGGGCAGGCGAGCGCGGAGATCGCCGTCGGCCTCGCCCAATTGTTCGAGGCGGCCCGTGACACGTCGCGCGCCGTCGAGCACCTCGTGATCGCCGCTGAATCCGCCGCGCGCATTTTCGCCTATCACGAGGCGGTCGTACTGGCCCGCCGCGGTCTGGCGCTGCTCGATCAACTTCCGGATGACGAGCGCGCCGAGCGAGAGATGCGCTTGCTCACGACACTGGGCGTCGGACTCGGCGCCATTCATGGAATGGCCGCTGGCGAAGTAGGATCGGTGAACCGTCGCGCCTACGCCATCTGGAAACGCCTTGGCGCTCGTCCGAGTCTGGCTGCCGCGGCGGGATCCTTGTGGGCGTATCACTCCGTCGGCGGTCAGCTCGACGTCGCGATTGCGCTCGGCGAGGAATTCTTGCAGATGGCGACCGCGACGGGCGATCCGGCGATGGCGGTCATCGCCGGATATGCCGTCGGTATTCCGCTGCATCACTACGGCCGGCATCGCGAGGCACTGCATCACTTCGAGTCGGGCCGCGCCGCATACTCGCTCGACGTTCGCCAACGGTTTGTCGATTTCCCGATCGATCCCGGCATCTGCTGCATCGCCGAGTCCGCCCGCGTATTGTGGGTATTAGGATATCCTGATCAAGCGATCGAGAGAGGGCGCGAAGGCGTTGCGGTCGCGCGGGAGATCGGTCATCCCGAATCGCTCGGGTTCGCGAACTTGTTTGGGGCGTTCGTTCATCATTTGCTGAATGAGCCGGCCGCGGCGCTCGACTATGCCGATGCGGTATTGACGATCTCTCGAGAGCGGGACGTGGCCACGACGTTCGCGTGGGGAGCGTCTGTGCACGGCTGGGCACTCGGCGCGGTGGGTAGGATCGACGAGGGCATCGCCGAGTTGCGAGAGAGCCTGGCCGGGCAACAGGCCGCCGGCGCTCAGGTCGCGCGGCCGCAGTTTGATTGGATGCTCGGCGATCTACTCATGCGTGCCGGCCGATATGACGAAGCCGATGCTGCCGCGAACGAGGGTCTCGAGACCGCCGCGCGCACCGAGGACCGTTACTGGGACTCGGAGCTCCTACGCCTCAAGGGTGAGATCGTGCTCGCGCGGAACGGATCGCCGACTGCCGCGGAATCGTTTTTCGCAGCAGCGATCGCCGACGCCGCGGCGCGCGACGCGAAGTCCCTCGAGCTCCGAGCCGCAACGAGTCTCGCGCGGCTGTGTCTTGCCCACGGCGATCGCGATCGCGCGTGTCGCGTGCTCGGCCCAATCCTCGGCTGGTTCACTGAGGGACTCGACACCTACGACGTCGCCACAGCGCGCGCTTTGAGGGTTTAGAGTTTATGGTTTAGGGTTTATGGTTTAGGGTTTAGGGTCGAGGGTCGAGGGTCGAGGGTCGAGGGTCGAGGGTCGAGGGTCGAGGGTCAACCAACCAGCAAGATCTTTCCACGACGACCCGGCTTTTGGGCGTGCTCGATGGCGCGCGAAAAGTCGGCCAGGTCGTACTCCGCTTCGGTGGTCGTCGTGAGCTCGCCGGACCCCAGCATGGTGATCACCTCTGTGAGCGCGCGGCCAATGACGTCAGGCGGGCGCCGCTGGAACCACTCGATGATCCAGAAGCCGCGAAGGGTCGTTCCATCGAAGATCATTCGTGCGACGTCCACGCCGTTCAACGGGGTACCACTCAATATCCCGTAGCTGTACATCGCACCGCCGGGGCGAAGGCACGACGTTGTTTGGCCGCCGATATCGCCGCCGACGGCGTCGATCGCCGCGGCGACACCCGCGCCGCCGGTGATCGCCTGCGCGCGCTCGATGAGAGATTCCTCATCGGTCGAGATGACGGCGTCGCCACCCCAATCAAGGATCTGCTGCGCCAGATCCCGTCGACGCACGACGTTCACCGTTCGTATGCCCCGTCGTCGCGCCAACTGAATGACGAGACGTCCGACCGCCGACGAAGCGGCTGTTTGAAGCAGCCAATCACCTTCGCGGACAGGAAGCTCGTCGTTGACGAGCGCCCACGCGGTGACGGGATTCGCGAGCGTTTGCGCCGCGACCTGATCGGGAATTGCGTCAGGGATCGGCAGCACTCGCTCGGCCGGCATCACATACTGCTCGGCCCAATGGCCTGGCTGACCGGCAAGCGAGATGACGCGTTGACCGACGGTGAGACCCTGCACACCGGGACCCAATGCGTCGATTCTGCCCACGCCCTCGAGGCCTGGCGAGAGCGGCGGCTTCGTGAAAATGCGATAGTACCCCATGACGGTGAGCAAATCCGCGGGATTGATCGGACGATGCGTCAAACGCACGCGAACTTCGCCGGGTCCGGGCGCAGGCGTCGCGACGTTCTCGAGCGCGAGCACGCGCAGTGGATCGCCGTGTTGTGCAAACCGAATGGCTCTCATGCCGCAATCATCACTGGACGCCGATCTGTTGAAGGAAGAGCGCTTGGTCATACTGCTCCCACCGAACGCTGATCTTGCCGTTGACGAAGTGATCGAGAATCAATCCGACGATGGAGAACGATTTTCCGGTCGCGGGAATCGGCCCGAAAGGACCATCGTGAGTGCCGCGGCCAGTCCATCGCGTCGCCACGATGTCACCGGACGTCACGATCTCATCGATCGTGAATCGCACGTCGGAAAATGCGCTGAGAACCGCGCCAGCGTGGTTCTTCCACGCCTCGATGCCGGCGATCGGCTCCGCGTAGCCCGTGATGTGAACGACGCAGTCTCGAGCAAACATCTCGTCCGCGATGGACACGTCTCGTCGGTTGACTCCCTCAACGAGGCTGCGCACCTGGCTGCCGATGTCCATCATTGTACCCCGAGCTGTTGGAGAATGACTGGCTGATCGAACTGCTCCCAGCGCTCGCTCACCTTGCCATCGACGAGATGATCGAAGAGCAATCCGTCGAACGCTACGGTCCGGCCAGTGGCCGGTATCGGACCAAAGGGTCCGTTGTGCGTCGCGCGTCCATGCCATCGGGTGACTGTCGTGTCCCCGACGGAAACCTGCTCGTCGATCGTGATGTGCATATCCGGGAACGCCGCCAAAAAGCCGGTGACGGCGGCTTTCCAGGCGTCGAGTCCGACGATCGGCTCGGCAATTCCCGTGATGTGAATGACGCAATCAGGCGCGAAGACCTGATCGGCGGCCGAGACGTCGCCGCGATTCATACCCTCGACCCAAATTTGCTCGTAGCCGAGCACCTCTGTAGCTGTCATCGATCCGTCTCCGAGGCGTGTGAGACGGAAGTATGGATGGCAGGTCTGATTTCAGTCTAAACGTGGTTCGGTTCGCGTCCGCTTGCATGAACCAATTCGGCGACGTCTTCGGAGACACGACATGCTATTCATGATCATCGAGCATTTTCGCGATGGGAATCCTCGCCCCGTCTACGCCCGCTTCGACGCTCGCGGACGGCTCGCGCCCGAGGGTTTACACTATGTGAATAGCTGGGTCACAAGCGATCTCAGCACCTGTTATCAGGTCATGGAGACTGACGACCGCGCGTTGCTCGATCAGTGGCTCGAGCGGTGGAGCGACCTTGTCGAGTTCGACGTTATTCCTGTCGTGACATCCGCCGAGGCGAAGGCTCGGGCGCTGGCACCTTGACTCTCGTCTGCGGCGCGTACGCCGTACGCCGTACGCCGAACGCGCTCTGGCCTCCGTCGGCGAACGACACCATTTTCCTCCCTATGTGCGCATTCGATGAGACCATCACGCGTCGGCAATTCGTCGTCATGTCAGCGGTTGCGGCCCTCTGGCGCCCCCCGTTCGCCGACGTCGACATCGTGCAGTTCTCTGACAAGGGCCAGCGAACCGGTATCGTGCGTGTCCCCAAGGTCGTGAAGGCGGAGAAAGAGTGGCGCGACCAACTGTCACCGCTCGCGTTTCAGATCACGCGGCAACGAGGGACCGAGGCGCCGTTCACCGGCGCCTACTGGAACCTGCACGAGCAAGGTCTGTTTCGATGTATCTGCTGCGACACCGCGCTCTTCGCGTCGGCGGCCAAGTTCGACTCCGGCACCGGCTGGCCGAGCTACTGGCAGCCGATTGCCGAAGAGAACGTTCGACACGGCAAGCCGAGTCCGGGTGACGTGGAGAGCGAGGTGACGTGCCGTCGCTGCGACGCGCACCTCGGAGACTTGTTCAGCGACGGTCCGAGACCGACGGGCCTTCGCTACTGCATCGACTCGGTCGCGCTGCGATTCGTGAAGTTCTAGTCAACCGCCGTCGCACCTACGGCGCACGCCGCACACCGCACGGATGGTCTACTCCGATCGCAGCGCTACCGTGGGTTCGACGCGCAGCGCCCGCCACGTCGGCACGGCGCACGCGAGCATGCACACGCCGAACATCAACACGACATATCCCACGAGCATCGCAACATTCGCGAGCGACAGTGCGCCGCCCGACAACCCAGCCGCCAGCACGCCGATGACAATCCCTCCCGCCGCCACGCCCATCGCGACCTGGATCAATGGCCTGCGGAAGATTGCCGTCACCACACGACGCCGGCTCGCGCCCAACGCGACGCGCACACCGATCTCGCGCGTCCGCCGCGCGACGGTGAACGACAGCACCGCATAGATCCCCGCGAACGACAACAACAATGCGAGCGCGGTCAACCCCGCGGTCGCGCGCATCCAAAGACCCATCAGCCAAATCAGGTCGTTCGAGACCTCGTCCAACCGCTGAAACTCCGAGAGCCTCAACGTCGGATCCACCGACATCGCGACGGACCGCAGCCGCGGCGCAAAGGACATTGGAGCGCCACGCAGGTGCACTATCATCTGATCGAGGCGCGCGCTCTCCGTGCTGGCGGGCA
>JADMIO010960117.1_pt1 | contig 16428 bp, 17 predicted proteins | sample 8958161 | NCBI WGS metagenome assembly JADMIO01 (sample SAMN16585339, study PRJNA669376) | soil metagenome | isolation source: Crop rotation soil | place: USA: Cullars Rotation, Alabama | collected 2011
CATCGATGTGGCGGCCGAGCAGGCGGCGCTCGAGCGCGCGCGGCTCGTCGCGTTCATGCATCCGCTCTACTGGTACACCGTGCCGGGGCTGCTCAAGCACTGGATGGACGAGGTGCTCACCGGCGGATGGGCGCATGGCGAAAGCGGCACGGCGCTGCAGGGCAAGGACTGCCTGTGGATCACGACCGCCGGGGACGTGGAGGCGTATACGCCCGAGGGCCGCCATCACCATCGCTTCGAGGACTTCGTGCCGGTGGTGGAGCAGACCGCGCGCTACTGCCGCATGAACTGGCTGCGGCCGTTCGTCGTGCATGGCGCCCATGAGATCTCCGACGACGAGCTGCGCGAGCGCGCGCGGCAGCTGCGTGCGCGCCTGGATGAATGGCGCGGGACCGCGAGGGCTCCCCATGCTTGAGGCGCTGATCTTCCTCGCCGCGGCGGTGATCATCGTGCCGATTGCCGCGCGCCTGGGGCTGGGCTCGGTGCTCGGCTACCTCATCGCCGGCGCCGCGATCGGTCCATGGGGGCTTCGCCTCATCGATGGCGCCGAGTCCACGGCGAACCTGGCGGAGCTGGGCGTCGTGTTGATGCTCTTCGTGATCGGCCTCGAACTGGATCCTCGACGGCTGCTCGCCATGCGCCGCGTCGTGTTCGGCGCGGGCTCGCTGCAGCTCGCGGCGTGCGGCGCCGTGCTCGGCGCCGGCCTGTTCGCGCTCGGATTGGATTGGCGCGGCGCGCTCATCGCGGGCCTGGCGCTCGCGTTGTCGTCGACGGCCATCGCCATCCAGACCATGAACGAGCGCAACGAGCTGGAGACGCCCACCGGCCGCGCGGCCTTCGGCATCCTGCTCTTCCAGGACATCGCCGCGATCCCGCTCATCGGCCTGGTGCCGTTCTTTGGCCACGTGGAGAAGGCCGGCGGCCAGCCGCTGTGGCAGAAGCTCGGCATCGCCATCGCCGCCATCGCGGGCGTGATCGTGATCGGCCGTTACCTCACGCGCCCGGTGCTGCGCCTCATCGCCAAGGCCGACGTGCGCGAGATATTCACGGCGTTCGCGCTGCTGCTGGTGATCGGCATCGCCGAGCTCATGCACCTGGCGGGGCTGTCCATGGCGCTGGGCGCATTCCTCGCAGGCGTGCTGCTGGCCGGCTCCGAGTTCCGCCACGCGCTCGAAGGCGACATCGAGCCCTTCAAGGGCCTGCTGCTGGGGCTCTTCTTCATCTCGGTGGGCATGACCATCGACTTCGGGCTGCTGCTCAGCCGCCCCGGCATGGTGGTCCTGCTGCTCACGGGCTTCCTCGTGCTCAAGATCGCCGCGCTCCTCTTCGTCGCGACGCGCATCGACATCTGCCGCGACCGCTGGCTCTTCGCGCTCCTGCTCTCGCAGGGCGGCGAATTCGCGTTCGTCGTGTTTGGCGCGGCGCGCAGCGCGGCGCTCTTCTCGCCCGAGTGGGAAGCGTTGCTCACCATCACCGTGGCGCTCTCCATGGCGACCACGCCGCTCTTCCTCGTGGCGCACGACCGCTGGCTGCGGCGCAGGGACAAGGTGGACCGCGAGCCCGACAAGGTGACGGACGAGGGTCCCGTGATCATCGCGGGGTTCGGGCGCTACGGCCAGATCGTAGGACGCCTGCTGCTGGCGAGCGACATCCGCGCCGTGGTGCTGGACCACGATCCCGACCAGGTCGATTCGCTGCGCAAGTTCGGGTATCGCGTCTTCTACGGCGATGCGACGCGCCTGGACTTGCTGGAGGCCGCCGGCGCGCGCAAGGCGCGCCTGCTCATCAACGCCATCGACGACGTTGAGGCGAGCCTCGCGCTCGTGGACCGCGTGCGCGCCAACTTCCCGAACCTGGAGATCCTGTCGCGCGCACGCAACGTGAGCCACTATTTCGAGCTGCGGCTGCGCGGCGTGAGCGTGGTGGAACGCGAGACTTTCGAATCCGCGCTGCGCACCGGCCGGGCGGCGCTGGAGCGCCTCGGTACCGACCGCTTCCGCGCCAAGGAGCTCGCCGACGCCTTCCGGCGCCACAACATCGCGAGCGTGGACGCCACACTCCCCTTCTACCAGGACGAGGCGCGCCGCATGTCCATGGCCAAGCAGGGCCGCGAGGAGATGGAGCAGCAGTTCGCGCGCGACCGCGAACGCTTCGACCGCGAGCACCGCGGCAAGGGCTGGAAGTAGCCCCCGCCGCGGGAGCACGTCAGGCAGCCGTGAGGCGGCCAACGACACGGCGCACCCACGGGGCGACCACCGTGACCGTCGGAAACGCGATGGGCCAGGTCGTCGCGCAGCTTCTCATCCACTGCCAGGCGAAGCCTTCGCTCAGGCCGCGATTGAGCGCGAGCACGACGGCCGAGACGATGGCCACCATGATCGCCGAGAGAAGGGCGCCGAACACCAACGGGGCATAACGGGCGGGAACACGCATTTCAGGTCTCCTTGTGTGTGAAGGTCATCGATAAAGGAAGCTGGAGGCGGACGCGGCGGCGTACAGCCCGATGCCGAACACCGCGTGCGTGGTGATGCTTTGCATGCGCGCAGCGGCGGGATTCGGGGTGCGGCTCGCCGCGATGCCCGCGCCCATGCCGGGCTGCATGAGGAAGAAAGGCGCCGCGACGGTCGCGGCTCCGAAGAGGACTGCGGGTGCGAGCGTCGGCTGGCGCGCCCATTCGATGCCGCAGATCGCGAGCAGGAGCGCGGCGAACGCGATGCCGGTCAGGTAATGGGCGGACCAGCCGATCCATCGCTCGCCGGGCACCGGCTGGGCCGCCGCGATGCGCTCGTGGCGAAATCGTCCGGATGGCATGTGGCCGAGCCAGCGCCCGACCCATGCGTAGTTGGGCAAGGGCGTGCCCAGCAGGGGCTTTCGTGCCAGGGTCCACGCGTCCATCAACAAAGTGGCGCCGATGCCGATCGACGCGGTGTGCAATGCATGACTGAGGCTCATATCCATGGACTTGCCTTGCGAGTGATGTACAGGCACAGTGCCACTTCAAGTCGACTTGAAGTCAAGGGCCCGCCCATGGACATCGCCGAGGTCGCGCAACGCTCCGGGATCGCCGCCTCCGCACTGCGCTTCTACGAGGAGAAGGGACTCATCTCATCCGTGGGCCGGCGGGGCCTGCGCCGGGTGTTCGCCCCAGGGGTGCTGGACCGCCTCGCGCTGATCGAGCTGGGCCGCGCCGCCGGCTTTTCGCTCGACGAGATCGGGCGCATGTTCACCGACAAGGGCAAGCCGCGCATCGACCGCAGGATGCTGGCCGCCAAGGCCGACGAGATCGATTCCACCATCGCGAGGCTGGGTGCGATGCGTGATAGCCTGCGCCACGCCGCCGCTTGCCCGGCGCCCAGCCACATGGAGTGCCCGAGCTTCCGCCGCCTGCTTCGCGCCGCCGCGTCGGGCGCGATGGCACCCCGCGGCAAACGCAACAAGCCGATCAAGTAATCGACGGGAGGACCATGACGACCTGGCTCGTTTCCGGACTGCGCTCTCCCTTCGCCCGCGTCGACGGGCCGCTGCGCATGCTCGACTCGGTCGCGTTGTCCGTGCCGGTCGCCAAGGCCATGGCCGCGCAGTTGCCGGCGGGCAAGCGGCCCGACCTCGTCGTGTGGGGCACCGTCGCGCCGAACCTGGGCTGGAGCAACATCGCGCGCGAGCTCGTGATCGATGCGGGAATCGATCAATCGACGCCCGCGTTCTCGACGGTGCTCGCCTGCTCCACGAGCATGGCGGCGGTGTTCGAGGCGGCCGGCATGTTGCGCCAGGATCTGTCGCTCGCGATGTGCGGCGGCGTGGAGAGCATGAGCCGGGTGCAGATCGGCTTGAAGCAGGGCTTTTCCGACTGGCTGCGCCGCTTCACGCAGGCACGCAGCTTCGGCGAGCGCGCCGATCGCGTCGGCGAATTTCGCTGGAAGGATTTCGGCCTGCATGTCCCGAGCGTGGCTAACCGCGCCACTCGCAAGAGCATGGGCGAGCACTGCGAGGAGATGGCCAGGCAATGGAAGGTCGCGCGTGCCGACCAGGACCGCATCGCGCTGCAATCGCACCAACGCGCCGTGAAGGCGATGGCTTGCGGCTTCTTCGACGACCTGGTGGTGCCGGTCGAGGGGATGGCCAAGGACGGGATTCCGCGCGCGGATTCATCCGTCGAGAAGCTCGCGTCGCTGCGTCCCGCGTTCGATCGAACCAGCGGGCAGGGCACGATCACCGCCGGCAACGCTTCGCCGCTGACCGATGGTGCTGCGGGCATCTGGGTCGCGAACGACGCGGGCCTCGCGCGATTGCCTTCGAACCTGCCGCGTGTTCGCCTCGCCGACTGGGAGATCGCCGCCGTGGACATCTTCCACGAGGGGCTGCTGATGGCGCCCGCCTACGCGATCCCGCGCCTGCTCGCGCGCAACGGCCTCACGCTAGAAGCCATCGACCTGTGGGAGATCCACGAGGCGTTCGCGGCGCAGGTCCTGTGCAACGTGGCCGCGCTGGAGAACGACGACTTCGTGCGCGAGAAGGCCGGCGTGCACGCTCGCCTCGGCAGGTTTCCGTGGGACCGTTTCAACCCGAACGGCGGCAGCGTCGCCATCGGCCATCCGTTCGGCGCCACCGGCGCACGCATCCTGTCCCAGGCCGTGAAGGAGCTCGAGGCGATGGGGCCGGGCAAGCGTGCGGTGGTCTCGATCTGCGCCGACGGCGGCGTCGGGACGGTCGCCCTTCTCGAGAGCTGAGCTTGGCAACCATCGACGACGTGCTGGCGAAGCAGGACGCGACGCAATTTGCCATCGCGTTGAGTGACCTGGTATTTCCGCGCTACGACCGCGACGGGTTCGCGGCGCTCACGCCGGCCGAGCAGGTGGCCTACTGCGTCGACGCGCTCGAGCGCGAGGTGAACAACGGGGGCTTCGAGCAGTTCTTCTGGAATTCATCCGGGGATACCGCGCACGAGACGGTCGAGGCGTTGCAGGCCATTGGCGCGAACAACGCGGCCTCCATCGTGCGCGAGGCGATCGCGTGCTTCCCCGGCGGCAGCGTGCCGGCCTCGCGCGATGAGCGCGAGGGTGTGTTGTCCTCGCTGGGAGAAGCGCCGCGCGGGAAGTGGTCGGAGCTGGACGGGCGCTTCTGCGAATATCCCGACGACCGTGCCGCGCTCATGCGCGGCTTCGCCGCGAAAAACCGCACGGGCTTCCGGGCCTGGCCCTAGGAGACCGCGCTCGCGAGCGCGGCCTGGAAGTCCTCGAACACGTTGCCGCGGCCGAGCTCCTCGATGAGGCCGGAGCGCTCGAGGAGCGACAGGGGCTGCTCGTTCAGGTCGGCGAGGATGAGGCGCCCGCCGCGGTTGCGAACGGTGTGAAGCAACGCTTCCAGCGCGTCCAGCCCGGTGGTGTCGATGTTGATCACCTTGTGCATCTCGAGCACCACCACCTCGGGCAGCGGCCGCGCCGGATCCATCAGGGTCTCGAGCTTCGTGACGGAACCGAAGAAGATCGAGCCGAAGATCTCGAAGGCCCCGACGCGCGTGCCGTCCAGGCGCCGTGACTGTGCCTCGGTGAGCGGTATCGGCTGGACGCGCGTGAGCGACGAGATGCGGTAGATGAAGAAGAGGCTGGACAGGAGCAGGCCCACTTCCACGGCCACCGTGAGGTCGAACACCACCGTGAGCGTGAGCGTGGTGAGCAGGATGGCGCGGTAGAACATCGAGAACTGCCGAATCTCGCGAAGCTCCCGCCAGGCCGCCATGTTGAAAGCGACCCACAGGAGCACGGCGGCCAGCGCCGCGAGCGGGATGTAGGAGGCGAGCGGGGCCAGCACCAGGACCACCAGGAAGAGCACGATCGAATGCACGATCCCCGAGACCGGGGTGCGCGCGCCGCTGCGCACGTTGGTCATGGTCCTCGCGATGGTCCCCGTTACGGCGATTCCGCCGAACAAGGGTGAGGCGAAGTTGGCCATGCCCTGCGCCATCAACTCCTGGTTCGGGTCGTGGCGGTCGCCGATCAGGCCGTCGGCCACGCGCGCGCACAGCAGCGACTCGATCGCGCCCAGCAGCGCGATGGCGACGGTCGGCGCGAAGAGGTTCTGCGCGGTGGCCCAATCGAAGTCCGGAAGCGCGGGCGTGGGCAAGCCGCGCGGAAGCGCCCCGAAGCGGCTGCCGATGGTCTCCACGTGCAACCCGAAGGCCCAGACGCAGAAGGCGGACAGTGTGAGCACCACTACCGTGCTGGGCAGCTTCGCCGTGATGAAGCGCCAGTTGCCCGGGCGGTCCGCGCGCGGCGAAGGCCAGATGACGATCACGAGCAGGCACGCGAGCCCGATCGAGAGCGCCATCCAGTTCGCCGAGCCGATGTTTTCCCACAGCACGGCGACCTGCGAGAAGAAGTTGGACGGCATCTTCGCGACAGCGAGCCCGAGGAAGTCGCGCACCTGCGAAAGAGCGATGATGATGGCGATGCCGGTCGTGAACCCGATCACGATTGAGACGGGGATGAAGCGGATCAGCGTGCCCAGCCGCAGCGCCCCCATGGCGAAGAGCAGCACGCCCGCCATCATCGTCGAGATCAGCAGGTTCGCGACGCCGTATTTCTCCGCGATGCCGTACAGCAATCCCACGAAGGCGCCGGCGGGACCGGCGATCTGCACCTTGGACCCGCCGAACACGGAGACGATGAGCCCGCCCACGATAGCGGTGACCAGGCCCTGTTCGGGCCGCACGCCCGAGGCGATCGCGAACGCCATGGCGAGGGGCAGCGCCACCAATGCCACGGTGATGCCGGCCCCGAGGTCGGTCAGGAAGTCATCGCGTCGATACTGCTTGAGGCTCGCCCAGAGCCGCGGGTGGAACGGGAAGCGCAAGCTCCAGGCCGGAGAGGACAACTAGATGGTTTCGACCGTCGCGTTCAGGTAATACCCGGCGCCGCGCTCGGTGCGAATTAGGTTCGGTTGGTTCGGGCTCTCCTCGATCTTGCGGCGCAGGCGCAGGATCTGCACGTCGATGGAGCGATCGTAGATGTCGTCGTGCAGGCGGCTGGACTCCAGCAGCTGGTCTCGCGTGAGGATGCGCTGCGGCGCCTTGAGGAACGCCACCAGCAGCGAATACTCGCTGTTGGTGAGCTCGACGTTGCGCCCATCCGGCGCCTTGAGCTTGCGCGTGCCGGTGTTGAGCTCCCAACCCTGGAACTTGTACATGCGCACGGATTCGCCGCGGCGCTTGGCGCGCTTGCCTTCCGTGCGCCGCAGCACGGCCTTGATGCGCGCCATCAGCTCGCGCTGGCTGAACGGCTTGGTCACGTAGTCGTCGGCGCCCAGCTCCAGGCCCATGATCCGGTCGGCCTCTTCCTTGCGACCGGTGAGGATGATGATGGGCAAGTCGAGCGATTCGCGGATGCGCCGCGCGATCGACAGTCCGTCCTCGTCGGGAAGCTTCAGGTCCAGGATGACCAGGTCGACCATCTCCGCGCCGCCCAGGACCTTGTCCATCTCGGCGCCCGTCTCGGCCATGGAAACTTTGAAGTCGTGCTCGCTCAGGTATTCCCTGACGAGCTCCCGGATTGCGGCGTCGTCGTCCACGACGAGGATGTGGGCTTCCATGGCCGCATTTTACAACCACCCGTAGAATGCGACGCAGTCCCGATGAATGCTCCAACCACCAGCCTCGCCGGCGCGCACGAAGGCGCCTCCATGCGCCAGATCCTGGCGTATGTCACCTTCGCTGTCGTGTATTACCTGCTCGCCGCGTATGCGGTGAGCCTGCCGTTCCCGGCGAAGCTGCCCGTCCTCATCTGGCCGGGGCACGGCCTTGCGCTGGGAGTGCTGCTGGTAGCGCCCGCGCGGCGCTGGCCCGTCTACTTGCTGCTCATCGCCCTCGCGACCATCGCCGTGGGCTTCGACCTGCGCGCGCCGGCGGACAAGATATTCGCCTCGATGGCGGTGAACGTCGCCCAGCCGCTGTTCGCGGCCACGGTCCTGCAGCGCCTGGCCGGGCCGCGGGTGCAGATCGACACGGTGAAGGGCCTGGGCGGCGTCCTGGTGGGCCTCGTCCTGCCGGTGGCGGCCATGTCGGCGCTCGACGCCGGCTTCTCGTACCTGCATACCAGCGCGCCGTTCAAGGACCAGTGGTCGGTGGTGTTCGTCTCCACGATGCTCGGCATGCTGCTCACGGCGCCGCTCATCTTCGCGTGGAGCCGGCGCGGCATCGAGGAGGCGGTGGACTTCACGCGCGTGCGCCTGCCGGAGCTCCTCACGCTCTACATCGCGCTCATCATCACGACGTTCTACGTGTTCAGCATGCGGCCTTCGGCGCCGGGTTTCACGCCGCCGCTCATCTACGTGTGCGCGCCGTTCTTCATCTGGGCGGCGCTGCGCTTCGGGCTGCGCGCCACCACGCTCGCGCTCGCCCTCTTCGGGTTCATCGTCTACTGGCAGACCGCTCACGGCTTCGGCCCGTTCTCCATCGACGGAATTCCCGACCTGCGCTCGATGCTCCACCTGCAGGGCTATCTCGCGACCATCATCGTGACGTCGCTCTTCGCGGCGGCGCTGCTCGTCGAGCGCGAGGAGGCGGTGCACGAGACCGAGCAGTGGCGCAATCGCCACGAGGCAGTGATCCGCGCGAGCGGGAACCTGCTCTACGAGCTGGACCCGGTGGGCGGCAGGATCGTCTGGGACGGCGACACGATGTCGGTGCTGGGCCTGCCGGCGCAGGAAATCGCGACGGTGAGGCAGTGGACCGATCGCGTGCATCCCGACGACCGCATCCGGCTGAAGGGGCTGCGCCGGCAGCTCTTGAAGGGGGAGATCACGCACATCGCGATGGAGTACCGCTTCCGCAAGTCGGGGGAGGAATACACGATGCTCGGCGTGAACGGCTATCGCATCGGCGATGAAGCCGCGGGCACCCGGCGCGTGATCGGCTTCGTGAAGGACGTCTCGGAGAAGGTGCGCGCCGAAGAGGAGCGGCTTCGCCTCGAGGCGCAGCTCAAGCAGGCGGAGAAGATGCAGGCGGTCGGCCACCTGGCCGGCGGCATCGCGCACGACTTCAACAACATCCTGGGCGCGATCCTGGGATACGGCGAGCTCGCGCAGAATCGCGCCAAGGGCGATTCGGACATGTCGCGCTACCTGGACACCATCATGGGCGCGGGCAACCGCGCGAAGGCGCTCGTCACGCAGATCCTGTCGTACAGCCGCGCCGAGGCGGGCGAGAAGGTGCCGGTCATCGTGGCGCCGGTGGCGCAGGAGGTCGTGAGCCTGCTGCAGGGAAGCCTGCCGCTCGCCATCGAGCTCAAGTTCCTCGACGAGTGCTCCGAGGCCACCGTCATGGGCGATCCCACGCGGCTGCACCAGCTGATGATGAACCTCTGCACGAATGCCGTGCACGCGATGGGGCAGGGCGGGGCGCTCGAGCTCAAGCTCGAGTGCGAAGCGCTGGATGCGGCGCGCAAAGTGCGCACCGGCGAGGTCGCGCCCGGCGAGTACGTGAAGATCAGCGTGAAGGACTCGGGCCACGGCATCGCGCCCGAGGTGATCGATCGCATCTTCGAGCCGTTCTTCACCACGAAGCCCGCGGGCCGCGGCACGGGCCTGGGGCTGGCGCTCGTCCACTCCGTGGTTTCCGAGCACAAGGGATTCATCGACGTCGCGAGCGAGCTCGGGCGTGGAACGACGTTCACCGTCTGGATCCCGCGCACGTATGCGCAGGAGGGTGCGGCGGCCGGCGAGCAGCAGCTGCCCATGGGCGAGGGCCAGGTCATCCTCGCGGTGGACGACGAGATCGACGTGCTGCACGCGCTCGAGGAGATGCTCGCGCAGCTGGGCTACGAGCCGGTCGGCTTCAACGACAGCCGCGAGGCCCTGAAGGCCATCCGCGCCGACCCACGCCGCTTCGATGCCATCGTGAGCGACGAGGTGATGCCGGAGATCATCGGCACGCAGCTCTCCGCGGAGGTGCGCAAGCTCAATCCCACCATGCCGATCGTGATCGCCAGCGGCTACGGCGGGGCGGGGTTCGAGGCGCGCGCGCTCGCCGCGGGCGTGAACCGGGTGCTGCGCAAGCCGTATCGCATGGCCGAGATCGCAGAGGCGCTCGCGACCTTCTTCGCCAAGCCGTAGTTACGGCTGCAACAAACGCGTAACCCGCGCGTAACGCGCGGCCCCCAATGTGGGAAGTCATGAGTTCTTTCGCGCACGCCGCCGAGGACCTGGTGCGCGCCGCGGCCGGGCCGCATCTCGCCTGGGAAGGTGCCACCCTCACCACGCAGTTCCAGCCGCTCTACAGCGTGCGCCAGCAATCGTGCGTCGGTTTCGAGGCCCTGGTGCAGGCCCATGAAGAGTCGGGCGAGCCCATCGATACCGAATCCTTCTTCGCCCGGGACCATGCCGGCGGTCGCGCCATGCTGGACTGGACGTGCCGCGCGTTGCACCTGCGCAGCTACGCCACGGTCGATCCGGGCGATCGTTCGCTCTTCATCAACGTGCATCCCGACGCCGCCGTGCGCGATGCGCGCCGGGGGCGCGATTTCGGCGAGCTGATCCGCTATTACGGCCTCGTGCCCAAGCGCGTGTGCATCGAGATCCTCGAGCATTCCTGTTCCGACGAGGGCGCGCTGCGCGAAGCGGTCGAGGGTTACCGGGCGCTCGGCATGTCCATCGCCATGGACGATTTCGGCATGGGCCATTCCAATTTCGATCGCGTCGCGGCCCTGCGGCCCGACCTGGTCAAGATCGACAAGTCCGTGCTGGCGCGCTCGCTGGGCAGGGACCGGGCATGCCGTGCGCTGCCCGTGATGGTCGAATTGCTGCACGAGCTGGAAGTCCGCGTCGCCGTCGAGGGCATCGAGACCCGCGCCGGCGCGGCCGCAGCCATCGAGGCGCGCGCCGACTATGTCCAGGGCTTCTATTTCGCCCGCCCGGACGCCGGCCTGGCGCACGAGCGCGCGGGTTTCGCCAGGCTGGACCAGCTGCTGCATCCCGCAAAGCTCGCCGCGGCCTGAAACCGCCCCGCGTTCCCCGTGGTCCAAGGGCATTGCCCAAGGAGAACCCGATGAACGCACCGGACCTGCAGCCTTCCCAGAAACCCCAGCTCACGGACGTGCAGACGCTGCGCGAATCGGCGCGCCGCCACGTCGAGGAAGGCGCCGTCACGGAGCACTACCGCGCCGACCGCCAGAAGGTCATCCAGCTCCTCAATGAAGCGCTGGCCACCGAGATCGTGTGCGTGCTGCGCTACCGCCAGAATTACTTCGCCGCCAAGGGCCTGAACGCCAAGGTGGCGGCGGCCGAATTCCTGGAGCACGCGAACCAGGAGCTGGAGCACGCCGATCGCATTGCCGAGCGCATCAACCAGCTGGGCGGGGAGGCAGACCTCAATCCGGACACGCTCACCCAGCGCAGCCATGCCGAATACCGCATCGGCAAGACGCTCGCGGAGATGATCACCGAGAACCTGGTGGCCGAGCGCATCGCGATCGACAGTTATCGCGAGATGGCGCTCTACGTCGGCGAGGATGATCCCACCACCCGCCGCATGCTCGAATCCATCATGGAGACCGAGGAAGAGCACGCCGACGACCTGAAGCAGCTGCTCGAGGACAGCGCGGGGACGAGAAGCATCTGACCTCGCGCCTCGCGACAAGAGAAAAGGGCCGCTTTGGCGGCCCTTTTTGTTTCCCCGTTTTCGCCTATGCGATCAACGTGTCGCAGCGCGTCGCCGATTCCCGGATGCGGGAACGGCATTGTGGGGCGTGGGGAAAGACGATTCGGCGATGCGCCGCGATTCCGCGAGCGATGCCTCGAGACGACCCAGCAGGCGCTCACGCCGGCCGGCAATGCGTTTCCACGGGTCGTGGGTCACCCGGCCAACCTGCTCCAGGGCCCAACCCTTCACTTCGCGCCAATGTCCGTGCAGCTGGTCGCTGTTCATGCGGCTCTCCTGGTTGTCACATCCAACGGCCGCGCTCCTTGAGCGCGGAAACTTTCTGGGTGCGGGCGGTCAATACAGCACGGTTGAACGCCATGCATTCGGCCTTCTCGCAGACGACGTCCCTGGCGAGCGGCGCGGATTCCTCGATGACCATGACGGTCATCGTTCCGAGAATGTCTTCCTGGGCAGGATTTTCCGCCGAGATGGCGGTGGGCAGGCAGCAGGCGAGGCCGATTGCGATTAGTTTGTTCATTAGGCCAACTCCCTCAGGTGTCCATTCATATTGAAGAGGGGGGGAAGGCCGCGAAGTCGGACGTTCACTCAAGCCGGCTAGGAAACCGCTGATAGTCGTGTCGGACGGTTCCTACAGTTGCGCGGATCGCGCAAGCGATAAAAAAAGCCCGCCGAAGCGGGCTTTTTCGTTGGCGGGAAGCTGCCGCTACTTGACGATCTCGAGATGCTCCAGCCCCGAGCCCAGGTCGCGGTTCTTCGCGTTCTTGCTCTCGAGCTTGATCTTCAGGCGCAGGTCGTTCACCGAGTCCGCGTTACGCAGCGCGTCCTCGTAGCTGATGATGTCGGCCTCGAAGAGGTCGAAGAGCGCCTGGTCGAACGTCTGCATGCCCAGCTCGCGCGAGCGCGCGATGAGCGCCTTCATCTCGTGCACCTCGCCCTTGAAGATGAGGTCCGACATGAGCGGCGAGTTCAGCATGATCTCGATCGCCGCGGCGCGGCCCTTGGAGCCCTTCTTCGGGATGAGGCGCTGCGAGATGATCGCCTTCAGGTTCAGCGACAGGTCCATGAGCAGCTGGGCGCGGCGCTCTTCCGGGAAGAAGTTGATGATCCGGTCCAGCGCCTGGTTGGTGGAGTTCGCGTGGAGGGTCGACATGCAAAGGTGGCCCGTCTCCGCGAAGGCGATGCCGTATTCCATCGTCTCGCGCTCGCGGATCTCGCCGATGAGGATCACGTCGGGCGCCTGGCGCAGCGTGTTCTTCAGGGCGTTGAACCAGTTGTCCGTGTCGACGCCGACCTCGCGCTGCGACACGATGCAGTTCCTGTGCTCGTGGACGTATTCGACCGGGTCCTCGATGGTGATGATGTGGCCGTAGCTGTTCTCGTTGCGGTGGCCGATCATCGCCGCGAGCGACGTGGACTTGCCCGAGCCGGTGCCGCCCACGAAGATCACGAGGCCGCGCTTGGTCATCGCGACGTCCTTCAGCACGTGCGGAAGGCCCAGGTCGTCGAACTTCGGGATCGTGGTGGTGATGGTGCGAAGCACGAGGCCCACGCGGCCCTGCTGCACGAATGCGTTCACGCGGAAGCGGCCGACGCCCGAGGGGCTGATGGCGAAGTTGCACTCGTTGGTGGCTTCGAATTCGGCGGCCTGCTTGTCGGTCATGATCGACCGCGCCAGCTCCTGCGTATGCACGGGTGACAGGCTCTGCTGCGACACCGGCGTCACCTTGCCGTCGACCTTCATCGCCGGCGGGAAGCCCGCGGTGATGAAAAGGTCCGAGCCCTTGCGCGCGATCATCGCGCGCAGCAGGTCGTGCATGAATTTGAGTGATTGTTCGCGTTCCATTTGTTTCCTCCGGGGTTAACCGCCGACGAAGTTGTCCTTGTTGGCGGCCTTCGCGCGCGCCTCGGGCATCGAGATGAGGTTGCGCTTCACGAGGTCCTGCAGGTTCTGGTCCAGCGTCTGCATGCCCAGCGCGCCGCCCGTCTGGATCGACGAGTACATCTGCGCGACCTTGGCTTCGCGGATCAGGTTGCGGATCGCGGGCGTGCCGATCATGATCTCGTGCGCCGCGACGCGGCCCGTGCCGTCCTTGGTCTTGCAGAGCGTCTGCGAGATCACCGCGCGCAGCGATTCCGAAAGCATCGCGCGGATCATCTCTTTTTCGGCCGCCGGGAACACGTCGATGATACGGTCGACGGTCTTGGCCGCCGAGGACGTGTGCAGCGTGCCGAACACCAAGTGGCCGGTTTCCGCGGCCGTCATCGCGAGGCGGATGGTCTCCAGGTCGCGCATCTCGCCCACGAGGATGATGTCCGGGTCCTCACGAAGCGCGCTGCGCAGCGCGTTGGAGAACGACAGCGTGTGCGGGCCGACCTCGCGCTGGTTGATCAGGCACTTCTTGGCCTCGTGCACGAATTCGATCGGGTCCTCGACGGTGAGGATGTGGCCGTACTCGTTCTCGTTCACGTCGTTCACCATCGCCGCGAGCGTGGTGGACTTGCCCGAGCCCGTGGGGCCGGTGACCAGCACCAGGCCGCGCGGGTACTTGGCGATCTCGGCGAAGATCTTCGGCGCGTTCAGCTGCTCGAGCGTGAGCACCTTCGAGGGAATCGTCCGGAACACGGCGCCCGCGCCGCGGTTCTGGTTGAACGCGTTCACGCGGAAGCGCGCGAGGTTCGGGATCTCGAAGGAGAAGTCGACCTCCAGCGTTTCCTCGTAAACCTTGCGCTGGGAGTCGTTCATGATGTCGTACACCATCCCGTGCACGTCCTTGTGCTCGAGCGCGGGTACGTTGATTCGCCGCACGTCGCCGTGCACGCGGATCATGGGCGGCAGCCCTGCGGAGAGGTGGAGGTCCGAAGCCTTGTTCTTGACGGAAAAGGCTAGGAGTTCGGCGATGTCCATGCGGTGGGTCCCTGTTGAGTGGAGGCGTCCCGGTCTGGCGCCGGGGATCCGTAGAGTAGAATCGCCTCGAAAAAAGCCTGATCGATTATGTCCCCAATCGCCGCGAACCTGCAAGCCGTGCGTCGGCGCATTTCCGAGACGTTACAAGGGGATAGCCGCGCCGTTACGGTTGTCGCGGTGTCGAAATCCCAGGGTCTCGAGGCCGTACGGCAAGCCCATGACGCCGGCTGCCGCGATTTCGGCGAGAGCTACGTGCAGGAAGCCCTGCCCAAGCTCGCGGCGCTATCGGATTTGCCGGTCACCTGGCACTACATAGGCCACTTGCAAACCAACAAGGCGCGCGATATAGCGGCGCACTTCGATTGGGTGCACGGCGTGGACCGCGCCAAGGCGGCCGCCGCGCTCGCGAAGTCCCGGCCGGAAGGCTACGCGCCGCTCAACGTCTGCGTGCAGGTGAACATCAGCGACGAGGAAACCAAGGGCGGCGTGGATCCCGCGCAGGCGCTGGTCCTGGCCCGCGAGATCGCGGCCATGCCGCGACTGAGGCTGCGCGGCCTCATGGGCATGGCAAGCCCCACGGATGACGTGGACGAGCGGCGCCGGCAGTTCGCGCTGCTTCGCAAGGCGGCGGAGGCGATCCGCGCGGCCGGCATCGAGATCGACACGCTTTCCATGGGAATGAGCGACGACTATCGCGAAGCGCTGCAGGAAGGTGCGAACATGCTGCGTATCGGGACTGCCATCTTTGGCGAACGAAAGAACAAGAAAGCGGCATGAAGCTCGTATTCGTCGGCGGCGGGAACATGGCGCGCGCGATCATCGGCGGCCTCATCTCGAAGGGCGTGGCCCGGGCAGCCAACATCGGCGTGATCGAGCCGGATGCGGTTGCACGCCTGAAGCTCATCTCCGAATTCGGCGTGCAGGCCATCGAGAAGCCGGGTCCGGAGCTCGCGCAGGCCAACACGATCGTTTTCGCCGTGAAGCCGCAGCAGATGCGGGAAGCGGCACAGGCCGTCGCGCCCCACCTGCACGACCCGCTCGTCATCACGATCGCCGCGGGCATCCGCATCGATGACCTTTCGCGATGGCTGGGCGGGCTGGAGCGCATCGTGCGCACCATGCCGAACACGCCCGCGCTGGTGCATGCGGGCGTCACGGGCCTCTACGCGCCCTCCGTCGTGGGCGCGTCAGACCGAGAAGGCGCGGAGACGCTCATGTCGTCGGTGGGTGCCGCCCTGTGGTTCGAGAACGAGTCGGACCTGGATGCCGTCGTCGCGGTCTCCGGCAGCGGGCCTGCGTATGTGTTCTATGCGATCGAGGCGCTGGAGCAAGGCGCGCGAGAGCTCGGATTGCAGGAGGGCGCCGCTCGCTCGCTCGCGTTGTGGACGTTCGTCGGCGCGGCCAAGCTCGCCATCGAGCGTGGCGAGGATCCGGCAGTGCTTCGCGCGCAGGTCACATCCAAGGGTGGCACCACCGAGCGCGCGCTGCAGGTGCTCGAGGCAGGCCACGTGAAAGACAAGTTCGTCGAGGCGGTGCGCGCGGCGGCCGCGCGCTCCAGGGAGCTCGGCGACGCACTCGGAAAGGATTAGCAGGCCGACATGGTCACCAACGCCATCGCATTCGTCCTCGACGCGATCTTCAGCCTCTTCATCCTGGCCGCGCTCGTGCGCTTCTGGATGCAGGCCTTCCGCGCGCCGGCGCGCAATCCCATCGCGCAATTCACCATGGCGCTCACCGACTGGGCGGTGAAGCCGCTGCGCCGCGTGGTGCCCGGCCTCTTCAACCTGGACTGGGCCTCGCTCATCGTGGCGGTGATGCTGGAGTTCGTGCTCCAGGTGCTGCTGCTGTTCGTGGCGGGCGGCTCGCCCATGGA
>JADMIO011863583.1_pt1 | contig 16424 bp, 10 predicted proteins | sample 8958161 | NCBI WGS metagenome assembly JADMIO01 (sample SAMN16585339, study PRJNA669376) | soil metagenome | isolation source: Crop rotation soil | place: USA: Cullars Rotation, Alabama | collected 2011
CTTCACTCCCGTGTACAATCTGATTTGTGATTCCCATCTCAATTCTCGATCTGGTCCCCGTCACGCATTTTGGAATGCGCCCGTCCGCAAACAAAAGCGGCGACACGTCGCCGCACTCCAAAGGCGCTTCGCGCCTTCACTCCGTGTACAATCTGATTTGTGATTCCCATCTCAATTCTCGATCTGATCCCCGTCACGCATTTGGAATGCGCCCGTCCGCAAACAAAAGCGGCGACAGGTCGCCGCACTCCAAAGGCGCTTCGCGCCTTCACTCCCGTGTACAATCTGATTTGTGATTCCCATCTCGATTCTCGATCTGGTCCCGGTCATCCTCGGTGAGACGCCGCGCGAAGCTTTCCCGAAGAGTCTTGATCTCGCCCGGCATGCGGAAAAGTTTGGTTACACGCGCTACTGGGTGGCCGAACACCACAACATGACGGCCATCGCCAGCGCGGCGACTTCAGTTGTGATCGGCTATCTCGCCGGCGGCACCAGGACTATTCGAGTCGGTTCCGGCGGGGTGATGCTCCCTAATCATTCGCCGCTGGTAATTGCTGAGCAGTTCGGCACGCTCGAATCAATCTACCCGGGACGCATCGACCTCGGCCTCGGTCGCGCGCCGGGAACTGATCAGCGAACGCTCCAGGCGTTGCGCCGCGATCCAAGACGAGCTGATGATTTTCCGCAAGACGTTTTGGAGTTGCAGGCGCTACTCGCGCCGGTGAAACCCGGCCAGGCGGTGCGCGCGGTTCCCGGCGCAGGCACAGAGGTGCCCATCTGGATTCTCGGATCGAGTTTGTTCGGGGCCGAGTTGGCCGCTGCTTTCGGACTCCCTTACGCGTTCGCTTCGCACTTCGCGCCGGCGGCGCTGCTGGAAGCTCTCGAAATTTATCGCGAGCAATTCAAACCCTCGAAACAACTCGATCGTCCGTATGCGATGGTGGGAGTAAATGTGGTGGCCGCAGAGACGGACGAAGAAGCGCGACGCCTGTTCACCACAGTGCAGCAGTCATTTACCAACCTTGTGCGTGGCACGGGCGGCAAGCTGCAAGCTCCGATCGACAACATCGATGAGTACTGGACGCCGGCAGAGAAGCTTCACGCATCGCGCATGCTGGAATATTCGATCGTCGGTTCAAGAGAGACCGTACGACAGGGTTTGGAAAGATTTGTCGAGCTAACCAGGGCTGATGAGCTGATGATTGTCTGTAGCCTCTATGACCACGCGGCGCGGGTGAGGTCGTATGAGATCATCTCGGAAATTGTGAAGCCGCTTCATCCAACGATCTAAGTTACTTACTTAATGGCCCTGGATTCGCACTGCTGAGCGAGATCATCAACGACGCGGCGGCAGGGTAAGGACGAACCCGTTCCTTCTTACGTCTTTCACACAGGATGTCTCTAAACCTTTGGTCGTACCGCGCTCAACGAACGTGGTTTGTAAACGCAGGATGCAATCGATGCCCTGCAAACCGCCAAGACCATGAGCGCCATGCGGGACGACGATGTGCAGGCTACTGGCCAGATGTTGTGCGACCGTGTCTCCATTTGCCGGCGGCGTTACCGGATCCCATTCGCCCGTGAGAATCAGGACCGGCGCATTGCCTGTCGTCGGTTCGCTGTAGTCTTTCGGAATCGGCGCGCGCGGCCAGAGCGCGCAGGCTTCCCTCTGTTGCCGCAAGCGATAGTCCCCGAGAAAAGTATTCGCCGACAGGCGCTCGCCCTCGCCGGAGTTGATCCAGGGAAGATCTTCAGCGCATGAAATTGAAAGGTAGAGGCCGTTGCTGCCCGTGGCGACGATTAGCTTGCGATACAGCAGCGCCGATTCTGCCAGAGGCGCAAAGTTGCCCTGCGCCGCCAAATGAAGAAACAAGGGGACCCGGCTTGCCGGGACCGGATGGTACAGCATGTAGCGAATTGCTTCGGCCGCCAGGTCGCGTGAGAGTGTGACTTTCGTCCTGGCCGATGATGCATCACTGACTTCAACTTCTACCGGTCCCTTCATCAGTCGCTCAAGCACGGCCTTTGTTTCTTCACGCAAATTTGGAAACGCTCTCTTGCATGATTCATCGGCCACACATTCGCCAATGATTCCCTGAAGCGCGCGCTCGTTCACGAGGGCGAAATCGCGCGGCATGAACTGGTTCGTCGGCGCCACTCCCTGCAATGTCACCGTGCGTACGCTCTGCGGATGGCGCTTGAGATAGACAAGCGCGGCGCGAGTTCCGTACGAAACGCCGAATAGATTGAGCCGTTCGTACCCGAGCGCCGACCTGACCTCGTTCAGATCGTCCATGGCGATCGGCGTGGTGTAGAGAGTGAGATTCGCTTTGGTCTCGAGTTCCGCGCGGCACTTGCGCACGTCTGCGAGAGGAAAAAAGTATCCCAGATAGCTTTGCGGATCGGCCGGATTAAATAAATTGCAGTTCAGTGGATGAGAGCCGCCGGTGCCACGCTGATCAATAAACACCAAATCGCGACGCGCGCGGATGCTCGCGAACTCTTCGGCGATGCCCGGAGCATCTTCGGTCGCGGACGAACCAGGTCCTCCCGGAATATAGACGAAGGGATCAGGTTCATGTTCCGATCCAGTAGCCGGAAAAACCACCACCTTAAGTGTGATCTTCCGCCCTTTGCGCGCCGCCCGATCTTCGAAAACCTCATAACTCCCGCAAAGGACTTTCTCAGCAACTTCCGGTACCTGACAGGGCGTCAATTCAAGACGCGCCGGGCGCTTTACATCTTGTCCGGTGGCGATGCTTAGCAAACCGAAACAAACAAGCGACAGAAAAGTACGGCGGATCAATACTGGCCACGTTCCTCTCAGCATCAACGTTTGATATAACGCTTTCCAGGTACGACCACAAGCCTGTGAGCAGTGAGCAGTGAGCAGTGAGCAGTGAGCAGTGAGCAGTGAGCAGTGAGCAGTGAGTGATACGTTCGCTTATTGGCTTTTAGTTTCAGGCTCGGCTTTTTCTTTTCTGCCTACTGCTTTCCTCTACTTCTTCGGCCCTGCCGCCAGTCTCTGCACGGTATTCCAGTTTCGTGTGGTCGCGCGGGCGCCAAAACTCTTCTCGATAAAGCCGTTCGGAAACGCAAACGTCCCGTCACTTTTGCGACGAACGATAACGAATGCGGCGCCGTCGCGGACCTCGAGAAATTCAAGCTTTTCTTTCTCAGCAGCCAGCGGCCCTTTTGGTTTCTCACTCGGCCCAGAAGAGAAGAACGTGACATAGAGCCCGACGTCTTTTGAAGCTATGGCTCCTTTGAAGGGATCGCGTTTGACCATTGCTTGCAGCGCTTCAATCGTGAGCACGGCCACCGGTATTTCAAACGCGAAAGCCTTCAGCAGGAGCTTTTCTATTTTCCGGGCCAGTTTGGTCGGGTCGGATTTAGGAGCGTCAAAGGTCACATTGCCGCTCACAATCAAAGTGTGCACATTCTTGAAGCCGGCTTTCTCAAAGACGAGCTTCAAATCATCCATCTTGACGAGGTTGCGGCCACCCACGTTGATGCCGCGCAGCAGTGCTACATACCTGCTCATGATTTGTTTTTGATTACTCCCAACGCATGTCCGGCCATCACTTCTTTGCCGTGCTGATTACGGCAGACGAACTCAGTGCGGATACTGGTATAGGATTCGGCCGGCTCAAGCTCGACAACAACTACATCACAAGTGATCGTGTCGCCGGAAAAGACCGGGCGGTAAAATTGAAACTTCATCTCGCGCGCAATGAAGTTCATGTCACCGCCAATCTTTGTTGGTATCGTCGCGGTCAGCAGACCGTGGACCATCAAGCGTCCCTGTTCATCAAGGGCCACATGATGCACGCCTTGATCACCCGAGACTTCGTTGAAAAGCCGTATGTCCTCTTCCGCAAAAGTCCTTTGCCAAGTAATGGTGTCGCCGATTTCCATCTTTAGCCGCTTGCGAACGCACAGTTTAACTCAACCTCTTTTGAAGGATCGTTTAATTTTGTAAAGTCTGGCGCCCCAATTAAAGTGCGCCGAGCCGGCGCCGCTTTGGTCACCGCGCTCGCGAAAGCGGTGACAGGTGTTCGCACTCCAAAATTAAGCAATCTCTGCTAGACTGCGCTGATTCTGAGAACCAGCGATGACTTTCCGCATGTCTAATCAAAGAGCACTTCGATTATCGACGATCCTGCTGGCCGTCGTGCTGCTGTCTGCTTCAGCCTGCAAGCGAGCATCCGTCAGTCAGAACACCCCGCCGGTCTTGCTGCCCGGCTTGGGTCAGCCCGTCCGCGTTTCCTCAGGAAGTGCAGATGCATCCGAACCGGCAATTGCCGTATCGCCGAGTGGCGCCGTCTATGTCGCCTGGGTCGAACACGAGCCCAATGCCCAGGCTAATGTGATGGTTGCGGCTTTTTCTGCCGCCGGCCGTTTGGAACAAGAAGCGGTGCGAGTGAATTCCGAACCCGGAACCGCAACCGCCTGGCGCGGTGATCCGCCAACGATCGCAGTTGCTCCGGACGAAACGGTCTATGTCGGCTGGACGGCGCGAATCAAATCCGAATCCGGTCACGCCACCGAGCTGTACTTGTCTTCATCGAAAGATCGCGCTCGCACTTTTGCCCCGCCGGTGAAGGTTAACGACGACGCCAAACCGGGTGTCCACGGAATGCATTCACTGGCAGTCGGAAACGATGGTCGCGTTTACGTGGCCTGGCTCGACGAACGCAACATCCAGCCGATGGAGATGAAAGCGGACGCGAAAGCAAAAGGCCAACACATGGAGAACAACCGCGAATTGTTCGTCGCGTCGTCGGCCGACGCCGGCCGAACCTTCACCGCAAACCAGCGTGTCGCCACCAATGCTTGTCCCTGTTGCAAGACATCTCTCGCCATTGGATCAGACCATCGTCTCTATCTGAGCTGGCGGCAGGTGCTACCCGGCGACTATCGACACATAGCCGTTACCTCGTCCTCAGATCAGGGAAAGAGTTTTGCAGCAACGAAGATTGTGAGCGACGATCAATGGCTTATTCCCGGCTGTCCCGTATCAGGTGCAGCCATCTCGAGTGCCGATGGTGGCGACTTGCGCGCGCTTTGGTATTCAGCAGGCAAGAACGGCGAGACCGGCTTGTATTGGTCTGAATCAAAAGACTATGCCGCGTCGTTCCAGCCCCGCGTCTTGATTGCGCCGGGTGAAACCAGCGGCACTCCGATCCTGGTTAGCCGCAAGGACCGCGTCTATGCAGTTTGGGAAAGCGACAAACTCAATGCGCCTAAAATATTTGTCACATCGCTGGCAGGCGAAGGAACGAAGCAGGCTTTTCTGATCGCCGATGGCTCCCTGCCGGCGGCGGCTGAAACTGAAAACAATTTGGTGGTTGCCTACGTGGTAAAGGGCGGCCAGCGTCAGGAGATACGCCTGATCTCAGCCGGAGTAAATTAGATCTGCGCCAAAATCAACTTGGCTATCGTGAAGTAGATTACCAGACCGGTCGCGTCAACCAGAGTCGTAATCAACGGCGCTGAAAGCACGGCCGGATCCACCCCAAACCGATCGGCGACGATCGGAATCAAAGAGCCCACCGTGGTCGACCAAATACAAATTGCCAACATCGTTACTGAAACTGTTAACGCCAACTCCACCGGCACTTTCCACAGCAACGCCTGACCAAACGCGACCGGCGCCACCATCAACCCGACAATCATTCCGGTGGTGGCCTCGCGGAGCACCACACGCTTGGCGCTTTTCATTCCGACTTCTCCCAGTGCCAAGCTGCGTATGACCGTCATTACGGTTTGCGCTCCGGCATTACCGCCGGTGCCAATCAAGAGTGGAACAAAAAACGAAAGGGCGACGACCGCTGCCAACTCATCTTCGAAACGATGGAGTACGGCGCTGGTCAACGTCCCCGCCACAAAAAGCAACAAGAGCCAGCCGATCCGTTTGCGCACGACGCGCGCGATGGGATTGTCAAAATAAGGTTTGTCCAAAGCGCCGGGCTCAACGCCGGCCATGCGCAGAATGTCTTCTGTTTGTTCTTCGACCAGCACGTCGATCACATCGTCAACTGTGACAAAGCCCACCACGCTTCCGTCTTTTTCCAGAACGGGCACGGCGAGCAAGTTGTACTTGGCAATTTTCTTGGCCACGACCTCCTGATCATCCAGCGCGTTGACGGTAACCGGTTTGCGCCGCATTACATCCGCCAAAGGCTTCTCGAACTCAGCCATCACCAGATCGCGCAACGAAACCGCGCCCAGTAACTGATTGCTCTTTTGGTCGAGCACATAGCACGCATAAATCGATTCCTTTTCTCGGGCCACCGCGCGGATACGTTTGAGCGCCCCACTCACAATCATGTCGGGATCCAGCCGCACAAACTCAGTCGTCATGATTCCGCCGGCGGTGTTTGCGGGATATTGCAGCAAGCCTTCAAGCTCTTTGCGGATCTCGGCGTTTAGTTTCGGCAGCACGCGGTAACGCTCATGCAAGCCCATCTTCTGGACGATGTCGGTGCGCTCGTCGGCGGAAAGGCCTTCGAGGATGGCCGCGACTCGCTCCGGATCCAATTTTTCGAGGATCGGCGCACGGCGGCGCATGCCCGGATGATCGCAAAGCTCGACTGCGCGCGGCACCGGCAGCAATGAAATCACAGTGGCCGCTTCCGCCAGCGTCAAACCATTGAGCAACTCAGCCAGGTCGGCCGCATCGAGGTCGGCAAGTTGATGCGAGATACCCACCGAACTTTCATCCAGGCGCAGATGAATGCGTTCGAGCAGCTTATGCAAATCTTTCTGGGGCACGGGTCACCTCCGTGATTGAGAAGATCGACAGCGGGATTTGTAACAGCGAAGCCCGCATCATACGCGCGGCTGCCAAATCAGCAAAAGGTTTTTGAGCCGGGAAAGTCGGCTCTGCCGCGCGCAGTGCGGCTAGGCTTGCCTGACTGTCCGGGCGACAAACATGGCGACCGGTCGGGCAACCCTGACCTCACTGGGCACGGCAAGCGGAACACTCTAAAACTCCCCTCAAGTTTTCCTCAACCTCCTGTTATTGGCCCAAATTTGCGGAAATTGACCAAGTTGCGCGTTGCGAAAGCGCTCAAGTTTTTCTCAAGCCGGATTCGGATAATGGCCAACATCCGGAAGCCGCAAACGTTACTTGGAGGATGAAGATGATCAGCAAAACAAACGCAATTCGAATTTCTTTTCTCGCGTTAATTATTTTGGGAGCGGCGTTGCTGCTCAACCGCACGACCACAGTGCCGGTGAGCGCGACGAGCAACACCACTACCGTGATTGTCGAATTACAAGACGAGCCCGCCGCGATTTACAAAGCCAGAGCCGAGAAGTCAGGCGCCATCGTCTCGGCGGAACAGCTCCAAGCCTATCGCGATCAATTGAGCGCTAAGCAGGACCAGTTTCTCAACATGCTCCGCTCAAGCGGCGTTAATTTCACGGTGATGACTCGCGACATCAAGAACTACGACGGCAGCATAGCCGCGACAATTCCTTTGCGTTACACGCTGGTTTATGACGGCATCGCCATGCGACTGTCGCCGGGCGCAATTGCCACGCTCAAGGGCATGTCCCAGGTGAAGAGCGTGAAGCCGAATACCACGCTTTATCCCAGCCTGAACAACAGCGTGAAGTACATTCACGCACCGGACGTTTACGGCGCGGCGGCAGAGCTTACTCCGTTCGATGACTTGCGCGAAGGTTATGAAGGCCAGGGTATGTACGTTTCGATTATTGATACCGGCGTTGACTGGACCCATCCGATGTTCGGTGGCGATCCGACACCACCGCGCCTCGCAGTTGCCCCTCCGAATTCGCCGGTCGCGACTAACAAGAAGGTGGTCTATTACCTGCCCCTGACGGATAGCGCCGCGTACGACGGCTTCGGTCACGGTACTCACGTCGCCTCGACGGTTGCCGGTTATTTGGCCCAGGCGCCAGGCAAAGATCGTCTGCCCAACACGGCCGACGATATTCCGCTTCACGGCGTCGCGCCGCAAGCGAAGATCATGTCTTACAAAGTATGCAGTGATGTTGGCTCGACGGCAGCGGCCGTGGGTGTCGGACTTCCGATCGGTTGTCAGACTTCTGACATTGTCATGGCAATTGAAGATTCGGTTTCGCCATTCGCGCTGAAAAATGCCGACGCACCTGTTAACAGTCTTGGCGGTACAGTCAAACCAGTCGCGCACGTCATCAACATGAGTCTCGGCGGCGGCGGTGGTCCGAATGAAGTCTCGGCGATAGCGGCCAGTAACGCAGCCCTGACCGGCACGATTGTGGTGGCAGCGTCGGGAAACTCAGGCCCGGGTGAAGGCACCACCGGATCCCCGGCCGCCGGCACGCACGTGATCTCGGTCGGCGCCACCACTCATCCCGGCAGCGTTTCACTGTGGTCAGTGGATATGTTGCAGGCCAATGCTGTCCCCACTGCGTTGACGGGCGGCGTCACTCCGGCGACCAATCTGCCAAAGGCCAACGGATTCGATCGCATAAAGATTTATCCGATGGCGGGCACACCAAAGCCACCGGCGGGATCAGTAGCGCAGCGTTACGTCTACATTGATCTTCCGCTGGGCCCGTGGCCGGCGGGTGTTTCGGGCCGCATCGCTTTGATCAATCTGGTACTGGGCGCGACCTACGGCGATCAGGTAGCTCAAGCGGCAGCGAACGGCGCGATCGGTGCGATCCTCATTGATGACACTCAGAACGCAACGGCGGTGAAAGGCATCATTCCCGCCGCCACGATTTCGACCGCCGATGCCAAGATCCTGATGGACGCGATCTCGTCGACTGATGACAACAGCGTGCCCCCGGCCAACGGCGCGTTATCTGAATTGCCTATCCGGTTGAATAACTTTCTGTCGGATTCATTCATGGGCGAGATGGCCGGCTTTAGTTCGCGCGGACCAGTCGTCGGCATGGGCCAGGTCAAGCCGGATATCAGCGCGCCGGGCGTAACGGTGCTCGCCGCTTGTCCGCCGGGATCAGTCTTGAGTGCTTTGGCGACTGCCGATTATCTTCCCGGACCGGCAACGTTGGACGGCTCTCAATCAGGCAACGCGGTCAACTACACGGCGATTGACGGAACTTCAATGGCGTCACCGCACATGGCCGGCGCCGTCACGCTGGTGAAGCAAGCGCACCTGAACTGGACGCCCGATGTAATCCGCACGGTCTTTATCAACACGGCCACGAACATGCGCGACCTGTCGGGAGCGCCCAAGGCTGATGGACAAATGGCGGACTCGATCATCGCCCAGGGTGGTGGTCTCATTAACGTCGCCAGCGCGATTAACGCCAAAGCGTTGATGGGCGTGAGCGGCGACGGCATCGCCACCCCGGGAATTCTCGGGAGTCATTCCTTTGGAGACGTCCCGGTCCTGAACAGCCGGACCGTGGAAACCCGGACCGTGCCGGTAACGGTTCGCGATCTTTCCGGGCAGGGCGGAACTTACAGTCTTCGCGTCGCGAATAACCGTGACCTGCTGCGAAGCGGCGTCAATGTCAGCCTCAGTCCGGCCACTGTCAACGTTCCCGCCGGTGGCACGGCGACTTACAACGTGAGCGTGGCCATCGATGGAAATGTGATCCGTCAAACTAATCCGTCGATCGAGTTTCAATGGTACGTGGTCGCGGAAAGTGCGAACCAGACGCTACGCATGCCGTTCTACCTGAATGCGTCACGTTCGTTGCCGGTGCAGCCGCGGACCACCGTTGACACGATCGATGACCTGATGATCGCAGCCGATGGCGGCAACCAACTCGTAGGTGGTCTTACTTACAACGACTATCCGATGGACCTCGGCGAGGACGTGCTGACACTCGAAGGCACTGTGGAGTTTCTCGAAGTAGCCGACAGCGGAGTGAACGACCTCGATTTCTATCTCTGCGCTCCGGATGATCCTGATTGCGAACATCCGATCGCAACTTCGGGAGTATCGGGCGGGCCAGAGCACATCAAGGTTACGATCACCAGCCCGGGCACCTACAAGTGGCGCGTGACTGGTTTTGCGAATGCGCCCGCGACGTCTTACACGTTGACGACCACCAAGACGCTCGGCAGTAATCCACCCGTCGCGCAGGCGATAGCGGGCGAGTTCACTGACGCGCAGGGCAAGGCGGTTGATTTTGATGGCGCCTTCAACTTGAGCTGGCAAGGCGATGCCGGCGAGACTGGATATGAAATCGAACGTTCAACTGATGGCACGAACTATGAGGTAATCGCCGGCACGCAGAGTCATCAGACGACTCTCGCGCTCACTGATCAGCCCAACGGCAATCTCAGCTATCGCGTGCGCGCGCTGACGCCGGGCCTCGTCGGCAAGTACGTGACCGCCGCGAGCAACGCAGTGGCCATCAACGTCGACCGTCGCACCAAAGTGGACATCACCAATCTGGTAACGACGGCGATCTCGAATGTGACTTTGACTGGCGGTGTCTTCAAGCTCGACCTCGCCATGACCAGTCGCTCGACCTCGGCATACGTGCCGTTGGTTGACTTGAATGTGGTGAAAATTACCTCGGGCAGCGGCACAGTCAGCGTGAAGAACGCCGACAACTCTGGTGACGGCAAGAGCACAGCGACTGCCGCCTTGTTCGGATTTTCAAACCAACTCGGCGCGGACCAGATATTCACTCCGTCTGAAGTCACCGGTATCCGCACGCTGCAATTCAATGACAATACGTCTGAGATGTTCAGCTTTGACGTGAACGTAACTGCTTATGTCCCGGCTTCAGGCGGCGCGGGTGGAGGCGGTGCGGCGCCGGCTGGTGGCGGTGGCGCCGGAGCCGGCTCGGGCGGCTCAGGAGGCTCGCTGCTTCCGCTCACCAAAGTAATGCGCATTACGGTGAACCCGCTTACCAGGCTGGTGTCTGTAAAGCTGCTGTAACCGGAAACCAGGTTGGAAACAACGAAGCGCGTGAGAGCATCTACGTTCTCACGCGCTTCACCTTTTCAAACGATTAGATTAGTTGGTGGTGTCCGCCAGGTTCGATTTGTATTTTGTATTTGTCTGACGATCGTTCAATTCAATGTAAACCCAGCTTGGAGGTAAGGCCGTATCTTCGAGGGCAAACCAGATTCCATCAAGATCCGCAGGTTTGCCTAAAGCGCAGAAGCCGTACAGTCGCTTGCCCGACTGATCGTAAAAATCTACCCAGGTGCGCGATGCTTTCGTATTTTTGCCACAAGGCGGGAGCGCGGGCGCCTGAGCGAAAAAGTCAGCAGGATAAGCGTCCTTGTTGAAAACGTCATACGAGTAGCGGATGAAGTCTTTGCCGTTCGCGGTGTAGGGTTCGAAGCCTTTGAAGATAAGAATCGGATTCGGCAGGGCCGGCGCGGCCGAGCTGCCTACCCGGGGCGCAGCGAGCAGCAGCGTCGTCAAACAAGCAAAAGCCAGAAGCGGTCTGGTCAGGGATTTGGGGGTCATGGGAATTCCTTTCTGTCCTGGGGCTGATGGCATTTCCGAACAGCCCTCTAATACTCGCACCGGGCAGTCCTGTCAACCATTTGGCAGTGGGGCCTTGGTAACTTGTGTCTTAGGCGGCAGGCCCTTATCAAGTGCGGTGAGGCGTGCCTCCCGCGCAATTACTGTTGAGATTTTGAAGGCTGTGCCTCCATCGAGGCGTAGCCTCGCGAGTTGAAATTAGAACTCTCACGGTGAGGCAAGCCTCACCGCCCTGGGCGCAAGCCGCATCGTTTACCAACCAGCACCCATTATTGTTTCGGACGAACGCCCCAAGTCGGCGGAGGCGGCTCCTTAGTGGCGCGATCGACCGCGCGCTCTTTGAGCATGCGCATGGCTTCCGCAACGGCGCGTTCGAGTTGGGGATCACGACCGGCAATGACTTCTTTGGGCCAGTTCTCAACGTCAATGTCCGGGGCGACGCCTTCGTTCTCGACCGCCCAACGTCCATCGCGGGTAAAGAAGCCACCACGCGGCGCAATCATCGAGCCACCGTCGACGAATGGCGGCGTGTCGGCAGTGTGGACCAAACCTCCCCAAGTGCGCTTGCCTACCAACAAACCAATCTTGCGACGCTTGAACATGTAAGGCATGAGGTCACCGCCGGAACCGGCCATCTCGTTAACGATCATCACCTTCGGACCCCAGATGCCGGCCGAGGGACTGGTGAAGGGATAGCGATCGCCGGCGACGTTGTTGAAATAGCCGTCAAAGTCACGACCGAGCACGTCAACGATGTAATCGGCCGCCGAACCGCCACCATTGAATCGCTCATCAACTACCACGCCCTTCTTTTCCTGCTGAGCGAAGTAGTAACGATTGAAGCTCGCATATCCGCCCTGCCCCGTATTAGGCAAGTAAACATAAGCGAGTTGACCGTCCGACAGCTTCTCAACCAAACGGCGGTTTGATTCGACCCACGCGCGAGTGCGCAACGCCTGTTCGTTCGCGACCGGCACCACCGTTACGTGGCGCGCACCGTCCATGGTTGGCTTGTCATTCACAGTCAAAGACGTCTGCCGGTTGGCAGTGCCATCCAGCAAACGATAGATGCTGTCAGGCGCCACCAATTCGATTCCGTTGATCGCGAGGATGTAATCGCCCACGTTAACGTTTGCGCCCGGGACTGCAAGTGGTGAACGTAATTCCGGGTTCCAATTCTCGTTGTCATAAATCCGCGTGACTTTGTATCGCCCATTTTCGATGGCAAAGTCGGCGCCCAGCAGCCCACCCTGGACCGGCGGCACTTCGGGCATGTCTCCCCCGCGCACGTACGAGTGACCAATCGCGATCTCAGCGCCCATCATGTCGAGCAGGTAATTCAGGTCCGCGCGATGCCTGACGTAGGGCAGCATGGCGCCGTACATCTCTCGATCCTTTTTCCAGTCGGTGCCGTGGAGATTAGGAACGTAGAGATAGTCACGCTGATTGCGCCAGCCTTCGTTGAAGATTTGTTTGAATTCCGCGGCCGGCTCGAGATACATGCGCAGGCTATAGTTCACCCGGCCCGTTCCCGCCTGCGGCGGAGTTCGATCGGCATCGACAACAAAGAGCGCAGGCGCGGGCGGCCTGCCACCGGCCGGCGCGTTGCCGCCGCCGGCGGCTGCTGAGGCGCGATACACAACCTTGCGGCCATCGGCGCTGACCGCGTAGTCGGCGACTGAGGATGCAAAGGTCGCGGCGCGTCGTTCGCAGATCCGATAGCGAATTAATTCATTGCTCGCCGTGCCGGCGCCAGCGCCCTGCGCGCGGGTCGCTTCCAGATAGAAGACGGTCCCGTCCGCGCCAGACTGTAACGACGCATACTGGCGTTCAGGAACTCCGGGAACCGCAACGATACGCTTCGACAGTCCATCAAAATCGATCTGGACGTTGACCGCAGAGCGCGTCGGCCGCGGCGTTTGCGGCGCTGGCTCTCCCGCGGTTGCCTCACCCGTGGCCGCAGTGGCGGTATCGGCCGGGCACGCGCCCGGTGCTGTCGCACGTCGTCCGGTACCCACGCCGCGGTCCTCATCGCTTTCAGGCAGCAGCGGGCTCGAATCCCCTTTCCTGAGCACGGCAAGATACAAGCCAAAGTTCTCGTCGTGGTCGAACGAGGTCATGTCCAACCATTGCGAGCCCAAACCAAAATTGGTCGAAGCGAGAAACCAAAGATACTTTCCGCTTGCGTCCCAGGCCGGACGGATCGCGTCAGCCAAACCATCGGTGACTTGTTTGGTCTCGCCGGTCTCAGCGTTGCTCACAAAGATTGCGTGATACATCGAACGCAGACGGCTGGCGTAGGCCACCCATTTTGAATCGGGACTCCAGACCGGGTTCAATGTTCGTTCCGGCACCATCCATGGATCGCTGCCGACTACCTTCGCCTTTCCGGTCGCGACATCCAACACCCAGACGTTCAGGTTGGTATCGCTGAACAGCAGCTTCTTCGAATCCGGCGACCATGATGCGGTGTAGTAATGCGTTGGTTTGTCGAGCGTGATTTCGCGCGGCGGGGTCAGGCCATCCTGCGCTTCAAGGTAAAGGCGGTACTCGCCCGACTTATCACTGAAGTAGGAAATGAACTTACCGTCGGGCGACCACGCCGGATCGCGTTCGGCGGAACCGCTTGAGTTGGTGAGGTTACGCACGTCGCCTTTTTCCACCGGAATCGTGAAGATCTCTCCGCGCGCTTCGACCAGGACGCGTTTACCGGTGGGCGAAATCTCGAGATTAGTAATGCGATTTGAAACGTCGTCCCAGCGCGGCATCATCCACGGAAAGTCGCCCGCGACATTGATGTTCACCACATGCTCGCGCCCGCTTTTCGGATCCAGTTCATGCACGTAACCGGCTTGTTCGAACACGATCGAACCGGCGCCTGAGTCCATCGTCTTCACATCAAAGTCGGTGAAGTGTGTGACCTGGGCCAATTTCTTCGAGCCCGCTTGAAATGACCAGACGTTGGCCACGCCGTCACGGTCAGAGATGAAGTAGACCGTGTCACCTACCCAAACCGGATCGATATCTTTTGAATCGGTCCACGGCGGCGAGACCAGATCAAAGCTTTTGAGATCGACAATCCACACGGGACGGTTTTGGCCACCGCGGTAGTTGCGCCGCTCATCGTCCCACGAATTGTTCATGCGATAAGCGACGTGCGATCCGTCCGGCGAAATTTTGCCCTGAAACGCGCGCGGCAGCGGCATCGGTTCTTCCACCCCGCCCTGCGCCGAAACGGTCCAGAAACGCGGCGCGCCACTGGGCGTCCAGGTAGCGCGCGTCGACGAAAACAGAATCGATTTGCCATCCGGCGTCCAACCCTGGACCACGTCCGCACCCGGATGCCAGGTCAGCCGCTTTGGCTCGCCACCCTCAGCCGCGACCACGTACACATCCAGGTTGCCGGCGTAATCGCCGCTGAAAGCAATCCAATTTCCGTCCGGCGAGAAATGCGGGTTTGCAGTGGTTCCCTGAAAACTTGTGACGCGGCGCGCCTGACCACCGGCCCTCGGGGTGGCCCAAATGTTCTGTGCATAGGCAAACGCGATCTGAGTAGCGCTGACGGTCGGCGTGCGCAGCAGACGCGTGTTATTCGAGCTCTGCGCGTAAGCATTCGCGAATAAGAAACATGTCGACAGGGCAAGTACGACGAAAAGGCGGCGCGCGGACTTCGACCCAGGGATACGAGGTAGCATGAATTGTCCTCCAGAAAACCGGTTGGATTGTGCGTGCACTTTTTAGCACGAAGGCGAGGAGTAGGCAAAGCTTGGTCATGTCGGATACGGCATTAGCCCATTGTGCTGGGTGAATGCGCTTGCCGCGTTGGAGTGCCGACGGTCTGCGGCTTACCGCGCCCAGTACGGTGAGGCTTGCCGCGTTGGAGTGACGATCTGCGGCTTGCCGCGCCCAGTGCGGTGAGGCTTGCCTCACCGTCCAGGCCTCAGATGATCTTAGGCTGCGCCTGAGTGCGGCTTGCCGCGCCCAGTGCGGTGAGGCTTGCCTCACCGTCCAGGCGTCACATGATCTCAGGCTGCGCCTCAGTGCGGCTTGCCGCGCCCAGTGCGGTGAGGCTTGCCTCACCGTCGAGACCACACATGATCTCAGGCTGCGCCTGAGTGCGGCTTGCCGCGCCCAGTGCGGTGAGGCTTGCCTCACCGTCGAGGCCACACATGATCTTAGGCTGCGCCTGGGGCATAGCCCTCAGAATATATTCAACAGACTGAGCGGTAAGCCAAGGCTTACCGCACTGGGCACGGCAAGCCGAAAGATTTTCCGCTCACCCCAACTGCACCATCACCGCCACCGATTCAGTTTCACTTGTCACGCGTGATGAATGCCCCTTGCCGGTCAGATCATCAAGCAGCAGCACACTTCCCACACCAAACTGTCTACGGCTTGCCGCCCGTTGGAGTGCCGACGTTCTACGGCTTGCCGCGTTGGAGTGACGATCTGCGGCTTGCCGCCCGTTGGAGTAAGGACGGTCTGCGCTTGCCGCGTTGGAGTGATGACGATCTGCGGCTTGCCGCGCCCAGTGCGGTGAGGCTTGCCTCACCGTCCAGGCCACACATGATCTCAGGCTGCGCCTGGGGCATAGCCCTCAGAATATATTCAACAGACTGAGCGGTAAGCCAAGGCTTACCGCACTGGGCACGGCAAGCCGAAAGATTTTCCGCTCACCCCAACTGCACCATCACCGCCACCGATTCAGTTTCACTTATCACGCGTGATGAATGCCCCTTGCCGGTCTGATCATCAACCAGCAGCACACTTCCCCACACCAAACGTTCTCCGGCTTGCCGCGTTGGAGTGAGGACGGTCTGCGGTTTGCCGCGCCCAGTGCGGTGAGGCTTGCCTCACCGTCCAGGCCTCAGATGATCTTAGGCTGCGCCTGGGGCATAGCCTCGAAAGATTTTCACTCCCCCAACTGAACCATCACCGCCACCGATTCAGTTTCACTTATCACGCGTGATGAATGCCCCTTGC
>JADMIO010607252.1_pt1 | contig 16419 bp, 15 predicted proteins | sample 8958161 | NCBI WGS metagenome assembly JADMIO01 (sample SAMN16585339, study PRJNA669376) | soil metagenome | isolation source: Crop rotation soil | place: USA: Cullars Rotation, Alabama | collected 2011
GGCCGCGTCCCGCCGCGGGGAGCGCAGGGAATTCCTTCCCATCACTCCAAGGAGACACGGCATATGGCTCAAACTGCAACCCCTCCCCAGAACACCCAGGCGACCGAACCGGGCGGCGCGAACATCGCCGGCAACCGCGGCTCGAGCCACGGCGGCCCCGGGCCCCGGATAATGGCCGCGAGCACGATCGACGACAACAAGGTCGTCAACCGCGCCGATGAGGACCTGGGCGAGATCAAGGAAATCATGCTGGACGTTCCCGCCGGGCGCATCGCGTACGCCGTGCTGTCGTGCGGCGGCTTCCTCGGCATGGGCGACAGGCTGTTCGCGATCCCGTGGAGCGCTCTGACGCTCGACACGGAAGGAAAGTGCTTCGTGCTGGATGCGTCGAAGGATCGCCTGAAGAACGCGCCGGGGTTCGACAAGGACCACTGGCCCTCGATGGCCGATCAGACCTGGGGCGGCGACGTGCACCGCTACTACGGCGTGCGGCCGTACTGGGAGCTGTAGCGCCTCGGCCGGACGAGAGGCGGGCCGGTCCGGCCCGCCTTTTTTTGCGCCGTCGGACAATCGTTCGGCCGCCGCGCGTCGGGATTTCACCAATCCGACCGCCCTTCTGAACAATCGCCGCGCGGCGTCGGTCTTACGGGTAACCACCTTTTCCCGCTCACGATGGCCCTCGAAACGTATCGACGGAAGCGCAACTTCGGGTCGACGCCCGAGCCGCGCGGCCGCGTCGGCAAGCGCAGAAGCGACGAGCTGCGGTTCGTCATCCAGAAGCACGCTGCGAGCCGGCTGCATTACGACTTCCGCCTCGAAGCAAACGGCGTCCTGCTGAGCTGGGCCGTGCCCAAGGGGCCGAGCCTCGATCCCCGGGACCGGCGCCTGGCAATGCACGTCGAGGACCATCCGCTCGAGTACGGGAGCTTCGAAGGCATCATCCCGCCGCGCCAGTACGGCTCCGGCACGGTGATGCTTTGGGACATCGGGACCTGGATCCCGAAGGAGGACCTGGATGCGGGCTATCGCAAGGGGCGCCTCAAGTTCGAGCTGCGCGGAGAAAAGCTGAGAGGCGGCTGGATCCTCGTGCGCACGCGCGGCAGCAAGTACGACGGCGACAAGTCGTGGCTGCTGATCAAGGAGGACGACGAGTTCGCGCGGCCCGCGGAGCAGGGTCTCGTCGTCGAGGAGGAACCCGACAGCGTGGCGAGCGGGCGCAGCCTCGAGGAAATCACGCAGGAAGCCGATCGGGTGTGGCATTCGAACAAATCCGTGGCGCAGAACGTGCGCGAGGGCGCCATCGCCGTCGGCCGTCCCCGCGCCCGGCAGGGAACGCGCACCCGGGAGGCGAAACGGGCCGTCGGAAAGCGGGCCGTGAAGCCGACAAGAAGCGCCGCCTTCGCCAAAGACGGGCCTGCCGCCGGAAAGACGGTCGCTCGCCGCACCGCGTACCGCAAAACGCTCGCGCGGCTGGCGGACACCGTCGCAGGGCCACTGCCTGCATTCGTCGAGGCGGAGCTCGCCACGCTCGTCAAGGAGACGCCGCGCGGCGAGGCGTGGCTGCACGAAATGAAGCTCGACGGCTACCGGATACTCGCGCGCATCGAGCACGGCGAGGCACGGCTCTACACGAGAAACCGGAACGACTGGACCGCGAAGTTCGCTTCCGTCGCCTCGGCGCTCTCCCGGTTGCCGGTCGATTCCGCCTGGCTCGACGGCGAGGTGGTCGTAATGAAGCCGAGCGGTGTCTCGAGCTTCCAGGCGCTCCAGAATGCCCTTTCCCAGGAAGATGCGCCGGCTCTGCACTACTACGTCTTCGACCTGCCGTGGCTCGACGGACGCGACTTGAGGCGCACGCCGCTCGTCGCGCGCAAGAAGCTCCTGGAGCAGGTGCTGACGGGGGCGCCCCAATCGGTGCGCTACAGCAGCCACGTGCCTGGATCCGGCGACGCATTCTACGGCCAGGCCTGCAAGCTCGGTCTCGAAGGCATCGTCTCCAAGAAAGCCGACTCGCCCTACGCGGCCGGCCGCGGCCGCGACTGGCTCAAAATCAAGTGCAGCCTGCGGCAGGAGATGGTGATCGGCGGATATACCGATCCCGCCGGCTCGCGGAGCGGACTCGGCGCGCTGCTCCTCGGCGTGTACGAGCCCGACGGCAGCCTCCGCTACTCCGGTAAAGTCGGCACGGGCTTCGACCATGACACGCTCGTCAGCTTGCGCAAGCGGCTCGACGGTCTCGCAGTCGCAACGCCGTCGTTCGCCAATCCGCCGCGGGGCGCGGCGGCCCGGCGCGCCCACTGGGTGAAGCCGCGCCTCGTCGCGGAAATCGCTTTCACCGAATGGACCGACGAGGGCACGCTGCGGCACCCGTCGTTCCAGGGCCTGCGCGAAGACAAGGATCCGCGCGAGGTCGTGCGTGAACGGCCGGCCGCTGCAGACGGAGAGACGCCCATGCCCGCCCCTCGCAAGCGCACAGCGCGGAAACCCGCGAGCCGCAGCGCCACATCCCGAACCCGCGGTCCGCGAACGCAGAAAGCCGCGCCTGGCGAGTCACGAGTCACGAATCACGAGTCACGCGCTTCGACGATCGCCGGCATCGCCGTATCGAACCCGGACAAGGTCCTCTACCCGGAATGCGGCGTCACCAAGCGCGAGCTCGCGCTCTATTACGAAGCCGTGGCGGACGAGGTGCTGCCCCACGTGCGCAACCGCCCGCTCACGCTCGTGCGCTGCCCGAACGGCTGGGGCAAGCACTGCTTCTACCAGAAGCACGTGAAGGAAGGCGTTGCACCCCAGATCGAGCGCGTGCTGGTGCCGGAAGGAAGCGGGAAAGCCACCTACATGATGGCGAGCACGCTTCCCGGCGTTATCGCGCTCGTCCAGATGGGCGTCCTGGAAATGCATCCGTGGGGCTCGACGGCGAAGAAGCTCGGCCACCCGGACCGGCTCATCTTCGACATCGATCCCGACGACGACCTGCCGTGGGAAAAGGTGGCGGACGCAGCCCGCCTCGTGAGATCGCTGCTCGACGAGATCGGGTTGCGCGGATTCCTCAAGACGACCGGCGGCAAGGGCCTGCACGTCGTCGCGCCGGTGAGGCCCCTGCAGCCCTGGGATGCGGCGAAAGCTTTCACGAAATCCGTCGCCGAGCTATTGGCGCGGACCTTTCCGGACCGCTTCACGGCCAACATGTCCAAGGCCGCGCGGCGCGGGAAGATCTACATCGACTACCTGCGCAACGCCGAGGGCGCGACCGCGATCGCCGCCTACGCGGCGCGCGCGCGCGCCAACGCGCCGGTCAGCACCCCGGTCGGCTGGGAAGAGCTCGCCGAGGACATACGGTTCGACCGCTTCACCATCCGCAATCTGCCGCAGCGGCTCACGCGCCGGAAGAAGGACCCCTGGGCGGAGTTTTTCAGCATGTCCCAGGCGGTCACGGCGCACATGGTCAAGCGCGTTACATCCCCTTGATGGGAACGAACGCCGCCACCGGGATGACCGCCACCTGCTTGTCGTCGAAGTAGAAGCCGATGGCGTGCTCGAAGAAGACACCGAAGCATCCTTCGTAGGATTTGCCGTCCTCGACCCAGGTCGCGCGATGCTTGAGGTTCGACACGTCCTTGAGCTCGCACGCTTCCCGGAAGAGCGTCACGACGGCCTTCTCGTTCTGTACCATCGCAAACGGCTCACCGGCGACACCGGGCCCGGCGGCGAAGCATGAAGCGACGCCGATCAGCGCGGTCATCAGTTTCGTGTGCATGGGGATTCTCCTGGTGGGGTGCGGGGTCCGGGCGGATCGAGTAGAGCATATGTCCTGCGCCAAACATATCGGCGTTGCTCTGTCAGTCCGGCACCGACAGACCGTGCGCCCGCTACGGGCGACCATTGCCACGGCGCATAGCCTCTTCGCTCTTCGCCCTTTCCGATGCCTGGTTCGAATCTCAGTCGCTGGCTGGCCCTCGGCGTCATCGCCTGGCCCGCGTTTGCGCTGGCGCCTGCCCCGCGCGACGCCGGGCTGTGGGAAGCCGTTTTCGCTCAACACGAGGCCGATACGATGCCCCGCGGGGCGAACATCCTGTGGATTCCCCGGCAGCTCGTAGACTGGGTCATGTTGACGCACGACAACGCCGGGCTGCCTTTTCTCGTCGTGGACAAGCGGGCCGCCCGGCTGCACGTCTTCGATGCGACAGGCGCTCCGCTCGGCACTGCGCCGGTTCTGCTGGGCGCAGCGCAGGGGGACGACTCGGTTCCCGGCATCGGCGAGCGCCCGCTGCGCTCGATACAGGCGAACGAGAAAACCACCCCCGCCGGCCGCTTCGTCGCGGAGCGTGGACGCAATCTCAAGGGAGAGGACGTGATGTGGGTCGACTACGACGCGGCCGTCTCCATGCACCGCGTCCGGCCCACCAATCCGCTCGAACGCCGGCTCGAGCGGCTTGCCAGTCCCACGACGCTCGACAACCGCATCTCGTTCGGCTGCATCAACGTCCCCGTCCATTTCTACGACGAAGTGGTGCGCCGCGCCTTTGCAGGCGGGCGCGCCATCGTCTATGTCCTCCCGGAGACACGTCCGGTCCTGAGCATCTTCGGCCAGCAGCGCCTTCATCTCGCCGGGGTCGCGCCCTAGCTCGCAATCGAGCGCGAGACGGCAACGCGCCGAGGCAAAAAAAAGCCGGGCCCCGCGGGCCCGGCTTTGCTGCTGCGAGGTGCGTCAGTTCCGGTCTGTGCGGGGAGCGCGCGCAACGCTGTCGCCGCGGGCGCTGCTGTCGCTCGCCGAGCTGCGGGTGCTGCCCGTCGCACCGCTGTTCATGCTCCCGCTGTTCGCGGTGCCGCCGCTGCTCATGCTGCCGCTGCCCGTCGCGCTGCCGCTCGCGGCGGTTTCGCCGCGCTTGCTGCGGCTCATCGAGCCGGTGCTGTCCTTCGCGCCGTCCGCGCGCGCGCCTTCGGGCTGGGTCGACATCTGCGACGGATCCTGCGGATCGCGCGCGGGCTTGCCGCCCACCGGGGCCTTCTGGCCGGTCGTGCGGTCGTTCATCGAGCCGCTGCTGCCGGTGGTGTTCTGGGCCAGCGAGCCGCTCGCGCCCGAGCTGTCCCGGCCGCTCATCGAGCCCGTTGAATTCCCCGGCGTCGCGCCCTGCGACGGAGTGGTCATCTGGGACGGATCGGATGGGCTGGTGCCGGTCCCGCTGGTCTGGGCCTGGACGAGTCCCGCAGTCGCTATGACGGCGGCCGCGATAAGGGTTTTAGCTGCTGTATTCATCAAAATCTCCTGGTTGGTTGACGACGAGGCCGCCACCAACCTGCCAACGAGGCGCGGGCGACCGTGGACGTGAGTGTCCTCCCCACTGTGAAGGGGCCGGGTCCGCTGCCCGCTGAACTCCCTGTAGGATGTTGTTGCACCGCCTGTCATGCGTTCTTCGATTGGTACTGCTGTGATGAACGTATGCCGGGTGACTATGCGAAACGGTGATCTGCGATTGCAGGCAGCATTCTCGTGATTGCTACCACTTTGATGAACGTGTGCGTCTGTCCATGCAAACGGTGTTCCCCGTCCATCGGCAATATTCTCGTTATTGGGTGGGCAGCAGATACTTGCAGAACCACTCGCGCGTAAGCGCAGCCACCCGCTCCAGCGCGCCGGGCTCCTCGAAGAGGTGCGAGGCCGCGGGCACGATCTCCAGCGATTTCCTGCAGCGCAGCTCCCGGCAGGCGCGGCGGTTCAGCTCGACCAGTTCGAAATCGAGGCCGCCGGCGATGAGCATGGTTGACGCGGTGACCTCGGGAAGGACGTCCCAGGCGAGATCCGGCCGGCCGCCGCGCGAAACGACCGCATGCAACCGCTCGCGCAGCCGCGCGGCGGCGACCAGCGCCGCGGCGCTCCCCGTGCCGGCGCCGCAATAGCCCACGGGCAGGTCGCGCGTCTCCCGCCGCTCGCGCGCCCAGTTCGTCGCCACGGTCACGCGCTTCACAGCGAGGTCGATGTCGAAACGGTGCTCCCCGCCGCGCACGTCCGCCGCTTCTTCCGGGGCGGTCAGCAGATCGAAGAGCAGCGTCGCCATTCCCGCGCGCTGCAGCTCCCGCGCGACCACCGTGTTGCGCGGGCTCAAGCGGCTGCCCCCGCTGCCGTGCGCGAAGATGACGAGCCCGCCGGCGCCCGCCGGAACGGCAAGCGTTCCGTTGAGAAAGTCGCGGCGCAACGCAACCCGCACTGCGGTTTCCACTGCTGCCTGCTCTATGCGCGTCGAGGGTTCCATGCGGCGGGGTTATCGGACCCTCAGTTGGGACACGCGGTCAATCGCAAGTTCCTCATCGCCACCAGACTGGTAGGGGCTTCCGCAGGACCGCGTGCGGCAGCCCGCGCGTGCCGGAAGCGCTAGGACTCGCGCGTGGTCATCAGCACCGGCGCGTGATCGCTGGTCCCCACCTCGGCGAGCACGACGCAGCTCTCGGCGCGGTCCGCGATGCCTTTGGAGGCGAGGATGTAATCGATGCGCCACCCGATGTTGCGCTTTCTCATGTCGCGCCAGGGTGCCCACCAGGTGAAGAGATTCGGGTTGTCCGGATCGAGCGCGCGCCCCACGTCCACGAGGTGAGTCCCGAGCAGCTTCTCGAAGAGCTCGCGCTCCTCGGTGCGCTGCCCGATGACGCCGGGCTTGCGCTCGCGCACGTGCACGTCGATGTCGCTGCGCGTGATGTTGAGGTCTCCGCAGAGTACGAGCTCGCGCCCTGCACCATGCAGCGCCGCCGTCCATTGCGCGAGCCGCTCCACGAAGGCGAGTTTCGCCGCATAATCCTTGCCGCCGTTCGGCACGTACACGGAAGCAACGACCAGGTTGCCGAACGCAGCCTGCACGATGCGCGACTCGAGGTCGAACTCGGGGTGGCTGAAGGCGGGCGGCGCGCCGAAGAGGCCCTTCCTGACGTGAAGCGACACGCCCGAGTAGGCGCGCAGGCCGTGCCAGTACTCGTCGTAGTCCGGCAGCCTGCACTGCTCCGGGATCTGCGCGCTCTCGGCCTTCAGCTCCTGCAGGCATACCACGTCCGGCCGGTCGCGCGAGAGCCAGTCGCAGAACTGCGCCTGGCGCGCGCGTATGCCGTTCACGTTCCAGGTCGCGATCTTCATGCCGCCTCGCCGCCCGGCGCCGGAACCTCCAGCACGCCCTCCGTCACCAATGCCGCGATCTCGTCTTCGCGCATTCCGAGCACGTCCCTGCAGACTTCGGCCGTATGCGCGCCGATCGCCGGCGCCGACCAGTTCGCCTCGGACCGGGCCGCCGGCAGCCTGAACTCGGAGCGCTGCACGGGATGGCGGCCGAGCTCCGCATGGTCGTAGTAGACGAAGTGGCCGCGGTGCGCGAGCTGCGGATCCTCGATTACACCCTTGTTCGACTGCACGACTCCGGCTGGGATGCCGGAGTCCTGGAGGCTTTCCATCAGCGCGCGCGCCTCCCGCACGCGCGTCCAGTCCGCCACCAGCGACTCCAGCTCGTCCTCGTGCGCCTTGCGCCCGGAGAGCGTCGCGAAGCGCGGGTCGCGCGCCCATGCCGGTTCGCCCATCGCCTGCCTGAGCGCCTGCCAGTGGGCGTCGGTGACGCAGGCAATGGTGATCCAGCGGTCCTCGCCGGCACAGGGAAACGCCGCGTGCGGCGCCGCCACACGGTCGCGGTTGCCCAGGCGCTCCCCTTCCCGGCCGTTCAGCGCGCAATCGAGCAACGCGGGCGCGATGAAATGCAGCGACACTTCGAGCTGCGACATGTCGAGGTGCTGGCCCTCCCCGGTGCGGCGCCGATGATCGAGCGCGGCGAGTATGGCGGCCACGGCGAACCGCGGCGTGATGAAATCGGTATAGGCGCCGTACGGGTTGGTCGGCGCGCGATCCGGCCAGCCGGTGATGCCCGTCATCCCCGAGAGCGACGACAGCACGGCCCCGAATCCCGGCAGGCTCGCGTGCGGCCCGTCCCGTCCCAGCATGGACGTGCTGAACAGAATGATGTCGGGCTTCACCGCGCGCAAGTCCTCGTAACCCAGCCCGCGACGCTCCATCGTGCCCGGCGTGAAGTTCTCGGTAACGAGATCGGCCCACGCGACGAAGCGCTTGACGAGCGCAGGCGCCTTCGCGTGCGCAAGGTTGAGCCCGAGCGCATGCTTGTTGGCGTTGTAGTTCGCGTAATAGCCGCTCCTGCCCAGTCCCTTGCCCGTGCCGCCGAGGGGCGGAGATCCGCGCAGCACGTCAGGCCGCTGCCGCGACTCGACGCGCACGACTTTCGCGCCGTACTCGGCGAGGTATCCGGTGGTCATCGGACCTGCCGCGACCCAGCAGAAATCGAGCACCTTCAGATCGGACAGTGGCTGCATCGTCTAGATCACGCCCGCTTCGTGCAACCGGATGAAGTCCGGCAGCGACAACCCCAGCTCGGCGAGGTAGACGTCTGCGTTGTGCTCGCCGAGCCGCGGCGCCGGGCGCGGCGTGCCGAGCGGCGTCGCGCTCGCGCGCACGAACGGGCCCAGCGCCGTGAGCGGCGCATCCGCCTCGGGGCTCGCGACGGGCCGGAAGAATTCACGCGCCTCTAGCTGGGGGTTCGCGAGGATGTCGCCGAAAGTGGCCACCGGAAAGAGCAGCACCCGACGCGCGATGGCGCCTTCGAACAGCTCCTGCTTGGTGCGGCGCATGAGGAAGGCCGAGACCGGCGGCACGATGCGGTCGAGCATCTCCCTGCTCACCGTGCCGTAGCCCAGCGCCCTGAAGTCGAGGCTCTCCATGTAAGCGTCGCCGCTTCCCTCGTCCGCCATCCAGCGCACGAAGTTGTTGACGCTCTGCCCCGAGGACGCGCCGCCGGAGAACTGGAAGTTCACGAATCCGTCCTTGCACGGCCAGGTGATCCGCATGAACTGCCCATGGCCGGTCTGGCGATAGGAGCCCTGCCGCACGATGACCGCGCCCTCGACGGCGTAGCCCGCCGGCGCATTGGCGAGCGCGCGGGCCACCGCTTCCTGGCAGGACACGTCGACGTGCTGTCCCTGCCCCGTCAGGCAGCGCTGGGCGTGGGCGATCATCGCGGCAGCCGCGCCGGCTGCCGCGCCGTGAAGATAGAAGTGCGGGAATCCCACCCGCACCGGCGGCCGGTCGGGATCGCCGGTCACGTACATGAAGCCTGCGAGCCCCATGCCAACGAGATCGCCGGCGCGATAGCGAGCGTAGGGACCGGTCCGGCCGAACGGCGTGATGGACACCACGATGAGTGCCGGGTTGAGCGCCGCCAGCGCTTCGTACTCCATTGCATGACCGGCAACCTCCCCGGGCGCGCGTGATTCGATGAGAAAGTGCGCCGAGCTCACGAGCCGCTCGAGAAGCGCGCGGCCGTCAGCCGTCGCTGGGTCGAGCGTGATGCTGCGCTTGCCGGCCGCGTACGACCACCAGTAGAGGCTGCGCTCGGGACCCGGATCGTCCTTGTAGAACGGGCCGAGGCGCCGCGCCGGGTTGCCGGCCGGCGGCTCGACCTGCAGCACGTCCGCGCCGAGGTCGGCAAGGATGCGTCCGGCGAGCAGGCCGCGCTCGTCGGTGAGATCGAGCACGCGGTACGGACTCAGCATCGCGGCGGGCATGGCGGCATCATGCCAAACGTCCGGAACCCGCGGAAGGGCTTGACAGTCTGAGCAAAATGGCGCGCCGGCGTCCGCGCACGAGTCCGCTATACTTGCGCCTCCCGAGGATGGACCACAAGGAAGAAAACATGAAATCGAGCAGGACCGGCCGCGTCGCGGCGTGCTGCACCGCCGCCTTTCTCGCGGCGCCGTTACACGCCGCCCAGGGCGATTCCGCGGCGAACTACCCTACGCGCCCCGTGCGATTCATCTGCCCGTTTGCGCCCGGCGCGGGCACCGACCTCACCGCGCGCACGATCGCGCTGAAGCTCACCGAGCAGTTCGGCCAGCAGTTCCTGGTCGACAACCGCACGGGAGCAGGCGGCGCCATCGGCGTCGATACGGTGGCGAAGGCGCTGCCCGACGGCTACACGATCGGGCTCATCTCGGCGTCGAATTCCGTGGGCGCGGCGGTGAATCCCACGCTTCCCTACGACATGCAGAAGGATCTCCAGGGCGTATCCCAGGCGACCTCCCTCTTCTACGTCCTCTACACGCATCCCTCGATGCCGTTCAAGACGACGAAGGAGCTGATCGCCTATGCCAAGGCGAACCCTTCGAAGCTCAATTTCGGGAGCTCCGGCAACTACACGCTGCAGCACTTTTCCGGCGAGCTCTTCAACCACATGGCCGGCGTGAAGATGGTGCACATACCGTACAAGGGCACGGCCGCGGTGATTCCCGCCATGCTCGCGGGCGAGGTGCAGGTCGGCTTCGGCTCGCTCATCGGCACGCGCGCCCAGATGCAGGCCGGCAAGCTCCGCGGCATCGCGATCACCGCGGGAAAGCGCACGCCGACCGTGGACCTGCCGACGGTCGCCGAGTCCGGCATCCCGGGCTTCGAGGTCGACCAGTGGTACGGCGTGATCATCTCGTCGAAAGTGCCGCCGGCCATCGTCAAGAAGCTCAACGCGGGGATCGTGGAAGGGTTGAAGGCGCCCGACGTGGCGCAGCGGCTCGCGGCCGACGGCTCGACCCCGGTGGGGAGCTCGGCCGAAGCCTTCAACAAGTACATCGCTTCCGAGATCGTGAAGTGGAAGAGGCTCGTCAAGGAGGCGAACCTGCCGCTGCAGAAATCGTAGGGAAATGGTTCCAGACTGATCGCAATCGCGCCCGCGCGGAGGCGCCGGAACCCTGGCGCGGCGCCAGTCGCACTTCAGCGACGAGGATTCTTCGATGGCGGGCGAGACCAGGGCAGCAGTCGTGGCGGCGGTTGCCGGCAACCTGGCGATCGCCGTCACCAAGTTCGCCGCCGCCGCGTTCTCGGGCAGCGCGGCGATGCTGTCGGAGGCCATACACTCTCTCGTCGACACCGGGAACGGCGCGCTGATGCTCTACGGCATGCGCCGCAGCCGCAAGCCGCCTGACCACGAGCACCCGTTCGGCTACGGGCACGAGCTCTATTTCTGGACCCTCATTGTGGGCGTGCTGGTCTTCGCGGCCGGCGGCGGCATGTCGATCATCACCGGGATCGTCCACATCGGCGCCGGTCGCCTCCCCGAGAACATCGGCTGGAGCTGCGCGGTGCTCGGCTGCGCGTTCGTGTTCGAAGGCATCTCCTGGTACTACGGGTTCAAGGCGTTCCGGGCCGAGCGCCGCGGCCGCGGCATTTTCGAGACCATCAGGAATACCAAGAACCCCGCGAACTTCGCGATCCTGCTCGAAGATTCGGCGGCGCTCCTCGGCATCGTGTTCGCCCTCGGCGGCATCCTGCTCGCCGAGCGCCTCGATGCGCCGTGGATCGACGGTGCCTCCTCCGTCCTGATCGGCGCGCTGCTCTGCGTCGTCGCGCTCGTCATGGTCTTCGAGAGCAAGGGGCTGCTCGTCGGCGAAGGCATGGACCGGCGCTCGCTCGCGCGCCTGCAGGCGATCGTGGCCGCGGATCCTGCGGTCGCGCGCGTGAACAAGCTGACGACGATGTACCTCGGCCCGGAAGACGTCATGCTGGCGATCGACCTGCGCTTTCACTCGCACACGGCGATCGCGGACATCCGCGAGGCCCTCGCGCGGCTGAAGAGCGCGATCGCCCAGGCCTATCCGCGGATCCGGCGGATCTTCCTCGACGCGGGGTCGATCGGGGAGTAAGAGCGCAACAAGAGGTCAGCCACAGAGATCACAGAGTACACAGAGGCTGCATCAGCAAGGCATCAGCACAGAGGAAGCCGTCATCTGAATTACGCCGGTCATGCAGGTCATGTCCGAGGCCTCTGCTCCACGGCAATCCCGGGATGTTCTCTGTGATCTCCGTGTCCTCTGTGGCAAAAACGGGTTTTCAGAACGGTGTCTACGCAGCCACCGTGCGCGGGGAGCGCGAAACCTCGTCCTGCACCTCGCGGATCGATTCCCCGAGTATGTGCGCCAGCTCGTCCACCTCGGCCTCCTTGATGGAGAGCGGCGGCGCGACGCGGAAGACGCTGCCCGCAGCCGGCGCGACCGCTCCCTTCCTGAAGGCCCGCGTGGAGAGGCTCGCGACGAGCTTCTTGTCGAGCGGGTCGCGGCGCCGCTGCGGATCGACCATCTCGACGGCCACGAGCAGGCCGCGGGAGCGCACCTCGCCGACGATCGGCAGGCCGCCGACGTGCTTTTCCAGCGCCGCATGCAGGCGGGCGCCCATGCGCTCGGCGTTTTCCCACAGCCTTTCGCGCTCGATGATCGCGAGGTTCGCGAGCGCGGCGGCGCACGACGTGGGGTGCCCGGCGTAGGTGCCCGGGTGGACATTCTCCTCGGTGCTCTTCCCGTCGAATGCGCCGGCGATCTTCGCGCGCGCTATGGAGGCGGAGAGCGGCAGGTAGCCCGAGGTGATGCCTTTCGCGACCGACATGATGTCGGGGACCACGTCCTCGTGCTGCACGCCGAACCACTTCCCCGTGCGGCCGAAGCCGGTGATGACCTCGTCCGTGATCATGAGGACGTCGAGGTCGTCGCAGATGTCGCGCACGCGCGCGAGCCAGCCGTGCGGCGGAACGATGAAGCCGCCGGCGCCCACGACGGGCTCCAGGATGACGGCCGCGACGGTCTCGGGATCGGCTTCGCGTATGGCGGCGGCGAGTCCGTCGGCGCAACGGCGCACGAGGTCTTCATCGGTCCCGTCGCCGCGGTCGCGGAACGGGTAGGGAGCGGCGACCCTCGTGAAGCCCGCCCAGCGATAAGGCTCGTACGCCCTGATCTGATCGGCGCTGCCCCCGAAACCGAAGGTGGCGATCGTGCCGCCGTGGTAGCCGCCCTGCAGTGCGACGATCTTGTACTTGCGCGGCCGGCCGGCTGCGAGCCAGTAGTGGCGCGCGATCTGGATCGAGCGCTCGTTGGCCTCCGCACCGCTCACGGCATAGAGCGTGTAGTCGAGGTCGCCCGGCGCAAGGCGCGCGAGCTTTGCCGCGAGCTCCGCAGCCGGTGGATTCGAAAATTGGCGGGTGGTGGGATAGTAGGCGAGCCGGGCGGCCTGCGTGCGTATCGCGTCGGCGATCTCCGCGCGTCCGTGGCCCACCTGCACCACCATGAGCCCGGCGAACCCGTCGATCAGCTTCCTGCCGCCGCGCGTCCAGATGTGAACGCCCTCGCCGCGCTCGATCATCAGCTCTTCGTCGGAGAACACCGGGTGGTCCTGTGTACGGTGCGTCCACAGGTGCCCGATCATTTCGGCGTCGGTCATGCGATCCCTCCACGCAAGGCAGCTGCCGGATGATAGCAGCCCGGAACCGCACCCAGAATCACGGTCGAAAGCAGCCGATGCGGGCGGCTGGAGGCCGGCCCGAAGCGCGGGCTTCAACGGTGGTCCGGAGCCCTTTGCCTCGAGGTTCCTGACACCTTAGCCGTCCGCTCGCGCCGCCTGCGATCCGTCTCCTCGACGTGGCTGGAATCGACGAGCTCTTTCAGGAAGCCCTGGATGACCGGGCCCACGCGGCGCAGCTCCCGGCGGTGCACGGACGCGAGCCGTTCCAGGATTCCTTCGCCCGCGCGCGTCAGCCGGAGCTGCACCTTGCGCCGGTCGCCCCCGATGCGCTCGCGCACGACGAGACCGCGCGCCGCGAGCCGGTCGACCAGGCCCACGGCGCTGTTGTGCTTGATGAGGAGGTGGCGGGCGAGGTCGTTGATCGCCATGCGCTCGCCCTCGGGACTGCCCCGCAGCGCCAGCAGCGCCTGATAGTGCTGCCCGGTCAGCCCGGCGCCGCGCGCCGCCGACTCGCTGAAGCGCAGGAAACGCCGCAGCGCATAGCGAAAGGACGCCAGCCGCACGAAGTCGGCCGTGCTCAAGCGCGCCTCCCGCGAAGGCGTCTTCGTGGCCACGATGCTCTTCCCCCCGGGAGGATTTCTATCATAACGGCCGGCACGTTGACATCATATCGTATTCCGATATATGGTCACGTATCGCTTTACGATATATTGCCGGGTCCTTCCGACCCAACGGATAACTCGAAACTGCCACGACTCCAAGGAGGAGCTACGCCATGTCCCACGACGACGCAAACCCGCCATACACTCCCCGCCGCCGCCTGCTGATGAGGGCGGGCCTCGGCGCCGCAGGGGCGCTCGCCCTGCCCGGAGGCGTCGCGCTTCGCGCCTTCGCGGCGGAGCAGCCCCCGATCGGCACCTGGCCCGCCGGGGTGCAGGGCAAGGACGTCTTCGTCGGCGTCGCCGTGCCGCGCACGGGCACCTACGCCGAGCAGGGCGAGGACGAGCTGAAGGGCTGGCAGCTCGCCGTCGAGCACATCAACTCCGGCAACGAGCTGATCCGCAAGATCTCCCCCAGGACGAAGAAAGGGGTGCTCGGCAAGGAGCTCAAGCTCGTGGTGGCCGACTCCGCGGCGAAGCCGAACGACGCGGTGCAGGCGGAGCAGCGCTTCATCACCGAGAACAAGGTGATCCTCATGACGGGCTCGACCTCGAGCGCGGTCGCGGTGGCGATGAACAAGCTCGCGCAGCGCGAGAAGGTGCTCTACGTCACCGGCATCTCGGGCTCGAATGACACCACCGGCAAGGACTGCGTACGCTACGGCTTCCGCCAGAACTTCTACGGCGAGACCGCCGCCAACGCGATCGGCCCGGTGCTGCTCAAGGCCTACGGCAAGGGCAAGAAGATGGCGTTCATGACGCCCGACTACACCTACGGCCACACCGTCACCAAGTCGGTGAGCGAGTACCTCGCCCAGCACGGCGGCTGGACGATGGTGACGAACCAGGTTTCCCCGCTCGGCGCCACCGACTATAGCTCGTACCTCACCAACATCGCCAATTCCGGCGCCGAGGTCCTGCTGAACGTCAACTGGGGACGCGACGCGGTGCTCTCGACGCAGCAGGCGAAGCAGTTCGGCGTCATCCCGAAGATGAAGCTCGTCATCCCCTACCAGATCCCGTTCCTCGCGAAGAACATCGGCGCCGAGCTCGCCGAGGAGGTCTACGCCGCGACCGACTTCTGGTGGACGCTGGAGGACAAGTACCCGCTCGCGAAGATGTTCGTCGAGGACTTCCGCAAGAAGCACGGCTACAACCCGGAATGGGGCGCCGAGAACGCCTACATGTCCTTTGCCATGTGGGCCGATGCGGTGGAGAACGCCGGCACCTTCTACCCGCCCGACGTCATCAAGTCCTACGAAGCCGGCCGCAAGCTGCAGTCCATGGTGGGCGAGGTGTACTTCCGCAAGGAAGACCACCAGCTCGTGCGGCCGGTGGTGATCGTGCGCGGCAAGGCGCCCAAGGCGATGCGCAACAAGGAGGACTTCTGGGAGGTGACCGAGGTCGTTCCGGGCGCGCCGCTCATGCAGAAGCCCGACGCGTTCGGCTGCAAGCTCGGCGACTACACCTGAGCGACGGCGCTTGACGTCGTCCCGGCGCCCGCCGGGACGACGCTTCCTGCATGATCACCTGGGCCAACTTCGGCTCGCAGCTGTTCAACGGCCTCGCTCTGGGCGCGCTCCTCGCGCTCATCGCGTCGGGCCTCACCATCATCTACGGCACGCTCGGCGTGCTGAACCTCGCGCACGGCGCGATGTTCATGCTGGGCGGCTATGCCGGCTACGCGACCTGGCAGGCGACCGGCTCGTTCCTCGCCGCGGCCGCGGCCGCCACGCTCGCCGTCGGCGTGCTCGGCATCCTGGTCGAGCGCGTCATCATCCGCTGGTTCTACCAGCGCCCGCACGAGGACCAGCTCCTGGTCACCTTCGGCCTGGCGATCGTGTTCGTCGAGCTCGTGCGCTGGTATTTCTCGAGCGAGACCAAGACCGTGCAGGCGCCCGCGCTCCTGCAGGGCATCACCAACATGGGCTTCATGTTCTACCCGACCTACCGCCTGGCGGTGGTCGGCATCTGCGCCGTGGCGCTCCTCGCGCTCTTCATGGTGCTCTACCGCACGCGGCTCGGCATGATCGTGCGCGCCGGCATCGAGGACGCGGTGATGGTCGACTCGCTCGGAATCAACGTCGACCGCGTATTCATGACGGTGTTCGGCATCGGCGCCATGGCGGCCGGCTTCGCCGGGTTCATCAACGCGCCGATCGTCTCGCTCGCCCCCGAGGTCGGCGAGCAGATCCTCGTGCAGACCTTCGTCGTCGTGGTGATCGGCGGCGTGGGCTCCTTCCCCGGGGCCGTTCTGGGCGGCCTGATCGCGGGCGAGATCATCAGCCTCACCTCGATGGTGAACCCGGGCTACGCCTACGTGATGCTCTTCGCCGCCATGACGCTCGTGCTCATGGTGCGTCCACGCGGGTTGCTGGGCGCCAGGGGACGCGAGTGATCCGCCCATGACCGCCGCCAGCACCCGCTCGCGCCGGTGGCCGCTGGCGG
>JADMIO010991064.1_pt1 | contig 16418 bp, 14 predicted proteins | sample 8958161 | NCBI WGS metagenome assembly JADMIO01 (sample SAMN16585339, study PRJNA669376) | soil metagenome | isolation source: Crop rotation soil | place: USA: Cullars Rotation, Alabama | collected 2011
GGTGCGGGGGTACGGGGTGGGGGACGTCGGGTATCACCCGGCGTATGAGCCGCACTGGTTGCACACGCAAGGCGGGGGCGCGTGTGGTTTCGCGGTGGAGGTGGGGGACGAGTGGCGCCAGACCTGCGGGGCAAACACTGTGTGGGACAGTGTGCCGCGCGACCTCTCGCAGTCGCGCGTCGCGTGGGCGCTGGGACGTTTGTACCTCGAGCTGCAGATGCACGACACGGCACGGCCGCTCGTCGTGCATTCGCTGGGCGTCGAGATCGGTCTGGCACTGGGCGCGACAGACTCACGTCGCTCTACACCACCGCCCCGGTGGCTCGGCACTGTACGGGAGCTGCTGCACGATCGCGTGCGCGAGTCGATCGCTCTGGCGGAGCTGGCCGACGTTGCCGGCGTCACGCCGGTCGCGGTCATCAAGTCGTTCCGCCGACACTTGGGGTGTACCCCCGGCGAATACCTGCGCACGCTGCGGCTGAGCCACGCCCGCCGCGAGCTGGCGCAGTCCGACCGGCCGATGTCGGCCATCGCGCTGGACGCCGGCTTCTACGACCAGGGGCACTTCTCGCGCGCCTTCAAGACTGCGATGGGCGTCCCTCCGTCGCGCTACCGACGGCTGCTGCGGGGGACTGCGGGGCGCTAAACCGGGCGTCAGCGCCCCGAACAGATTACCCGCGGCAGTTTAATTGCGTACAAATCAGCGACCGACGCTGGTGGTAGCTTGTCCTCTATGGAACACACCGTCACGCTCGATGGCCAGTCGCTGACCATCGCCGACGTCCACGCCGTCGCGCGGCGTCGCGTCCCCGTTCACCTGGCGGACGCCGCCCGCGTCCGGATGCGCGCCTCCAACGCCGTCGTCTCGGACATCGTCGCGCGCAACGACGTGGTCTACGGGGTCACCACCGGCTTCGGCAAGCTCTCAGACATTGCCATCCCGCCGCACCGGTTGGCGGAGCTGCAGGTCAACCTGGTGCGCTCGCACGCCGCCGGGGTGGGGCCGCTCCTGAGCGAGGCCGAGACGCGCGCCATGATGCTGCTGCGCGCCAACGTCATCGCCAAAGGGTACTCCGGGGCGCGCCCCGAGCTGGTCGAGTTGCTCGTCGGGATGCTGAACGCCGGGCTCTACCCGCCGGTGCCGGAGCAGGGGAGCGTCGGGGCGAGCGGCGACCTCGCGCCGCTGGCGCACCTGGCGCTGGCGCTGATCGGGGAAGGGGTGCTGCATCAGGGAGACCGGAGCGGCCCGGCGGCCGACATGCTCCGCGCCAACGGTCTCGCCCCCGTCACGCTCGGGCCCAAGGAGGGGATCACCCTCATCAACGGGACCCAGGCCCACACCGCCGTCGCGGCGCTGCTAGTGTACGACGCCGGGGTGCTCTGGCGCAGCGCCCACGCCGCAGCGGCGATGTCGCTGGAGGCGCTGATGGGGACCCCCGTGGCCTTCGACGAGCGGATTCAGGAGGCGCGCGGACAGATCGGGCAGCAATTGTCGGCGCGGCTCATGCGCGAGCTGCTGGCCGACAGTGCCATCCGGGAATCGCACCGCACCAACGACCGGCGCGTGCAGGACGCGTACGGGCTGCGCTGCATCCCCCAAGTGCACGGACCGGTGCTCGACGCGCTCGAATGGATCGAGGGGATCGTAACGCGCGAGCTCAACGCGGCGACCGACAACCCGCTCGTCTTCGAGAACGGCGAGATGCTGAGCGGCGGGAACTTCCACGGGCAGTCGGTAGCGATGGCGCTCGACGTGCTGGCGATGGGGCTCACCACCCTCGCCGTGATCGCCGAGCGGCGCATCGACCGAGTCGTGCACCCAGACCTCAACGAAGGGCTTCCTCCGTTCCTGTCGCCCGACGCGGGGACCAATTCGGGGTTCATGATGGCGCAGGTGTCGGCGGCGGCGCTCACCAGCGAGTGCAAGGTGCTGTCGCACCCGGCCAGCGTCGACACCATCCCGACCGACGGGAGCAAAGAGGACGTGGTCCCGATGGCGATGGGGGCGGCGTGGAAGGCACGCCGGGTGCTCCAGAACGTCCGGCGGGTGCTCGCCATCGAACTCATGTGTGCGGCGCAGGGGGTCGATTTCCGCGCGCCGCTCACGCCGGGGGTAGGGGTGCGGCGGGCGCACGCGGCGGTCCGGTCGCTGGTGCCGAAGCTGGAGCGCGACCGGGTGCTGAGTGGCGACATCGAAGCGCTGGCGGCTGCACTCGCCGGCGGGAAGTTCGACACGGCGGTCGATGCGGCTGCCGGAGTGCTGGAAGGGGCACGGTGAACGACATCACGAGTGGTCCCACAAGTGGAACCGCTTGTGAGACCACGAGCGACACGACGAGGGACGCGACATGAGTACGACGGTAGGAACCACGGTAGGAACCACGGTAGGAACCACGGACACCACAACGAACGGCACCGGTCGGCCAACGACGCACCCCGTCATCCGCGCGCCGCGCGGGACCACCATCTCCTGCAAAGGGTGGCAGCAGGAGGCGGCGCTGCGCATGCTGATGAACAACCTCGACCCCGACGTTGCCGAGCGCCCCGACGAGCTGGTGGTGTACGGAGGGACCGGGAAGGCGGCGCGCAACTGGGAGGCGTTCGAGGCGATCGTGCGCACCCTGCGCGAGCTGGGCGACGACGAGACGCTCCTGGTGCAGAGCGGTAAACCGGTGGGGGTGCTGCGCACCCACCGACACGCGCCGCGGGTGCTGATCGCCAACAGCAACCTCGTGGGGCGGTGGGCGACGTGGGACACCTTCCGCGAGTTGGAGCGGCAGGGGCTCATGATGTACGGGCAGATGACCGCAGGGTCGTGGATCTACATCGGCTCGCAAGGGATCGTGCAGGGGACGTACGAGACGTTCGGTGCGGTGGCACGACAGCACTTCGGCGGGACGCTGGCGGGGCGGCTCGTGGTGAGCGCCGGGCTCGGCGGGATGGGCGGGGCGCAGCCGCTCGCGGCGACGATGCACGGGGCGGCGTTCCTCGGGATCGAAGTCGCCGAGTGGCGCATCGACAAGCGGATCGAGACCGGCTATTGCGACCGGAAGACGCACGATCTCGACGAAGCACTCGCCTGGCTCGACGAGGCGCGGGCAGCGAAGCAGCCACTCTCCGTCGGGCTCGTGGGGAATGCCGCTGACATTCTTCCACTCCTGGTGAGCCGCGGCATTACCCCGGACGTCCTCACCGATCAGACCAGCGCGCACGACGTCCTCGTGGGGTACATCCCGGCGGGGCTCTCGCTCGAGGAAGCGGCCCGGCTGCGCGCGGCCAATCCGAAAGAATACATTCAGCTCGCCACTGCCAGCGTCGTGCGGCACGTCGAGGCGATGCTGGAGCTGCAGCGCCGGGGCGCCGTGACCTTTGATTACGGGAACAACATCCGGACAGTTGCCTACGACGCCGGTGTGCGGAACGCGTTCGACTTTCCGGGGTTCGTGCCGGCGTACATCCGCCCGCTCTTTTGCGAGGGGAAGGGGCCGTTCCGCTGGGCCGCGCTCTCGGGCGACCCGCGCGACATCGCGCGCACCGACGAGCTCGTGCTGGAGCTCTTCCCGCACGACGAGCATCTCAAGCGGTGGATCACGCTGGCGCGCGAGAAGATCCACTTCCAGGGGCTCCCGGCGCGTATCTGCTGGCTGGGGCAGGGGGAGCGCGCCGCGTTCGGGGTGGCGCTCAACGACCTGGTCGCGCGCGGCGAGATCAGCGCCCCCATCGTCATCGGGCGCGACCACCTGGACACCGGGAGCGTTGCGTCGCCGTTCCGGGAGACGGAAGGGATGCGCGATGGGAGCGACGCGGTGGCCGACTGGCCGATTCTCAATGCCATGGTCAACGTGGCGAGCGGGGCGACGTGGGTGTCGTTCCACCACGGCGGCGGTGTGGGGATTGGAAACTCGCTGCACGCGGGACAAGTGATCGTCGCCGACGGGACGCCGGAGATGCGCGTGCGGCTCGAGCGCGTCCTCACCAACGACCCGGCGATGGGGGTGCTCCGGCACGCCGACGCGGGGTACGAGACCGCGCGGGAGACGGCGGCGCGGCACGGGATCGTCATCCCGATGGAGTGAGGGCGTGGTACACACGGTCGCTACGTCCGGAGAAGCTGCCGCGGCCCCCGCGGTGAGCCTCTTCGTCAATGCCCGGCAGATCGCGACGTGCGCGGGGGTGCCGCGCGCCAGGCGCGGGGCGGAGATGAACGACGCCGGGATCGTCACCGAGGCCGCGGTCGCGGTGGCGGGGGAGACGATCGTCGCGGTCGGGCCCCAGGAGGCGCTGGAGCGGTGGTACCCCGCGGCGGAGCGGGTCGATTGTACTGGGCACGTTCTCACCCCGGGGCTCGTCGACTCGCACACGCACGCCATCTTCGGTCGGGCCCGGTACCAGGAGCAGGAGCTGCGCGCCGCAGGGGTGGGGTACATGGAGATCGCCGAACGGGGGGGCGGGATTCACGCCTCCGTGCGCGATCTCAGGGCACGGAGCGAAGACGAGCTCTACGCGCTGGCCCGCGGGCGTCTCGCCACGCTGGCGTCGTACGGGACCACCACCGTCGAGATCAAATCCGGCTACGGACTCAGCGTCGACGACGAACTCAAGTCGCTCCGCGTGATCCGGCGGCTCCAGCGGGACCTCCCGCTACGGCTCGTCCCCACGTGGCTCGGCGCGCACGAGATCCCGCTGGAATTTCGCGACAGTGCCGCGCGGCGCAGCGAATACGTCAAGCTGCTGCTGCGCGAGATGCTCCCGCGCGTCGCTCACGAGCGCCTCGCCGTCTTCGCCGACGTCTTCTGCGAGCCCGGGGTCTTTACCCCCGACGAGACCCGCGCCATCCTCGCCGCGTCACGCGACGCCGGACTCGCGCTCAAGCTGCACGCCGACGAATTGAAACCGTCTGGTGGGGCCGAACTCGCCGCGGCGCTCGGCGCTATTTCGGCCGATCACCTGGCGGCCGTGTCGCCGGAGGGGATCCAAGCACTCGCGTCGTCCAGCACCGTCGCCACGCTCCTCCCGGGGACGATGCTCTTTCTCGGGAAGACTCAACAAGCCCCCGCCCGGGTCCTCATTGGTGCGGGGGCCGCCGTCGCACTAGCCAGCGACTTCAACCCGGGGACGTCGCCCACGGTCAACTTCCCGCTCATCCTCACCCTAGGGGTGAGCCAACTCCACATGAGCGTCGCCGAAGCACTCATCGCCGCCACCGTGAACGGCGCCGCCGCACTGAACCTCGCCCACCGCACCGGCCAACTCGCCCCCGGCTTCGCCGCCGACATCGCCATGTGGGCATGCGAAGACTTGCGCGAGATCCCCTACTGGTACGGCGACCGCCGCTGCGTCGCCACGTGGGTGAACGGCCGCCCCGTCCGCTTCGAAGGCGCTTTCGAAGGCGCTGCTGCTACTGCTCGTCCGGCTGCCACGTCCCCAGGCGGTATCCCACACCTGCCTCCGTCACTATAATCCGCGGATTGCCCGGATCCCGTTCGATCTTCCGGCGAATATTCGTGATGTGCACTCGGAGGTACTGCCGCACGTCCCCACTCGACTGTCCCCACACCTCGTCGAACAGCTGCTGGTGGGTGAGCACCCGCCCCCCTTCCTCCAGCAGTGGCCGCAGGATCGACCACTCGATGGGAGTGAGCCGGACCACATGCCCGTTGCGCATCGCGGTGCGCGTCTCGAAGTTGAGCACGAGCCCGTCGATGGTGACCGTCGGGGCCAGCCGCAGCGGCGACGTTCGGGAACGCCGGAGCTGCGCGGCGACCCGGGCGACCAGCTCCGAGGGGCCGAAGGGTTTGGTCACGTAGTCGTCGGCTCCGGCGTTCAGAAGCTGCACCTTCTCGGACTCCGTGGCGCGCCCGGTGAGGACCACGATCGGCGCCGTCGAGTAGGACCGGATCGCCTGGCACACGTCCACCCCGCGCATGTCGGGGAGCCCCAGGTCGAGGATGATGAGGTCGGGGTGGTGTACTCCGAGCGTGGTCAGCGCGGCGTGGCCGGTCCCGGCTTCCAGGACGTGTTCTGTGACGCTCCTCAAGGCGATCCGCAGGGCGCGGCGGATCTGTGCTTCGTCATCGACGATGAGGACCGTACTGTCGATAGGGACGTAAGACTCGGCGTGCATGGCATGCATGGCGTGATGGGAAAAATGTACACGCGACCTGCGTCCCTCCGACAGAGCCGAGGGATGCCGGCGGCTTGTCCTGCAAACACCCCGCCGGCATCATAAATGTTCCTTAATGCCGGCTCTAGGCGGCTGCCACCGTATTGGCTAGTACGCCGATCCCCTCGATCTCGACCTCCATCCGGTCCCCGGCCTTGAGGTACACGGGGGGCTTTCGGGCGAAACCCACCCCAGGCGGCGTCCCGGTAGCGATCATGTCCCCCGGCTCGAGCGTGACGTACGTGGAGATGAATTCGACGAGCTGCGGGATCTTGAAGATGAGCTGCGTGGTGTTGGAGTCCTGCATCGTCTCGCCATTGAGTCGTAGCTGGATACGCAGAGCGTGCGGGTCCGAGATTTCGTCCTTGGTGACGACCCACGGCCCCACCGGGGCGAACGTGTCGCACGCCTTCCCCCGCTGCCACTGCCCGTCGGCGAACTGGAAATCACGCGCGCTCACGTCGTTGAGGCAGGTGTAGCCGAGCACGTAGTCCATGGCCTCCGCCGCACTCACCCGGCTGGCGCGCCGCCCGATGACGACCGCGAGCTCGGCCTCGTAATCGGTCTGCGTGCTCCCCTGTGGGATGATGACCGTGTCCCCGTGCCAGATCACGGACGACGGGAACTTGGAAAAGAGGATTGGCGACGTGGGGACGGCCATGTTGCTCTCGATGGCGTGGTCGAGGTAGTTGAGGCCGACGCAGATGATTTTTCCGGGGCGGGTGGACAGTGCGAGTTTCATGAGAGAGAGGTGTGAGGTGAGAGACGAGGAGACAGCGGGGTGAATAACGAGGTGAACAATAGGGTGAACACGGTGGCGGCTGCAATCATAACGTGACCGCTGGCGTTGCTGGTACCGTCGCGCGATCGCCGGTCGGCGGCTCGTCGACGACGATCACGTGCAACTGCTCCGGTCCGTGCACACCCACGACGAGCGTCAGCTCGATGTCGGAGGTGCGCGACGGACCAGTGATGAGCGTGACGGCGCCCCCGCCGGGGGTGGCACCGCGCTCTGCGTCGGCCTGGAGCGCGGCGAAGACTTCGGCCAGCGTCGCGCGGACGGCCGCGGCTGGCAGGACTGCGACGTGCACCGGGGGGACGAGCGAGAGCAGCCGGTTCCGCTCCGCCGCCGTCGTGAGCACCAGCGTGCCGGTCTCGGCGACGGCCCACTGGACACCGGTGACGCCGACGTCGAGCGCGAAGAGCTCGTCGTGGCCGAGCGTGTCGATGGCGTGTACAGTGTCCCCGGCGTGTTGGAGCCGCGCGGAGGCAGCGGCGAGGATGGTGCGGGCGAGGGGAGCGTCCGACGCCCCGATCCTGAGTGTGCGGAGCGTCGTGCCGGACGGCAGGTGCTCCGGACGATTAGTGGTGACCTCAGTGCGATAACTACCCAGCACACCGAGTAGCGCGTCCGCTCCGTCTTCGATCGTGTGAACGCGAACGCAATGTCCCATCACTGCGGTCACGGCATTCGTGAATTGCTCGATGAGCACGTCCGGGAGTACGTCCGGGAGCACGTCTGGGAGCACGTCCAGCGTACCGCGCTCGACTGCAGTGACCGTCGTGCTCTCTCTGTGATCGCTCCCGTGTGCACTTGGGAGCGCCGCCCATGTATCCGGCACGAGCCCTTCGGCCTCGTGCGCGTCCTCGAAGCGCTCGCTCGCAGCCAACGCCGTGCGGATCGATTCCAGAATCGCCGCCCGTGATCGCTCGTTACGCGTCACGCTCATCCTTCGCCATCCCCTTCCACATCTCCCGGAAGCTCCGCGGCGCTAGCGGCCGGAGATCCCGCCCGGCCGTCCACCCCTTCAACGGTGGTGCGATCGACCCCGACTTCTGAGCCCACTGCGGCCCGAGGACCGCCCGTGCGACCCTCTGTCCCATGCGCGCCACGCGCGCCGCGACTCGGTAGAGCGTCGGCGACGCCATGGCCACCCGCCACGTCCGGAACGTCAACCGCTCGACGGGGTGATCGGGGATCTTCTGCGACGCAGCTGGCTCGGAGGGTTCGGCCTCTGCGGTCCCGTTTTTCTCGACCTCCTGCGCCCGCAAGTGCAACAAGAGTCCCGGAATGTCGATCTTCACCGGGCAGACGTCCCTGCACGCCCCGCACAACGACGACGCGTACGGCAACTGCGCCGCGTGTCTCAACCCCGACAGCTGCGGCGTGATCACCGCCCCGATGGGCCCCGGGTATACCGACCCGTACGCGTGCCCTCCCACTTGCTGGTACACCGGACACACGTTGAGACACGCCCCACACCGGATGCACGCCAACGACTGCCGCGTCAATGGGTGTCCCAACATCTGCGAGCGCCCGTGATCGACCAGGACGATGTGCAGTGCCTCAGGTTTTTCGTTCACCTCGGACGTCGGCCCCGGTGCCGCACCGGCCCCCGTGATGATCGACTGATAGGTCGTCAACCGCTGTCCCGTCCCCGATCGAGGCAAGAGCTTCAGGAACACGTCCAGGTCGACCAGTCGAGGGACGACCTTCTCGATCCCCATCAACGCCACGTGCACCCTCGGCACTGATGTTACCAACCGCGCGTTCCCTTCGTTCTCCAGTACCAAGATCGACCCGGTCTCCGCCACCCCGAAGTTGACCCCGCTGATCCCCATCACCGCGCTCGCGAATGACGGCCGCAGGGCTTCACGTGCTGCAGCCGTCAAGGTCGCCGCGTCGGCGTCCGGAGGTGTGCCGAGCTTCGCCGCGAACAGCCGTGCGATCTCGCCCTTCGTCTTGTGAATGGCCGGCACCACGATGTGCGACGGAACCTCCCGCGCGAGCTGCAAGATCCACTCGCCCAGGTCGGTCTCTACCGGTGCGACCCCCGCCGCTTCCAGTGCGTGATTGAGGTGCAGCTCCTCCGAGAGCATGCTCTTGCTCTTCACCACCATCGACGCACCGTACTGCCGCGCGAGCTCGATCACGATCTCACACGCTTCGTCGCCCGTCTGTGCCCAGTGCACCGTCGCCCCGGCGGCCTCGGCCTGTGTGGCGAACTGGTCCAGGTACCGGTCCAGGTGTCGGAGCGTCTCCGCTTTGATCTCTCGTGCCCGCTCCCGCAACACCTCCCAATCGTCCGCCGTCGCCAGCACCAACCGCCGTCGCTCCCGCGACACCGTGGTCAACCCTCGCAACGCCCGCCGCAACTGCGGATCTGCCAACGCCTCGCGCGCGTTGCTGTCGAACGGGATCGTCCCGGACGCCTCCGTCGTCACTGCGTCATCGCTCCGCTGCTCGCGTTGCTGCCGCGCGCGTTTCTCCCGACGCCGGTTCCCCCGCCAGCAGCTCCGCCAGGTGCATCACCCGCACGCACTCTCCGAGGCGCGACAGCCGCCCCTCGATCTGCATCAAACAGCTCGCGTCGCCCGAGACCAGTGTGTCGACTCCGGCCCGCCGGATCGTCTCTACCTTCTGATCCACGATCGCGACGGACACCTCCGGGTACTTTACCGAGAACGTCCCGCCGAAGCCGCAGCACGCCCCGGCGTCGTCCAACTCCACTAGTTCGAGCCCGCGCACCCGTCGCAGGAGCCGTCGTGGCTCGTCCCGTTGTTTGAGGTCGCGCAATGCGTGACACGAGTCGTGCCACGCCACCCGTCCTGAGAACGTCGCTCCTACGTCCTCTACGCCGAGCACGTTCACCAGGAACCCGCTCAATTCGTGCGTCCGTGCCGCCAATGCCCGTGCCCGTGCCCGCCATGCCGGTTCGTCGGCGAACAGCTCCTCGAAGTGATGCACCATCGCGGTGCACGACCCTGACGGCGATACCACGGCGTCGCTGCCGTTTCCCTCGAAGACTTCGATGAACCGCCGCGCTACTGCTCTGGCGTCGGACCGGTACCCCGTGTTGAACGCTGGCTGCCCACAGCACGTCTGTCTCGGGTCGAACGACACCGTACACCCGGCGCGGCGCAGGACCGTCACCGCCGCGACACCGGCCGCGGGCCAGAGCTGGTCGACCAGACAGGTGACGAAGAGGGAGACCCGCATGAACGGTGAGGAGAGAGGCTATCGAGGGTCCAAAAAATATAATAGTTTTCTCACCCGTGACTCTCTTCCAGCCCATCGCGCCGGTCTCCAAACGAGACCGCATCGTCGCCGCGCTCCGCACGGCGATCGTGCGCGGAGAGCTGGAGCCCGGCGCGATGATCGCCGAGACCCACGTCGCGCGCGACTTTGGTGTCGGGCAGCCGTTGGTGCGCGAAGCACTGATGGAGCTGGAGCACGCCGGTTTCGTGCAGCGGGTCCCGTACCGCGGGACCTACGTCACCAAGTTTTCGCGCCAGGACGTAGACGACATCTTCCGGCTCCGCGCCGAGCTCGAAGGGATCGCAGCCGCGTGGGCCAACGCGCGCGCCGCGTCCGACGACATCGCCGCGCTTCGCGAGATCGTCGCCAAGATGCGCGAGTCGGCGCTTGCCGTCGATCTCACGGAGTTCTACGAGCACGACCTCGCCTTCCATCGGAAGATCTGGGAGATCGCCGGGAACCAGTACCTCATCGGGGCGCTCGAGCGGGTGGTGAGCCCGCTCTTCGCGTTCTTTCTGATGAAAACCCCGCGTTTGCGGGGGACGTACGAGGCGAGCGCCAGCTCACATGGCTTGCTCGTGGACGCCCTGGAGAAGGGGCCCCCCGAGACGGTCCGGGCGATGATGCATGACGCGCTCACCAGGTTTCAGGGAGATTGGGACGCGATGCTCCCAGACAAGTAGCGCCCGCACGCGGGGCCACCCGGCGTCTCCCGCAGCGGCCTCACCCACGCTTCACCACACCCACCTTTTTTTCACACTGCTTTTCTCACACTGCCGCACCGATGAAAATTACCAACGTTACGACGCACCAGTTCCGCATGGCCAATTCCTGGAACACGGACACGGTCATCGCCAACCCCCTCTCCATTTATTCGCAGTACAAGGAGCGCCGGTCGAGTTGGTACGGCGAGCAGTGGGCGATGGTCGTCCAGCTCGACACGGACGCGGGGATCACCGGCTACGGCTACATCGGCGGCGCGCACCGCGGGTCGCTCGCAGCGATCGAGGACCAGTTCAAGACCTTCCTGATCGGCGCGAGCCCGTTCGACATCGAGCGGATCTGGGAGCAGTGCTTCCGGGCCTCGCAGTACTACGGCCGGAAGGGAGGGGCCCTCAACGCCATCAGCGGGATCGACATCGCGCTGTGGGACATCGTTGGGAAGGCGACCGGGAAGCCGGTGTACCAGCTGATCGGCGGGCAGACCAAGGAGAGTGTCAAGGTGTACGCCACCGGCTTCTACACCGACGCGTACCGCAAGATGGGGGTCACCGATACCAAGCTCCCGCTGCGCTTTGGCCCGGCGGATGGGAAGGAGGGGCTCAAGAAGAACGCCGAGGACATGGCCAAGGCGCGCGAGATCATAGGTGACGGCGACATCATGCTCGACTGCTACATGGCACTGGACGTGCCCTATACGATCCAGCTGGCCAAGATCGCGCGCGAGTACGGGGTGAAGTGGATCGAGGAGCCGGTGCTCCCGGACAAGATCAACTCCTACCGCCGGATCAAAGACGCGGTGCCGGACATCATGATCACGGGGGGCGAGCACGAGTACAGCCGCTACGGCTTCCTGGAGCTGCTCAAGGCCGGCGCCGTCGACATCGTGCAGCCGGACATCTACCGCGCCGGCGGGATTTCGGAGCTGAAGAAGATCGCCGCGATGGCGTCGGCGTACGACACGCCGATCATCCCGCACGGTGTCGGCGCGCCGACCTATCACTTCGTGCTGTCGACGCACAACTCACCGATGGCCGAATACTGGGACGTGTACGGTGACGGCGGCGAGCCGGTCTTCACCGGCGAGCCGGTCATCAAGGACGGGAAGCTGACGTTCAACGACCTCCCGGGATTCGGGACGGAGCTCAACCCGAAGGTGCTGGCCGGGACGCGGCCGGCGCCGCAGTGGTAAGGACCGGGGACAAGGGGATGACGGCGACAGCACACCGGAGGTGGCGATGACGACGCGGTACGACGTGCAGGTCCTCAAGGTCGGCGAATGCGACGTGATGGGCCCCGAAGTGTACTGGATGGACCGGTGGACTGACTGGGAGACGCTGTACTTCTATATGGTCGTGATCCGGAACGCCGAACACACCATCGTCATCAACTCGGGGCCGCCGCGCGACCTCACCGCGTTGAACCAACGGTGGAGCGGCGGCTTCGGTGAACGCGGGAAGCTGCGCCGGACCGAGGCCGAGCTCCCGGAGCGGGCGCTGGCGAGCGTGGGGGTGAAGCCGGAGGACGTCGACTACCTGTTGGTCACGCCGCTCCAGGCGTACGCCACCGCCAACATCCCGATGTTCAAGAACGCCACCATCTGTATCTCCAAGCGGGGGTGGATCGAGGACTATCACGCGCCCAAGTTTCCGATGCACGTCCCGCGCGAGTTCCGTGTGCCGAACGAGGTCATGACGTATCTTGTGACCGAGGCGAACGCGCGGGTGCGGTTGCTGGAGGACGAGGACGAAATCGTCCCCGGCGTGACGGCCTTCTGGGCGGGGGCGCACCACCGGTCGTCGATGGTGTACGCGGCTCGGACGAGCCGGGGGACGGTGATGGTTACCGATTGCTGCTTCAAGTACGGTAACATCGAAGGGGACAGACACCCGCTCGGGATCGCCGAGAGTCTGGAGGAGTTTTACGCGGCGACCGCGCGGATGCGCCGCGAAGGGGACATCATTATTCCGCTGTACGATCCTGAAGTATTGACCAGATATCCAGAAGGAGTCATTGCACGTGGCTGAACAGAACGGACAGGCGAAAGGAGAGGTAAACGGGCGTCGCGTCGGGATCGTCACCGGCGGCGCACAGGGGATCGGGCGCGCGATCGTCGAGGCGCTACTGGCCGACGGGTTGTCCGTGGCGATCGCCGACATCGATGAGGCGTTCGCCGCGCGGACCGCCGACGAGCTGCGCGCCCAGGGGGAGGACGTCTTCCCGGTCGCCGTCGACGTGGCCGACCAGAAGAGCGTGGACGCAATGGCACAGCGCGTGATGGACAAGCGTGGGCGGATCGACGTCCTCGTGAACAACGCGGGGATCGCCGGGCGTGCGGCGCCGGTGACCGACGTGGAGTTGCACGAGTGGGAGCGCGTCATGGCGATCGACCTCACCGGAGTATACCTCTGCTGCCGTGCGGTGCTCCCCGACATGCTGCAGCGGGGGAGCGGTGCGATCGTGAACGTGGCGTCGATCGCGGGGAAGGAAGGGAATCCGAACATGGTCGCGTACTCGTCGGCCAAGGCCGGGGTGATCGGGCTCACCAAGGCGCTGGCGAAGGAAGTGGCGACCAAGGGGGTTCGGGTGAACGCCATCGCCCCTGCGGTGATCGAGACGGCGATCCTGTCACAGCTCACTCCGGAGCAGGTGACGTACATGAAGAGCCGGATTCCGATGGGGCGGTTCGGGCGCCCAGACGAAGCGGCAAACATCGTGGCGTTCCTCGCGTCGGACAAGGCCAGCTTCGTGACGGGGCAGTGTTACGACGTCAGTGGCGGGCGGGCGACCTACTAGACCTACGAAAAGAACTCGAGAAGGAGGCCCCGTGGACGACATCACCGACATCAGCCTCAACCACCTGCGCCTGGCCGGGAAGGTCGCGATCGTCACCGGCGGCGCGCAGGGGATCGGGCGCGCGACTGCCGAGCGGTTCGCCCGCGAAGGGGCCGGTGTCGTCGTGGCGGACGTGGACGATGCCGCCGGCACCGAGACGGTAAAGGCGATCCAACGGCACGGCGGCGTGGCGTTCTTTCAGCACGCCAACATGAGCGTCACTGCTGACATCGAGCGGCTGGTGGCCATCACCGTGGAACGGTTCGCCGGGCTCGACATCTTGGTCAACAACGCCGCGCGGTTCGTGCTGAAGGGTGTGGAAGCGACGCGCGAGGAGTGGCAGCGGGTGCTGGACGTGAACGTCATCGGGACCGCGACCTGCTCGCACTACGCGGCCGAGGTGATGCGCACGCGCGGGGGTGGGGCGATCGTGAATTTGTCGTCCATCTCCGCGTTCGTGGCGCAGCCGCACTTCGTGACGTACAGCGCGACCAAGGCGGCGATCCTGCAGATGACCCGCAACATGGCGATGGACATGGCGCCGTGGGGGATCCGCGTGAACTGCGTGTGTCCGGGGACGATTCTCACGCGCGCGTCGTACGATCACATGGAGCGGGTGGGGATGTCGTTGGAGGAGTTCAAGGCAGCGGAGGGGCCGAAGCACCTGCTTGGCAGGGTAGGGGAGCCGCACGAAGTGGCGGCGGCGATCTTGTTTCTGGCGTCGGACGAGGCGTCTTTCATTACCGGAACCCATCTCATGGTGGATGGGGGGTACACGGCGCAGTAGAGGCGCCCGTGCTGCGCGCTCAGTAGTCGGCGGCCGGCGTTCGCACTGCTACCGCCATCGCTCCAACACTCCCCCGATCTCCAGCATTGACGAGTTCATGCTCGGATTGTACGGCCCGAGGTTCCCGTTCGAGATGTGGTTGAGCCGGTAGCCGATCGTCACCCCGGTACTCCCCCGGATCGGGATCTCCACCCGCGCCGTGACGTCGGCAATGAAGTTGAACAGGCGCTCCCGGGGGTCGGGGAGCCGGCGGTTGAACAGTACCCCGCCACCACTGGCGCCGAGCGTGACCCGCGCGGTACGCGGATGGCCGAAGGTCACCGCAAAGCCGAGCGGCACGATTCCAGCTCCGTACGCGGTGTAGCCACGCAAGCGGTACTCCAGGACGACGGGGATGACGAACCCGCTACTGTCGATAACCCCGGTCACGTCCCGGTAGTCCGGGTTCTGCGTCGCCACGACCATGGGGAGCACGTCGACCGTGTACGACACGGTTGCGTACCGTCCCGCCGCCGTCGCCCACGCGAACTGCACACCGAAGATCGACAGGTTCCGCTCGTGTGTCATTCCGAACCGCGTCCGTAGCGGGGCGTGATACGCCAGTGCATACCACCCCCGGACGCTGGAGAGCATGGCCCAGCTCTCCTCTGCCGTCGTGCTGTCCTTCACGGCAGATTGCGCGCTCGCCCGGACGGCGGCGGCCGCGCTCCCGAGCACCAGCGCCCCCCACAGGAGACGGCTCCGGCGCCCCAACGATCCTCGCATCCCCAATCAATGCTCTGGGGCAGCCTGGCTTGTCAAGAACGGACCGCCGGGCGACCGCGTCCGTGGCACCACGACCGCCGGGAGCGTCAGCGTGAACATCGACCCGGCCCCGCTTGCGCTCTCGGCGCTGAGCTCCCCGCCCATCCCCCGCGCTAGCTCCCGGCTGATCGCGAGTCCCAGCCCGACGCCGTCGACCGGCTGGTTCAGCCGGCGCTCCGTCTGTACGAACGGGTCGAAGATCGCTTCGAGCTTGTCAGCCGGGATCCCTATGCCGGTGTCGGTGACGCGCACGTGCAGCATGCCGTCCCTCGATTCACAGGAGACGCGGATCTGTCCCCCGCGCGGGGTGAACTTGATCGCGTTGCCCAACAGGTTGAGGATGATCTGTTGCAGCTTGTCGGGGTCGGCACGTACGACGAGCGCCGGATCGCACCCTTCATAGAAATACTCCAGCTGTCCCGACTGGATCTGCGGGAAGATCATCGCTTCCGCGGTGCGCAGCGCGGCGTCGAGGTACACGTCGTCGATCCGGTATTCCGTGCGGCCGGCGTCGAGCTGCGTGAAGTGCAGGACGTCGTTGATCAGGTTCAGGAGGTGCTGCTGGTTCGTCTTGATGCGCTCCAAGTCCGTCATCTGCTCCGGCGTGACGGGGCCGCGTAATCCCAGTTCCAGGAGCTGCACGTAGCCGCAGATCGCGTTGAGCGGTGTGCGTAGCTCGTGGCTCATCGCGGCGAGAAACTGACCCTTGGCCGCATTGGCCGCCTCGGCGTCCCTGCGCGCTTCCGTGGCTTCCCGTCGCTCCCGTTCGGCGTCGGCCCGCGCGGCGCGCTCGGCCGCCAGCAGCAGCTCCCGCTCGGTGGTGTCGCGGAAGAAGATGTTGAGCCCGCCGCCTTTGGCGGGGTAGGCGTTCAGCTCGATCCAGCGGTCGGAGCCGTCGGGGAGGTGATCGTGATACACGAAGTGCGCAGCCGTTTCCGTCCGTGCGGAGCACCGGTACCGGCGCTCCACTTCCGTCCCCGCCAGCCGCGGCCACGTCTCCCAGAAGATCGTCCCGACGACCTCCGCGGCGAGTTGCCGGGTGATCCGCTCGGTCGCGGCGTTCACGGCGG
>JADMIO010703405.1_pt1 | contig 16415 bp, 16 predicted proteins | sample 8958161 | NCBI WGS metagenome assembly JADMIO01 (sample SAMN16585339, study PRJNA669376) | soil metagenome | isolation source: Crop rotation soil | place: USA: Cullars Rotation, Alabama | collected 2011
TGGATCAGGCCCGACGCCTCGATCGCCAGCGCCACCCGCCAGCGCGTGCGCAGCGCGTCCGGCGACACGTCGTGTACCTGCGCTCCGGCCAGCTCGGCATCGCCGACACGCAGCAGCGCCATCGGATAGGCGAACAGTGGCTCGATCGGTTCGGCGTGGCCGGGTCCAACGATCAGGCTCGTCACCTTGTCGTCGTGCAGCAGCACCAAAGTCGCGCCTTCGGCCAAGAAGCGGATCGGCCGGTCGAGCCGCACGGCTTCGGCCAGGCAGATCGGGCGCGGCAGGTCCCAGCCGACCAGCGGCCGCACTAGCGCGGAAGCGCCCGCCTCGACCGCATAAGGCAGTTTCGCCAGCCGCTCGACCACCAGCGCCGCGGTCGCGCCGCCAAGTTCTTCCATCTGCTCGATGTCGAGGAATCCATTCTCCACCAAAGCCTGGTCGAGGTCGCAGCTCGTCAGCGCATATTCGCGAAAGTCAGTCGGCGGGCTGTTGTAGGGCTTGGCCAACGCCTCGATCGCGTCGAGGATAGCCGCCTGGTCCGAGGAAAGCGAAAGCTCCATCAGCGCGGCTCCCGCGGCAGCTCGAGCACGTCGCTTGCGATCAGGTTGAGCTGGATCTCGGCCGCGCCGGACGCGATGCCCGCGACGATGCCCCGCTGGTGATGCGCCTTCAGCAGCGGTTCCTGTCCGCAGAGCGCCTCGGGCATATATTCGACCACGAATTCGGCGACCTTGCGCTCGGCCAGCACGGTTCCGAAGCGTGCCGCGCTCGCTTCCGGCCCAACTGCTATGCCGCGCACCTTTTGGTCGATGATCGCATAAGAGGAGAGGCGCGCCGCTTCGCACAGGCCGGCAGCCTGCGCCGCCTCGATCTTCACCGCGTCGCTGTCGAAGGTGCCGCGGCCCTTCAAAATTTCGACCGCCCGATCCAGTGCCCGCCGCGCCAGCGCATAGCGCGGAATGCCCAGCCGCTCGTTCTTCAGCGAGAAGCTGATGATGTCCCAGGCCTCGCCTTCGCCGCCCAGCATCGCGCTGGCCGGCACTTCGGCCTCGTCGAAATAGACTTCGTGGATGTCCCCCTCGCCGATCAGGCTGGGAATGGAGCGCACCTCGATGCCCGGCGTATTCATCGGCACCAGGAAGATGCTGATGCCCTTCTTCCGATCGGGCCCGGTGCGCGCGACCAGAAAGCAGGTCTCGGCAAGGCCGGCATAGGAAGTCCAGATCTTCTGGCCAGTGACGCGGAACACGTCACCCTCGCGCACGGCCTTGGTGCGCAGCGAGGCGAGGTCTGATCCGGCGTCCGGCTCGGAAAAGCCCTGGCACCAGATCGCATCGCCGCGCGCGATTGGCGGCAGATAGCGTTCCTGCTGTTCGCTCGTGCCGTAGCGCATCAGCGTCGGGCCGATCCAGTTGACGTTCATATATTGCGCGCCGCGTGGCTCGCCCGCGGCCCACATTTCCTCGGCCAATATGGTCTGGAACCAGGCGTCATGGCCCTGGCCGCCCCATTCCACCGGCCAGTGCGGGATCAGCAGGCCTTCCTCGGCAAGCTTGCCGCAGAATTCGCGCGAGAAATGGGTCTGTTCCTCAGAGCCTGGGCCGTGGTGCGCCAGTTCCTCCCAATTCTCCGGCAGATTCTCCGCAAGGAAGTCGCGTATCCTTTGCCTGAACGCCTGTTGTTCGTCGGTGAAGTCGAAATTCATTCAGGCGCGGCCTTCAGATTGGCTGGCTGTTTGCGACAGAAATCCCGGCATGGCGAGACCAAAACGGGGTGTCAGGCGATCGCGCCCGCCGCCTTGAGACTCTCGATCCGGTCCCATTCCACTCCCAGCTCCATCAGGAACAGCTCGGTGTGCTCGGAGGCTTGCGGCGCCCGCGTCGTCTTCAGCGGCTCGTGGTTGAACTGCACCGGTCCGCGCACGACCCGGAATGGCTTGCCGCCGTCGGCGGCTTCGACTTCGACGATCATGTCGTTGGCGATCGCCTGTTCGTCGTTGGCCAGGTCCAGCAGGCTTTGGAACGGCGCCCACTGGCCCTTCATCGTCTTGAGATGCTGGCGCCAGTAATCGAACGGCTTCTCCGCGAAGGCGGTGGCGAACAAGGCGCAGGCCGCCGGCGCGTTCTCGATCAGCGCACGCGGATCCGCGAAGCGGGGATCGTCGGCATGTTCGCCCAGCCCGAGATGCTCGAAGGTGTCGCGGATGTATCCGGTCGGGCTCGGCATGCACAGGTTGATCGTGCCGCCGTCGGAGCAGATATAGTTGCCGAGCAACGGATTCACGCGCGAACCGGCCTGGCCGGGCATCGCATTGCGCATGATCTGGCCGGTTTCCATTCCCTGGGTGACGTTGGCTCCGGCCGCCCACCAGGCGGTGCTCAAGAGCGACACGTCCAGTTCCACGGCCTCGCCGGTCCGCTCGCGGTGGAACAGGGCGCCGGAAATGCCGCCGGCGATCGTCATGCCGCCGATCGAATCGCCGAAGGCCGGAATGCCCTGGCCCAGCATGCCGTCCATCTCGGCGGGAGTCATTGAGTAGCCGACGCCGCTGCGGGTCCAGAAGGCGGTGCCGTCATAGCCGCCAACGTCGCGTTCCGGGCCTTTGTCGCCATAGGCGCTGCCGCGTGCGTAGATGATGTTCGGGTTGACCGCGCGGATATGCTCCACGTCGAACTTGTTCTTCTGTCGCACCGAAGGGAGATAATTGGTCAGGAAGACGTCTGCCGTCTTGGCGATCTCATAGAGTATCTCCTGGCCCTCGGGCTTGGAGACGTCGATGCCGACGCTGCGCTTGCCGCGGTTGGGATGCTCGATCAGCGGGTGGCGGTCCGGATCCACCTTGAGGCCGCCCATGTTGATGAAGCCACGCTGCGTGTCGCCGCGCACCGGATGCTCGATCTTGATCACGTCCGCGCCCCAATCGGCCAGGATCGCGCCTGCGGCCGGGACGAAGGTGAACTGGGCGACTTCCAGGACGCGCACGCCCTTCATGACTTGTACCATCTCAGGCTCCTTTCCGCCGCGTCTGCCGCGATGGGCCGGCCGGGGCAAGAGGCGTGGCATCGCAGCGATGATGATTCGCGGCGATGCCGGCTTGGCCGAGTCAGGCGTTGAGCGTGAAGCTGCCGTTCACCCCAGCGGCTTCAGCCGACGGCGCGACCCAGACCCTGAACAGGCCGGGCTCGATCACCGGACGACCATTGCGTCCCAGAAACGCGAGGTCCGTCCCGCGCAGGTTGAAGGTCACTTGCTGGGATTCTCCGGGTGCCAAGGCGATCCGGCGATAGGCCTTCAGCTCGCGGACCGGTCTGGTGAGGCTCGCCGCGACATCCTGAACATAGAGCTGGACGGTCTCCACCGCGGCGCGCTTGCCCCTGTTGGTGACAGTCGCGGCGATCGTTAGCGTCCCGCCCCGTTTGATCGTGCCGCCGCCAAGGTCCAGCGCCGAATAGACGATTTGGCCGTAGGTCAGCCCATGGCCGAACGGGAAACGCGCCCTGTGCGTGACTCCCAGATAGCGCGCGCGATAGGGGTCGATCTTGTCCGGTGGGTTCGGCCGTCCGGTATTCTTGTGTGCATAATAATAAGGCACCTGTCCGGCGACCTGCGGGAAGCTCACCGGCAATCGGCCCGAGGGGCTTTGACGCCCGAAGACCACATCGGCGATGCCGTGTCCGGTCTGGGATCCCAGGAACCAGGTGACGAGGATCGCCTCCGCATTGAGCACGGCACCCTTGAGCGCGAGCGGGCGGCCGTTCTTGAGCAGCACCACGATCGGCTTGCCGGTCGCGGCAACCGCTTCGGCCAGCGCCTGTTGCGCGTCGGGAATGACGATATCGGCGCGCGAAGAAGCTTCGCCGGACATATTCTGGTCCTCACCGATCGCCAGCAGCACCACGTCTGCTTCGCGCGCCGCCGCCACCGCTGCCTCGATGCCGCCGGCGATCGACGCGTTCACGTTCGATCCCTTGGTTACGCTGACCAGCGCCGGATTGCGCACGGCTGCGCGGATGCCCGTCGCCAGGTCGATCGCCGGATCGCGGCCGAAGACTGTCCATGGCCCATTGAGATTGGCCTTGTCGTCGGCGAAGGGGCCGATCAGCGCGATCCGTTTGCCCGACGTCGGCACCGGCAACAGGTCGCCCTCGTTCTTCAGCATGACGATCGATCGCTGCGCCGCCTCGCGGGCAAGAGCGACGTGGACGGCTGTGCGCAAACGTTGCTCGCGGCCAGCAGCCAGGCGCCGATATGGATCGTCGAACAAGCCCAGTGCCTCCTTCACGGTCAGCACCCGGCGGACCGCGTCGTTCAACACCGCCATTGGCACTTCGCGCCTGGCGACCAGGTCGGGCAAATGCTTCAGGTAGAGACCGCTTGCCATGCTCATGTCGACACCGGCCATGATCGACAGTTTCACTGCCTCGCGCTCGTTCGCGGCGAGACCGTGGTCGATCGTCTCGAGGTCCCCATTATAATCGGAAACGACGAAGCCTCCGAAGCCCCATTCGCGGCGCAGCACGTCGCCGAGCAGCCAGGAATTGGCATTGGAGGGCAGGCCATTGATTTCGTTGAAGGAGGCCATGGTGGAAAGCGCGCCCGCGTCGAAGGCGGCCTTGAACGGCGGCAGATAGACTTCGCGGAGGGTATGCTCGCTGAGATCCACGATATTATAGTCGAGACCCGCTTCCGCCGCGCCATAGGCTGCGAAATGCTTCGGGCAGGCGAGCATCGCATCGTCGTCCCGCAGCGATCGGCCCTGGAAACCACGCACCCGCGCCGCCGCCATCTGCGATCCGAGCAAAACGTCCTCGCCGGCGCCTTCCACGATGCGCCCCCAGCGCGCGTCGCGGGCGATGTCCACCATCGGCGCGAAATTCCAGTCGAGTCCCATCGCGGTCGCCTCGGTCGCTGCGACACGCGCGGTTCGCTCGGCCAGGTCGGGATCGAAGCTGGAGGCTTCGGCAAGGGGCACCGGGAAAATGGTGCGGTAGCCGTGGATCACGTCGCCGCCGAAGAGCAGTGGAATACCCAGCCGCGTCTCCTTCACCGCGGCCTCCTGGAGCCGGCGCATCGCTTCCAGGCTGGAGCTGTTAAACACGCCTGTCAGCCGCGAGGCTTTTACGTCGGCCAGGAGCTTCTCGAATACGGCGCCCGGCGCCGCCGGATTGAAGCCCGCTGCGGTCGCTCCGGGAAATGTCGGCAGGTTCAGCTGGCCCGCCTTTTCTTCAACGGTCATCCTTGCGATCAGCGCCTCGACGCGCGCGGAACGCCTCCGCCGCGGCGGTGCGGCCATGGCTTCCGGCACCGCCTGCAATGCGGCTGCGGCCGCAGTCGCCATCAGCATGGTGCGTCGCGTGATCGGCTGGTTCATCATCCCTCCTCCTGACATTGCCCGAAGCTTCGCTGGGCTTTGCGGCCTGCTTCAGGCAGCCTCGCCCGGGTTGCAACACAATCCGGCCTTGCCCTGCGCGCTTTCAGTCCGCCCGCCTCCTTCTCCCAGAAACCGTAACATCGCTCGCAGTCTCATCCGCTTCCTTGGCGCAGGCGCGCTTCGTGCGGCGCCGCGAGATCGCCGCCGATGCTGCGGTAGATCAGCACGCCGCGTCGCCGCCCATGCGTATTGACGGCATTGGGCAGATCGGGCGGAGCGGGACCGATCCTGATCCGTATCCGTCCGTCCGGATCGGGCACGGCATTGCGGTCGTGCACGCCTGCGCCCGGTAACAGCTCCAGCCAGTGGGTATAGGCCCAAAGCGACCAATAGCCCGCCAGTCCCCGGGGCAATTCCACCTCCAGACACTCGTCTGGCGCCAGTTCGAAATAACCGATGCCATAAATGGTGTCGGGATCACCTTGCACTTCCTTCGCGATCAGGCTCGGCGGCGGGGCTATCTGGTTGGGTGCTTCGCTCGCCAGCCTGCTCCAGCGCAGGAACTGACGCACCGACCGCAGCAGCCGCATCCCCGCCTGCCCGATGGCTGCATCACAGCTGTCCGCGCCAAGCCAAACGGCAGACGGGCCACCTCTCAACGTCGCGCAGGCGGGCGCGGATTCGTCGCGGTGGAGCACACGCAGCATCATCGCGCGACAATCCGGGGCGATCGCCAGCCCGCTCGGCGCGGACGCGTCCGCTGCCAGATTGAGCGCGAAACTTCCATCGGACCCCACATTCCCCAGGTCGAACGCCGCATAGCCGCGCAGCAGAGCGGTCCCGTCCAGACCGAAGGCATAAAGGCCGATGCCGACGCGCTCGGAGCCGTTGATTCTTCCCTCGAGCCGATAGCACCGCTCGGGATCGATGGCCGAATGCCACATCCGATAGTCGGGATTGGGGGCGCCCATGACCGGGAGGGTGCGGGTGAGGCCGCCTTCGGTCAGCGAATCCGCCAGCAGTGCGTCGCGCAGGCCGGCGGCAGCGGCCCGCGCGACAAAGGACTCCACCTCGGCGGCGGTGGTGCCACTCGGCGCCGCTGCGATCAGCTCGGCGCGTGCGCTGTCGAGGGCTTCCAGCCAGGTCGTCCAACCTCCCTCAGCCATGCACACGTTCCAGGCCGGCCGTTTCGCGCGGAACGTCGAAACGCTGCATGTAGTCGGAAAACAGTTCCGCTGCCGCGTCCCCGTCCAGCCCGAAATCCTGGAGAGCGTAGGGATTGGCGCCGCGGCTCCCCTTTGGGTTGGCGCGGTGCCAACCTGCCACTGCCTCGCGCACTTCCTCCGGCGTGTCGATGTCCAAGGCCGCATGCACCTCGCCCATCACCGCGACGGGATCTTCGAGCAGCCGGTAATAGTCGACATGCGTCACCCGCTCGTCAGCTTCGAACGCCATGATCCGGTCGATGTGACGCCGTACGAAATGCAGCATGTCGCGCCCTACCTGCGCGGGATCGACCGGCTTCAGCGTGCGAGTCTCCCGTAACTTCAGCGTCATCTTCGCGATGGAAGCCAAAGTCTGCACCGGGTCGCGGTGGGTCATCACGAAGCGTGCATCGGGATGGACGGTCAGGATCGCGTCCATCGCGATCACATGGTTTGGATATTTCAGCGCCCACCGTTTGGCGGGTCCTTTCCATTGCAGCAATTGCAGCTGCCGTTTGTGCGCGCGGTAAGCGGGGACGAAATCCGCTTCCTCGATCAGATAATCGAAGAAGGAGGGGACGCGCAGCATGTTGTGAAAGCCGGCTGCGGCATAGCTCTGTTCCAGGAAGGCATGGCATTCCTCCGGCCCATCGGCATCGTAGAGATGCATCGCCTCGAAGCCGGCGACTTCATGGCTGCGCCGCCGCTGCCGCTCAGCTTCCAGCCGCTCCCGCGCGGACTGCGGATCCGCGCCCGGCGGAGGGGAGGGCGTTATCGCCTCCCAGGTCCGGATCAGCCTGAAACGCGAATCGCGGTCGAATAGATATTGGAAGAAGGTCGTGCCGGATCGCGGCAGGCCGGTGAGAAATAGCGGATCGGCGATCGGTTCATCCCCGATCTCGGGATGCCGCTTCAGCCATTGCAATCCTTCGATCCTGTCCTCGGTCCGCTTCACCAGCGTCTGGCGGGTGATCTCCTCCCCCTCGGGCGAAAGTCCTGCCTCCGCGTTGATGGCATCGACCAGTCTGACGAGATTTGGCCCAAGCTCGCTGGCTTCCGGATCGGCCATGCCGACGCGCGTCTCGGCTGCAGCGGCGATTTCGGCTGCTTTCAACATCCGCTTCCTCTCGGCTTTGCAACTAGCTAGGCAGGATGCTTCGGATGCGTCAATCAGCGGCTCGGAGATAGCGCAACAGCGCGTGCCCCGGCTGTGAAGATTGAAGGGAGAGGGATTATGGTTTTCCAGGCAATTGGCGCAGCTGCGCGCGGAATCGGAACGCTGGGCTTGGTCGGCGCCGGCATTGCGGCGCTGTTTGCGGTGACGCCGGAGGCGCAGGCTCAGCGTCGTGGTGGTCCGATCCTCGATTGTCCGCTGCGCACCGCGCCTTATTCGGTCGATAGCCCGCTGATCGACATCTTGCTCAATCCCAGGGCGAAGGCTGTCGCTGCACGCGAGATGCCGATGATGAACAACCTCCCTGCTCGGTTCAACACGACGGTGCCGACCTTCTCCTCGATCATGAGCCTGCGCTCCTTCGGAGGCATGGCGGGCAGCAACAATCCGGCTCAATTGGAGCGCGTCAACCGTGCACTGGCAGCGGTTCCGGTGACTCCGGCCGATCAGGCGGCGCGCTGTGCCCGCTACGACAACGATCGTCCCGACTTCGCGATTCCGCAGGGGCGCCTGCGGGTTCTGGTATTCGAGAAGATGACCGGTTTCCGCGACGGCCCCTCCGTGGAGGCGGCGAGGGCAGCGATCACCCAGCTCGCCAGGCGCAACAACTGGGGCATGGTCATCACCGAGAAGGGCGGCGCCATCACGCCCGCCATCCTCAACCGCTTCGACGTCGTCATCTGGAACAACATCAGCGGCGACGTGCTCACCCTCACCCAGCGCCGCGCGCTGCAGAATTACGTGCAGCGGGGCGGCGGTTTCGTCGCCATGCACGGTTCGGGCGGTGATCCCGCCTATTTCTGGGACTGGTATGTCGATACGCTGATCGGGGCGCGCTTCGCCGGCCATCCGATGAACCCGCAGTTTCAGGATGCGCGCGTCGTGGTCGAGGACAGGCGCACCAGCATCACCGCCGGCCTTCCCGCCGAATGGACCATGAAAGACGAATGGTATTCGTTCAAGAACAACCCCCGTCCCGGGGGAGCGAAGGTTATCGCTACCCTCGACGAGCGCAGCTATTCGCCGGTCGGCATGGGCGCGCAGCAGCTGCGCATGGGCAATGACCATCCGATCGCCTGGCGCAAATGTGTGGGCAACGGCCGCTCCTTCTATTCGGCGATCGGCCACATGCCTGAAACCTATTCGGAGCCGCACCACGTCCGATTGCTTCAGCAGGCGATCGAATGGGCTGGGGGACAGGGCGACACCCTTTGCCGCGCCGGCCGCGAGGTGCCGCAGCGGCGCAGGCGCTGATCGTTCACGAGGTCAGCGCGAGCGCCGCATAGGAAGGATCGCTCTCGTCTCTGATTCCGGCGACCGCATAGGCTTCCTCGCCGGCAGGACGTCTGCCGTCCATCTCGTGGAGATAGGTGCGCTGGGCGATTGCCCAGCGGCCATCCCGTTTCTCCCAGCGGTCGATATAGCGGCCGCGGGTGAACATCTCGATTTCAGCTCCCTCCTGGGTCAGCCGGAATCGCGCATCGACATAGGTTTCGCTTCCCGCCCGGTTTCCCTCCACCTCGACCATGATGTTGCTGATCCGGTGGAGATGGTTGCGCAGATAGGCATGCGATCCGATGATGTAGCGGATGGCGTCGTGCGCCGACCCCTGGAACATGGCCCCGTAGTCGACCTTGGCGTCCGCATGGAACACCGCCAGGCCGAGCGGCAGGTCGCACCGGTCCGCGGCCCGGCAGTAATTGTGCAGCTGCCGCACGATTTCCCGCTCGTCGATCAGCCTCGCCAGCGCCTCGTCCATATTCTCTCTCCTTTTCCCCGAACCTAGCCTCGCCCCTCGCATGCGGTCCACTGCCACACGAAATTTTAAGTGCCCGCTTGTTATGGGGCCGTAGCTTTTGCTAAGGGCAGCGTAATGATTACGAGCGTCAAACTGTCGGCCGATCGCGCGCAGCTGCGTGCCACGGCGGCGCTCGCGCTCGTCAAAGTAGTAGTAGCAGGTACGTTCCCAGGAGGAGTGGCCGGCGGCTAGGCTGATCATCGCACCAAGCGAGATTAAACCGAAAAGCCCCCGCTCCTCCCGGAGCGGGGGTTTTTCTTTGCCCGTCGCAGGCCTCTCGGCGTTTCGAGAAGGAGAAGACCCATGATTGCTATCGATTTCAGGCCGGAAGAGGGGATACTCCCCACCATCTTCACGATGTTCGATCGCGAAGGCTACACGCTGCACGACATCCGCGTGATCCCCTCCGCGGGCGAAGAGCGCGCCACCCTGCGCCTGTGCCTCCGGCAAACCCCGACGGCGGACCAGTTCCGGCCGTTTGCCGAAGAGTTGCGGACGCTCGAGCCGATCATCGAGGTCATTCACCGCGCGGGCGCCGTCTGCTGAACCTTCAGCGGATGGCAACCTTTGCCGCACATGGTGGCGGTATGATTAGTCGACGCACCGGCCTCGCCATCGCTGGCGCCGCCACCGTGACCTTCGCGGTGGTGTTCGCGCTGACGTCTCCTCCTGCGCCCGCGCAGCCCGGTCCCTCCGTCAAATTACCCAGCGGCGGAGGTCCGGCACGGCAGGCACTGGCCGAGGCCCGCACCAAGGCGCTCCACGCTGAAAATGAGGCCAGTCCGGTGTCCGAGGTCGAGTCGGCCGACTTCAGGCAGCCCGATGTCTTTTACACGGATTGCGCCGCGGCACGCGCAGCGGGCGCCGCGCCGCTATACGCCGGCGAGGCAGGCTATCGGCCCGCGCTCGATACCGATCGCGATGGTGCAGCCTGCTAACCGTTCAGCGGCTGAACCCACCGTCACCTCAGGCCCTCACCGTCACCCAAGCGAAGGCTGGGGTCCATACAATCGCGGTGCAAGGCGCTGAGGATCGAGCGATCCGGCAATGGATGCCAGCCTTCGCTGGCATGACATGATGAGGATGGTGGGCTGGAATCGTCGAGCGGGCGGCCGCATGCTAGCAGTGCGGCATGCTCGCCACGCTCCATCCTCACCCCGACACGCCATCCGCCTCGGTCGAGGCGATCCAGGTGGACGTCCAGCGCGAATCCTCCGGTCTGCTGCGTCTCGGCTTTCGCGTTGCGGGTAATGTCGGGGCGATCCGCCTCCCGCCGCTCGCGGAGCCGGTCGCGACCGACGGCCTTTGGCAAGCCACCTGCTTCGAATGTTTCGTCCACGGCTTCGGCCAGGGCTACCGTGAATATAATGCCTCCCCCAGCACTGCCTGGGCCGCCTACGCATTCGATGCGTACCGCGCGGGGATGCGCGCACTTCCCGCGAAGCCACCGGGCATCACCACCCGCATCTCGTCCGGCTGCTTCGAACTGGATGCCACGATCGACCTTTCCGAACTTCCAGCCGATCGCCCGCTTCGCCTCGGCCTCTCGGCGGTGATCGAGACCTTGGAAGGCGAGCACAGCTATTGGGCGCTTGCCCATCCGCCCGGGCATCCGGATTTCCATCATGAGGATTGCTTTGCGCTCCAGCTTTCGCCAGCGGAGCAGGGATGAAATTCGGTATCGATCGCCTGCTCGCCGACCCCGAGCTGCGTGCCCCGCTCGCCGGCAAGCGCGTCGCCCTGCTCGCGCATCCTGCCTCGCTCACGGCTGGTCTCGTTCATTCGCTCGATGCGCTCGCCGCCTGTGACGGCATTCGGCTCAGCGCCGCCTTCGGCCCGCAACATGGCCTTCGCGGCGACAAGCAGGACAATATGGTCGAATCGCCGGATTACGACGATCCGTCGCTCGGCATTCCGATCTTCAGCCTCTATGGCGAGGTGCGCCGCCCGACAGGGCAGATGATGTCCACCTTCGACGTCATCCTGGTCGATCTCCAGGATCTCGGCTGCCGCATCTACACCTTCATCACTACTTTGCTCTACATCCTCGAGGCCGCTGCTGCGCAAGGCAAATCGGTCTGGGTGCTTGATCGCCCCAATCCCGCCGGCCGCCCGGTCGAGGGAACCACGCTCATCTATGGCTGGGAGAGCTTCGTCGGGGCCGGCCCGCTGCCGATGCGGCACGGCCTGACGCTCGGCGAGCTCGGCCGCTGGTTCGTCGATCATTTCAAGCTGGACCTCGATTATCGGGTGATCGAAATGGAAGGGTATCGCCCCGAAGAGGGCCCCGGCTTCGGCTGGCCCCTGGGCGAGCGCATCTGGATCAATCCCAGTCCCAATGCGCCCAATCTGTGGATGGCCCGCGCCTATGCGGGGACGGTGATGCTCGAAGGCACCACACTGTCGGAAGGACGTGGTACGACCCGCCCGCTCGAGCTGTTCGGCGCTCCCGACATCGACGCCCGCGCGATCCTGGCCGAGATGCGCGCGATTGCACCGCACTGGCTCGAAGGCTGTACCCTGCGTGATTGCTGGTTCGAGCCGACCTTCCACAAGCATGTCGGCGAATTGTGCAACGGCATTCAGATCCACGCCGAGGGTCCGGCCTACGATCATGCCGCCTTCCGTCCCTGGCGGCTGCAGGCGCTCGGCTTCAAGGCGATCCGGCGCCTTTATCCCGATTACCCGCTCTGGCGCGATTTTCCCTATGAATATGTTCTCGATCGCCTTGCCATCGACGTGATCAACGGAGGCCCGGGCCTTCGCGAATGGGTCGACGAGCCTGCCGCGGTTCCTGACGACCTCGATGCGCTGGCGGGTCCGGACGAGGCCGCGTGGCTGGACGAAAGACGCCCCTACCTGCTCTACTGACCGGAACTTCGCTCACGGCAGGTCCGTTGCTGCCGCATTAGCGGAGAATTTCATGGCAAAGCAGGACGATAAGCAAGGCTCCGGCCGCTCGGGCGGTGGCGATTCCGGCGGCGGTGCCTATCCGAACCCCCATACAGGCAAGAAACCGCGCAAGACCGGCTTCATGGCCGCCGGCGGCCAGTCGGAGCAGGCCTATCATGGCCACGGCCGGCTCGGTGTGCGCAAGACCGGCGAGAACGCCAATGCGCCCTCGAGCGAGGACGCGTCCTGAGCGTGTAACAGTCCAGCGAAGGGACAGTGCGCCCGGAGCGCGAATCCCTGCTTGCCTTCGGCACCATAGAGCGCGAAGGCATTCTCTGGCGGCCCTGGCTGTGGTGTTTTGCAGCCGAAGGACGCCGTCAGAAGCGGGATGCGATGTCGCGTACGAGAATAGACGATGTTGCCGCCCAGGCGGGCGTGTCGATCAAGACAGTCTCGCGCGTGCTGAACGACGAGCCCGGAGTCCGCGCCGAGACCCGCCAAAGGGTCCGCGAGGTGATGACCGCGCTCGATTATCACCCCAGTCTTCCGGCTCGAAGCCTCGCCGGCAAGCGCTCGAACCTGCTTGGCCTGATCTACGACAATCCCAGCTCCAACTATGTGCTTGAGGTACAGAACGGCGCCATCGCCAAGTGCCGCGACGCCAATCTGCGGCTGTTCCTCTTCTCCTGCAAGGATTTGGACGGTTACATCGGTGAGGTGCTGGCGATGGTCGAGCAGACCCACGTCGACGGCCTGGTCCTCACGCCTCCGCTCTCGAGCGACCATGCTCTGATCGAAGCCCTCGATTTGCGCGGCGTTCGCTTCGTCCGGGTCGCGCCCGACGATTCGGTTCATCCGTCTCCAAAAGTGGTGATGGACAATGAAGCCGCCGCCGAGGAGCTTACCGAGCATCTCCTCGATCTCGGTCATCGCTCGCTCGGCTTCATAAAGGGCCATCCCGACATCTATTCCAGCCACTTGCGATGGCGCGGTTTCTGCCGCGTGCTCGCCGCCCGCGGCCTCGATCCGGAGTCGGTGCGCACTGCTCAGGGCTTCAACGATGCCCAGTCCGGGGTGTCAGCCGCGCGCGAGCTGCTTGCCGGACCGGCCCTGCCCACCGCCATTTTTGCGTCGAACGACGACATGGCCGCGGGCGTCATCCATGTTGCCAATGAGCTCGGCATCAAAGTGCCGCAGCAGCTTTCGGTGGCGGGCTTCGACGACACGCAGATCGCCGGTATCGTCTGGCCCAGGCTCACCACAATCCGCCAGCCGAGCTACGACATGGCCTATGCCGCGACCGACCTGCTGATCCGGATGGTCCGCGGTCAGGAGGTTCCCGAGCAGGTGGTGCTCAACCATGAAACGATCGTTCGCGGCTCGACGGGCCCCGCGCCGGGATCGTGAGTGACGACACCGCGGCGAGCGGCTAGATCGGCGCTGCCTTCTCCCGTGGAACCGAGGTGATCGATTTGCCCAGCGCTGCCTTCGAGTCATTGCCTCTCGTCGCCGATATCGGCGGCACCAACGCGCGTTTCGCGCTTGCACCGCTCGATCGTCCCGGCACTCTGATTTCTCCGCGCAGCCTGCGGGTGAAGCAATTCGCGTCGTTGGCCGACGCCGCCGAAGCCTATATCGCCGAGATCGCGCCTGACTCCCGGCCTCGTGCCGCGATGCTCGCAGTCGCCGCCGGGCCGTCGCAGGACGAGGTGCGGCTCACCAACAGCCACTGGAATTTCTCGATCTCGGCGACGCGCGAACGGCTTGGCCTCGAAGAGCTGCACATCGTCAACGATTTCGCCGCCAACAGCTGGGCGGTGCTCGAGCTCGACGACAAGCAGCTTCTCCAGATCGGCGGCAGTGCGCTTGGCAATCGGGTCGGCAATTTCGCTACCCTTGGCCCCGGCACGGGCCTCGGCGTCGGCGCCGTGAGCCGGGATGCCGAAGGCAGGGTGCGGGTCACCGACACTGAAGGCGGTCATGTCGATTTCGCGCCCCTCGACGCGGAGGAGGACGCCTTGCTCGCTACTCTGCGCAAGCGCTTTGGCCGCGTCTCCTACGAGCGGCTGGTGTGCGGTCAGGGGCTGGTCAACATATTTCAGGTGCTGACCGGCGAGGAGACCAGCCCGGAAGCGATCACAGCGCGCGCCGCGCAGGGCGATCCGCAGGCCACCCGCGCGATCGACCACTTCTGCTCGATCCTTGGCAGCTTCGCGGGCGATGCGGTGTTGATGCTGGGGGCGTGGCAAGGTGTATTCCTGTGTGGCGGGATGCTGCACACGCTTTCCGACGTGTTGGTGAACGGCAATTTCCGCAAGCGCTTCGAAGCCAAGGGACGCTTCTCATCGCTCGTCGCGGCGACCCCGACGATGCTCGTCCTGGATCCCGATGTCGGGTTGCGCGGATCCGCGGCGGCGTTGCGGGCCATCCGGGCTGGCAACGCATGCTGAACGTCGGCATCCTGGGCTACGGTCTGGCCGGTCGCCATTTCCACGCGCCCTTTATCCGCGCCGTCCCGCGCCTGCATCTTTCGGCCGTGGCCACCTCCCGTCCGTCCGAAGCCGGCGATGACTTTCGCCGCGTCGACGATCCCAGTGCGCTGATCGAGGATCCCGGCATCGATCTCATCGTCGTCGCCACGCCCAACGCCACCCATGTTCCGCTCGCGCAGGCCGCGCTCGAGGCCGGCAAGCATGTCGTCATCGACAAGCCATTCGCGCCCACATCGGCCGAGGCCGAGGCCCTGATCGCGCTCGCCGAAGGCCAGGGCAGGATGCTCACCGCCTTCCACAACCGACGCTGGGACGGCGACTTTCTGACCGTGCGGCAGCTGGTCGAGCATGGGACGCTCGGGGAGCTGCTTCAGGTCGAGATGCACTGGGACCGTTTTCGTCCCGCGATCCGCGAAGGTTGGAAGGACCTTCCCGAACCTGGCGGGGGCCTGCTGTTCGATCTCGGCGCGCATCTGGTCGACCAGGCGCTGGTGCTGTTCGGCAAGCCGCGCGCAATTGCCGCCGACATATTCTTCGATCGGCCAGGCGCTCCAGTCGACGACGGCTTCGACCTGCGCCTCGACTATGGTGGGCTGCGCGTTCGTCTGGCTGCCTCGATGCTGGTGCACGATCCAAGGCCGCGATTCACGCTGCACGGCAGCAAGGGAAGCTTCGTCAAATATGGCACCGATCCGCAGGAGGATGCGCTCAAGGCCGGCGGGAGGCCGGGCGTTACTGGCTATGGGGAGGAGCCGCTTCAAGCCCATGGACGCCTGACCATCGACGGTGACGGCCGGCCGGTTCGGACCCTGCCCGGCGACTATACCGCATATTATGAGGGTGTTGCCGAGAGCATCCTCGATGGCACGCCGCCGCCAGTCGATCCGCGCGATGCACTTGCCGGCTTGCAGATCATCGAACGCGCGCAGGCGTCCGCGCGCAGCCGTTGTTGGGAGGAATGCGGTGGCTGAAGTGGAATGCGTATGGCCGCTGGCCGCGACACTGGGTGAGGGGCCGGTTTGGGTGCAGCGCGACGCGGCGCTCTGGTTCGTCGACATCAAGGAGCTCCGCATCCACTGTTTCGATCCTGCTTCCGGCGCCACGCGCAGCTGGGGTGCACCGGACCAACCCGGTTTCGTGCTGCCGGCCGCAGGCGGAGGCTTCGTCGCCGGCCTCAAGACCGGCCTGCACCGCTTCGATCCGGAGTCCGGCGCCTTCTCTTTGCTGCTCGCGCCCGAACCGCAGCTCCCCGGCAATCGGATGAACGACGCAACGGTGGCGTCCGACGGCAGTCTTTGGTTCGGCTCGATGGACGATGCAGAGGAGGCGGATTGCGGTGCCTTCTACCGCCTTGGCGGAGGCGGCAGCGCCGAGCCGAAGGGCGGCGGATGCTGTATCACCAACGGCCCCGCCTTCAGTCCTGACGGCCGCATCTTCTATCATACCGACACGCTCGCCCGCACGATCTACGCCGCCGATGTCG
>JADMIO010835450.1_pt1 | contig 16415 bp, 13 predicted proteins | sample 8958161 | NCBI WGS metagenome assembly JADMIO01 (sample SAMN16585339, study PRJNA669376) | soil metagenome | isolation source: Crop rotation soil | place: USA: Cullars Rotation, Alabama | collected 2011
GCCGCGACTTCAAGTCACGTGAATTCCAAGCTTCGGATCCCACTGTGCTGGAAAGCCTCGACGAGGTCGTCGTCGTCCCGGCCCTGCGAGTGCCGCGCGGGCGCGACTACCTCCGCGACGAGCTCGCCACGCGCGCCGCGCGCGACTTCCGCGAGCACGTGCGCTCGGGCGAGTCGGTCGCCGTCTCGGGCGGCCGCACGATCGCGGCCATGGTCCACGCGCTCCGCGAGAGCGCGACCGAGGACGGCGCGCTCGAGAACCTCAGGGTCGCCTCGCTCACCGTGCTCGCCTCGAGCCGCACGGTCGCGATCTCGCCCGCGGGCCTCGTCGGAGGGATCGTGAGCACGTTCCCCGCGAGCGAGGGGACCGTGCTCCAGTTTCCCGATATCTCCCTCCGCACGTCGATCGCGAAGGAGACGCTCGCGAAGGTCGAAGCTCTCCTCGAGGAGGCGGCGGCGGCGAAGCACATTTACCTCGGCGTCGGTCACCCGGCGTCGCCCAACTTCGCCTCGCTCTGCGCGTCGCTCGAGCTCACGGACACGCTCGCGCGCCTCAAGGCCGCGGGCGAGTGCGGGCACCAGCCCTACACGGCGACGGGCGACGACCTGTTTCACAGGAAGGAGCTCGCCCCGCTCCGCGACCGCGTGCTCGCCGTCCCTCTCGCGCGGCTGCGCACGCTCGTCGAGTCCGGCAGCGCGCGCGTGACCGCGATCGCGGGCGGGCCCGAGAAGCACGACTCCGTGCTCGGTGGGCTCCGCGCGCGGATCTTCAACCGGCTGATCACCGACGTCGAGACCGCGCGGCACGTCGAGCGCGAGGTCGCGCGCACGCAGGCGACCGAGCGCTGAAAAAAACACTGTCCTTGAAGCTCTCCCCCCACTTCGTCTACACCTCGCCCGAGATGGACGAAGAGGAGCAAGTCCTCCGGCAGCTCACCGAGCACGCGGGCGACGCGTTCGCGGAGGCGCTCCGCCGCCGCGGGCTCGAGCCCGTCGCGCAGGGCGAGTGGGTCCGGCTCGGGATCGGTCAGCTCCACGCGCGGTGCTTCGTCGCGGGGGTCCACGCCGAGCGCCGCCCCGTCCTCGCGTTCCTCGCGCTCGAGGTGCGCCCCTTCCTCGACCAGGAGGAGGGGATCCGCGAGAGCGTGATCGGCCTCGGCCGCTCGGCGCCCGAGGCGGTCGAGCACGCGGTCGAGGTCGCGCTCGAGGGGCTCCTGCCGCCGCTCGCGTCCGCTCTCGCGCCCAAGGAGTCGAGACTCGTCGTTCGCTCGACGCTCCTCGAGCAGCCAGACCTCGAGTCGGGCGGCACCGTCCAGTGGGACGTCTTCGGCGGGCCGGTGCTCGCGACGGGCGGCGGGCGCGCGCGGCCGGCTCCGCTCTTCGACGTCGAGCCCCCGTTCGAGGTCCTGCGGCGCCGCGATGCGCTGCCGGTCTTCCCGCGGAATTTACCCCTGGCGTGGATGAAGCTCCTCGTCGTGCGCCAGGACGGCGAGACCTCGGGCGAGTGCCGCGTCAACAACGCGCACTGGCCCGTCGGGCTCGAGGTGCTCGCGCGCTCGGGCTGGCCGGCGCGCGCGCGTCAGGCGCTCCTCACGGACGACGACGAGGGCTACTTCGCCCTGCGCCAGCTCGTCGTCCTCGTTCCCCGCGCCCGCCGCGAACCCTAGCGTCTTCGGGCGAACGGGGCCGCGCTTCACTCCCAGCGCTTGAGGATCCGCGCCCGCACCTCCTGCGCGGTGCGCGCGCCGGCGGACTTCTTCGCCTCGTCGGCGGCGAGCGCGGGGTCGGTGCCCGCTTCGAAGAGGCGAGCGACGCCTTCGGGCAGGAAGCGCGTGAGCGGCGCGAGCGTGTGGCGGTCGGTCGGGCCGCGGTCGCGCACGTGGAAGCGGAGCGGGGCCATGACCGTGAGCGAGCGTCGCGCGCGCGTGAGGGCGACGTAGAAGAGCCGGCGCTCCTCCTCGGTGTCTTCGACGTCGCCCGTCGCGAGGTCGCTCGGAATGCACCCGTCGGCGGCGTTGAGCACCGTGACGGCGTCCCACTCGAGCCCCTTCGCCGAGTGGATCGTCGAGAGCACGAGCCAGTCCTCGTCGAGCACGGGCGGCCCCGCGAGGTCGCCCGTCGCCGAGGGCGGATCGAGCGTGAGGTCGGCGAGGAACTCGCGCCGCGAGGACGAAGCCTGCGCGACGCGAGCCAGGGCGTCGAGGTCCTGCGCGCGCACGTCGGCGCGGTCGTAGCGCTCGGCGAGGAGCGGAGCGTAGAACGCGCGCACGAGCTCGATCTCGCTCGTGACCGTCGCGCCCGCTTCGCTCGTGCCCTCGCGGAGCACGCTCGCATCCGTGCTGCCGCGAGCGAGACGTCCGAGGAGCGTCACGAGCCCTCGCCAGCCCTCGCGCGCGGGAGCGGGCACGGGGAAGTCCGCGAGCGCGCCCAGGAGCGCGGCGCGGTCACGGCCCTCGGGACGACCGTGGCCTTCGGAGCGACCGTGGCCTTCGGGACGGGGGGCGGGCTCGAGCGTGCGCCCCACGTGGTCGACGACCTTGCGCGCCGTGCGCGGGCCGATCCCGTCGAGGAGCTTCACGACGCGGAACCAGGCGGTCTCGTCGGTCGGGTTCTCGGCGATCCTCAGGAACGCGAGCAGGTCCTTCACGTGCGCGGCGTCGAGGAAGCGAAGGCCGCCGAACTTCCGGAAGGGGACGCGTCGCCGCCCGAGCTCGACCTCGAGCAGGTCCGAGTGGTGCGCGGCGCGGAAGAGCACGGCCTGGCACCGGAGCGGCACTCCCTGCTCGAGGCGCTCGAGCGCGGCGCGCACGACGAGCTGGGCCTGGCTCTGCTCGTCACGGCAGCGGACGAGGAGCGGCCGGGCGTCGGCGTTCACGACGGCGCCGCGAGCGGCGGAGTCCGTCCGGGGCGCTCCGGGGCGGAGCTCCTTGCGGTAGCCCTCGCGCGCGAGCGCGATCACGGCGTTCGTCGCCTCGAGGATCGGCGCGGTCGAGCGGTAGTTCTGCTCGAGCGTGACGACGCGCGCGCCGGGGAAGTCGCGCTCGAAGTCGAGGATGTTGCGGACGGTCGCGGCGCGGAAGCCGTAGATCGCCTGGGCGTCGTCGCCGACGACCGTGATGTTCGCGTTGCTTTTTCGCAAGCCGAGCAGGATCGCGCGCTGGAGCCGGTTCGTGTCCTGGTACTCGTCCACGAGCACGTGGTCGAAGCGCGAGGCGACGTCGGGGCCCAGCTCGGGGTCCTCCATGAGCCCCTGCCACCAGACGAGGAGATCGTCGAGGTCGAGGAGCGAGCGGGAGTGCTTTCGCTGCTCGTAGGCCTTGAAGAGAGCCTTGAGCGCGGCGGCGTGCCCGCTGACCCAGGGGTAGCGGTGCTGGAGCACGCTCTCGACGGGCTCACCCGCATTCACGCAGCGCGAGTAGATCGAGATGCACGTCGCCTTCCGAGGGAAGCGCGCGGGAGCGCTCGCGCCCGCGTCGGCGCGCGAGCCCAAAGCCTGGCTCTCGAGGCCTCGGCTCTCGAGACCGAGCTCTTCGCGCGCGAGGTCGAGCAGGTCCTCGGCGTCCGTGCGGTCGATCACGGTGAACGTGGGCGCGAGGCCCATGGGCTCGGCGTAGATGCGGAGGAGCCGGTTGGCGATCGCGTGAAACGTGCCGCCCCAGACGCGGTCGCCCGCTCGCACTTCCCCCGCGCGGTTGTGGCCCGCGAGGTTGGAAGCACACGCACCCTCGACGCGCGAGAGCATCTCCTTCGCCGCCGCTCGAGAGAACGTGAGGAGCAAGATCCGCTCGGGCGCCGTGCCCGTCGCCACGAGGTGCGCGACGCGCGCGGCGAGCGTGCGCGTCTTTCCCGTGCCCGCGCCCGCGATGATGAGGAGAGGGCCCGACGGGTGCGTCGCCGCCGCGCGCTGCTCGGCGTTGAGGCCCGCGAGATGGCTCTCGCCGGGCACCGCCCTCGTGTTCGTCGCGTTCGTCGTGACCGTCGCGGGAGCTTCCATCGCCCATCCGCCGCGAACATCGCGGCAGGGGAATGTTAGCCCCGGGGTCCGACAGCCAGACCTACTCGGCCGGGAGAACCGCGAGTTCCTTGGCCGCCTGCGTGTCCCAGAGCTTCACCGCGCGGTCGGCGGTCGCGACGACGATGCGCGTCTTGTCGGGGGAGACGTCGAGCGAGAGCACGGCGGCCGTGCACTTCATGGCCTTCTCGAACTTCCCCGTCTCTGTCTCCCACATCTTCATCCAGCCGTTCTTGCCGCCCGTGACGACCTGCTTGCCGTCGTGCGTGAAGACGGCCGCCGACACGCCGCCCTCGTGCGCGTCGAGCGTGCGCTCGGGCTTCCCCGCGCCGACCTCCCAGAGCTTCACGGTGCCGTCGAGCGACGCGGTCAGGAAGCGCTTCCCGTCGGACGTGTAGGAGACGCGCGTGATCAGGTCCTTGTGCGCTTCGACCGCGCCCTGCTCGGCCTTGGTCTCGGCGTTCCAGAGGACGACGACGTGCTCGGAGCCGCCCGCGAGGACGCCCTTGTCCTCGGGCGAGAACGCGACGCTCGCCATGGCGCCCGCCGGGCGGCGGAACGTCTTCGCGAGCTTGCACTGCGCGTGCTTCTCGCCCTTGCGGTCCTCGCTCGTGACGAGGTCGAAGAGCTGCACGGCGCGGTTCTGGCTCGCGTAGACGAGGCGCTTGCCGTCGCTCGAGACCGCGAGCGCCGTGATCGGCTCGACCTCGTTGGGCACGCTCGCCTGGGCGAAGACGTCGCCCTTCGCGACGTTGTAGATCTGCACCGTGCCGTCCTCGCAGCCGGCGAAGAGGAGGCTCGAGTCGGGCGCGAACGCGAGCGCGCAGATCTTGATCGCGTGGTGCTGGAGCATGCGGACGGGCTTGAGCGTCGCCGCGTCCCAGAGCTTGATCTTGCCGTCCTTCGCTCCCGCCGCGACGATCTTGCCGTCGGGAGAGAAGGCGACCGGCAGACGTTCCGAGGGCTTCGCCTGCGCGACGCTCACGCGTGTGGCCAGGAAAGAAGCGGCCGCGAGAGCGACCGTGAGGGCGACGAGTCTCCGCGCGAGCTTCATGGAAGGAATTTAACCGAGCGGCGATTCGAAGCGCACGTGCCACTCGAGGACCGTCGAGCGCGTGAGCCCCGCGCGCGTGAAGGGCCGCGCCTGGGCGAGGTCCTTCGCCTCCGCGAGCGAGTCGGCCCTGAGGACGTAGAGCCCGCCCTGCATGGGGTCCTCGTAGTCGCCGCCGAGGGCGAGCTTCCCCGCTTCGACGAGCGCCTTCAGGTACGCGAGCTCCTCCTTCACGACGCCGGAGCGCGCGGCCTTCTCGAGCTCCTGGGGAGCGGCCGCGACCTCGACGCGCTCGACGAACAGCTTTCGCTTGACGGGCGGGAGCGTGAGCATGGCGCGCAGTGTAGCGTCCCGGGCCCGAGCAGGGACAATCTCGGCGGGAGCGAACGTGTCGCGCACCGACCACGGAGTCCTCGCCGCCGCGCTCATGGGCTTCGCCGTCGCGCTCCTGGGCGGCGTCGCGCTCGTGCGCGGAGTCATGCGGCCGCTCGACCAGTGGCACCAGCTCTACGCGGTGCTCGGGACGGCGCCGCTCCTCTTCGGGATCTTCGCGCTCGTGGACGAGGGCGCGCGCGCGAGGCTGCGTGCGCTCGGGAGCAAGGCGCCGTGGGCGATCGCGGCGGTCGCGGGGGGGAGTCTCCTCCTCGTCGAGCTCGCCGTCACCGAGGTCGTGAATCCCTACGCGCTCTTCGGGACCGCGGTCGGGAGCTGGGCGATCGCCGGCACGGTCGCCGAGGGCACGCGCAAGAGTCCGGTGATCGGACCGACCGACGCGCTCGCGCTCCTCGCGCTCGGGCTGCCGCTCGACTCGCGGTGGTTTCAATCCCACTTCCAGGAGGAGTTCCAGGGCGACTACAACTGGTGGGCGCTCGTCGTCACGTGGGTCGCGCTCGCGAGCTGGGGTGCTCTGCGGGAATCGAGCGTGCTGGGCTGGCGACCGCCGAAGAAGATCGACGGGGGAGTCGCCCTCGCGGCGGTCGCGGCCCTCGTGGTCACGCTCGTGCCCGTGGGCCTCGCGCTCGGCTTCCTGAAGGCGCACGGACCGAAGCACGACGCGCGGGAGATCGCTCTCGACGCGGTCGGGATCCTCGTCACGATCGCGCTGCCCGAGGAAGTGCTCTTCCGCGGGATCCTCGACGGCGGTCTCAAGGCGACGCTCGATCGGCCGGTCGTCTCCCTCGTCGTCTCGTCGCTCCTCTTCGGCCTCTGGCACTGGCCGCGGGAGACGCACCTCCAGGACCAGCTCGCCTACTTCGGCATGGCGAGCGTGGCGGGGGCGATCTACGGGCTCGCTTACCGCAAGTCGGGCGGCCTTCCCGCGGCCGTGCTCGTCCACACGCTCGTCGATATCACGTGGCAGGAGCTCCTCCACAAAAAGTAAGAACTCGAGTGAAACCGGCGCGGGCGCGCGCCGGTAAGCACGTCCGAGGAGGCGAGGCTCGTGCGATCGGCTGCCGCGGTCACGCTCGCGACGCTCGTGCTCGCTGTCGGAGTGACGACGACGGTCCTCGCGCAGCGCCCCCAGAGCGACGACGCGCTCGCGCTCACGGCGCGGATCGACGCGTCGCTCGAGAAGAGCTGGAAGGAAGCCCAGGTCGAGCCCGCTCCCGCGGCGGACGAGCTCCAGTTCCAGCGCCGGCTCTGGCTCGACGTGCTCGGGACGCTCCCGTCGCTCGAGGAGATCCGCGCGCTCGAAGCCGTGGCGCCCGAGCGCAAGCACGCCTGGCTCATCGATCGGGCGTTCGCGGACCCGAGATTCGCCGACGCTCTCGCCGAACGCCTCGCGCGGATCGCCGTCGGTGCGGGGCGCAAGCCCGACGACCTCTTCTACCGGCGCCGCCGTCTCGTCGAGTGGCTGCGCGAGCAGGTGCAGGAGCGGCGCCCGTGGGACGAGATCGTCCGCGCGCTCCTCACGACGGAGGGTTTCTCGACCGACGCGCCCGCGGTCAACTTCGTGATCTCGCAGGACGCGGATCCGGCGAAGCTCGCCGGCCGGACGGCGCGCGCCTTTCTCGGCGTGCGGATCGACTGCGCTCAGTGCCACGATCACCCGTTCGCCGACTGGAAGCAGTCGGACTTCGAAGGGCTCGCGGCTTTCTTCGCGCGAACGAAGCGGAAGGGCCCGTACATCCACGAAGAAGCGAAGGGCGACTTCGATATCGAGGATCGTAAAGACGGCACGCTTCGCCGGGTCGAACCGCACGTTCCCTTCGACAAGGAAGCCCTCCCGGCCGTCGACGAAGGCTCGAAGAAGCGCCCGAAGGTCACGCGGCGTGACGCGCTCGCGGCGTGGGTGACCGACTCCAGTAACGTCTACTTCGCCCGCGCGATCGTGAACCGCACGTGGGCGTGGCTCCTCGGGACCGGCTTCCGCGAGCCCGTGGATGAGCTCGACCAGGGGAAGCCCAGCAACCCCGAGCTCCTCGCGCTCCTCGAGCTGGACACGCGCGAGCACCGCTTCGACCTCGTGCGGCTCGTGCGCGCGATCGTCTCGACGCGGGCCTACGCGCTCGCCTCGAAGGACGCGCCCGGGCACGAGGAGGCGGTGACGAAGAAGCTCGCCGCGTTCGCGCTCTATCCGCTCAAGCCGCTCCACCCCGATCAGCTCGCGAGCGCCGTCTTCCAGGCGACGTCGTTCCAGACGCAGGACGAGAGCCGTCCGCTCCTGCTCAGGATCGCGCGCTCCGGGCAGACGAGCGACTTCGTCACGCAGCACGGCGGCGACCTCGACGCGGAGACGCCCGAGGACGAGACGCTCCTCCAGCGCCACTCCCTCATGGACGGGAAGGTCATGCGCGAGCGGCTCAAGGACGGTCCGATCTCGGTGCCCTCGCGCCTCGTCGTCCTCGCGCCCTCGGACCGCAAGATCGTCGAGGTCGCCTACCTCATGGCGCTCTCGCGCGTGCCGACGCCGCGCGAGCTCGAGCACTTCGAAGCGCGTCTTCGCGGCCTCGGCAAGCGGGAGAAGATCGAAGCGACGCAAGACCTCGTGTGGGCCCTCCTCAACTCGGTGGAGTTCGCATGGAATCACTGAATTTTGACCGGCGCGCTTTCTTGCAGCTCGGAGCGCTGGCGACGCTCTCGTTCCTCTCGCCCTGGCAGGCGCTCGCGCAGGACGCGACCGCGCTGGCCGGGGCCTCGAGCAAGAGCGTGATCGTGCTCTGGCTCGCGGGCGGGCCGTCGCAGTTCGACACGTTCGACCCCAAGCCCGGGACGAAGCAGGGCGGCAAGACGCGCGCGATCAAGACGCGCGCGAAGGGGATCGAGCTCGCCGACCACTTCCCCCTTCTCGCGGAAGAAATGGAGTCCGTGAGCTTGATCCGCTCGCTCGTGACTCCCGAGGGCGAGCACGAGCGCGGCACCTACCTCCTGCGCACGGGCTATCGCCCCGTGCCGACCGTCGTGCACCCGTCGCTCGGGGCGGTGGTCGCGAAGGAGCTCGCGGCGAAGGACCTCGACATTCCCGCGCACTTCGCGATCGAGGTGCAGAACTTCGGCCCGCCGAAGGGAGGGCTCCTCGGAGCCGATCTCGACGCCGCGAGCGTGGGCGATCCCAAGGGCGGGCTCCCGGCGCTCAAGATCGAGCGGCTCGACGAGCGCCTCGAGGACCGCACGGTCGTGGACGCCGCGTTCGCCGAGGGTCGAGGCGCGAGGGTCTCCGAGACGAACCACGCGCAGCTCGCCGATCGCGTCGCGCGCACGATCCGCTCCCCGCGGCTCAAGGCCTTCGACTACAAGGAGGAGCCCGCTTCGCTCGTCGCGCGCTACGGCGACTCGCCCTTCGGCCGCGGCTGCCTCGTCGCGCGGCGGCTGATCGAGCAGGGCGTGAAGACCGTCGAGGTCGAGCTCGGCGGGTGGGATTCCCACACGGGGAATTACGAAGCGCACAAGAAGAACGCGGCGATCCTCGACCCGGCTTTCGCGACGCTGATCAAAGATCTGCGGGAGCGAAACATGCTCGAGAACACGATCGTCCTCTGCCTCGGCGAGTTCGGCCGGAGCCCGGCGATCAACCGGCTCGAGGGGCGCGACCACTTCTCGAAGGGCTTCTCCTGCGCGATCGCGGGCGGCGGCTTCAAGGGTGGGACCGTGATCGGCGAGACCGACGTCGAGGGCGAGAAGGCGCCGACCGAGCCCGTGAGCCCGGGCGACCTCTTCGCGACGATCTACACGGCGCTCGGGATCGACTTCACCAAGGAGAACGTCTCGCGTCTCGGGCGCCCGATCGCGATCGCCGAGGGGAAGCCGGTCCGCAAGCTCCTCGCGTGAGCGACAGGACAAAACTCGTGGGGTAGAGTTCTCGCCCTCATGACGGCGCCCCCATGACGACGCCCCCAACGACGACCGTGGACGAGAAGCTCCCCTGCGTGCGCTTCGAGGACGACGACCTCGTCGTCCTCGAGAAGCCCGCGGGCGTGAACACGCACCGCGCCGACGAGCACGCGCAGGCAGGCTTCTTCGAGTGGGCACGTTCGCGGAAGCCCGCGTGGCGCGAGCTCGGGCTCCTTCACAGACTCGACAAGGAAACGTCGGGTTTGCTGGTGTTTTCGAAGTCCGCCCGCGGCGCCAAGAGCGTGACCGACCAGATGGAAGGGCGCTCGGTCGAGAAGCGCTACCTCTTCTACTGCGCGCACGCCGAGCGCCCGCGCGAGCAGTCCTGCGACGACCGCGTCGGCAAGGCGAGGCAGGGTGTCGCGGCGCTCGACCCGCGCGGCGCGGAGGCGGTGACCGAGTTCCGCGTGCTCGAGCAGCGTGGCTCGCTCGATCTCGTCGAGGCGCGGCCGAAGACGGGGCGCACCCACCAGGTGCGTTTGCATGCACAACGGCTGGGAATGTCCATACTGGGAGATCGCCTCTATGGCGGCGCTCCCGCGGCGCGGTTGTTTCTCCATGCTCACCGGCTCGAATTGCGCAGACCTTCGGGCGAGCCGCTCGACGTCACGGCGGCGCTCCCGCCGAGCTGGGAGATCGCGGCCAAGGAGCGGCCGACCTCGGCGCGGGTCGCCGTGCAATGTGCCCACGACGCCCGAAGATTGTCGTTCGACTCCGCGCGCACCAACGGCTGGCGCTGGCTCGAGGGGCGCGCGGACGGTCTCGCGGAAGACGTGCGGGTCGAGCGGCTCGGGGACGTGGCGCTCGTCCTCAGGGCGGAGGGCGCGGGCGAGGTCTCGCGCGAGCTGGTGGCCGCGCTCGAGGCGAGCGGCGTGCGCGCGGTCGTCGAGCGGCAGCGGCCGAAGAATCCTCGGAGCAAGGAGGAGCGGGACGCGGCGGCCTTGCGCGTGCTGGCGGGGAGCCTCGAGGCGGCGCGCTTCCTGATCCGCGAAGAGGGCCTGAGCTACTGGGTCGATCTCGAAGCGAGCGTCACGTCCACGGGGATCTTCCTCGATCAGCGCGAGAATCGCCGAAGACTGCAACTGGCTGATTTGAAGGGGAAATCGTTGCTCAATGCATTCGCGCACGCGGGGGCTTTCTCCGTCGCGGCCGCGAGCGCCGGGGCGGCGACGACCAGCCTCGATCTGTCGAAGCGTTACCTCGATTGGGCACGCGAGAATTTGAAGGCCAACGGCATCGACCCCGCGGTGGGGCACGACTTCATCTACGGCGACGCGCTCGAGTGGCTGCGGCGGCTCGGGCGCAAGGGCCGCCGCTGGGACCTCGTCGTCCTCGATCCGCCGAGCTTCTCGACGACGAAGCGCGGGAAGACGTGGAGCGTCGAGCGCGATCTGAGCGAGCTCGTCGGGCTCGGGCTCGGATGCCTCGGCGCGAATGGGCAATTGTTCGTCAGCAGCAACCAGCGCGGATTGAACGTGGCGCGGTTCCTCGAGAGCGTGAGGGAGGGCTTTCGCGCGAGCGGACGCCGGATCGCGGAGCAGGAGTTCGTCACTTTGCCCATCGATTTCCGCTCGGGGAAGGGCGAGGCGCCTTACTTGAAGGGCGTGTGGGTGCGTGCGGGAGATTGATGTGCGCGCGTGTTGGTTTGTGCACAAGAGGGGTGCGTCATGGGAGCGCGAGAACGTCGCGGTCGTGGAGCGCTGGTTCGCGGAGGCCTATGCGAAGCGCAACGCGCGCGCGGTGGATGAGCTCGTCGCGAGCGATTGCATCATTCACGGGCTCGGGGAACGGGCAGATCGTCGAGGCCTACAACGAGTGGGACTTCCTCACGCTCTGCGAGCAGCGAGGCGTGATCGAGAAGGGCGGGCTCGCGCGGGCGCTCGACCCCACGCTCTAGCCGGCTCCGGGCGCCGGGTCGCGTGACGCGAGCGCCCGGGTGATCGCGACCGTCGCCGCGACGCCGGCGGCGAAGGGCACGATCAGGTCCCAGGCTCCGACGCGCGCCTTGACGCCCTCGACGGCTCCCGCTGCGGTCGCCTTGCCGACCTCGCGCGCGACCTTCTGGAGCGGGCGCTCCTCCTTCTCCGGCACGGGGGGAGTCCCGGCCTCGCTGCTGGCGCGCTGGAGCGCGGCCGCCGTGACCGAGTCGCCCACGTCGGTCGCGATCTCGCGCACGCCCGACTCGAGCTCGCGGCGGTATTCGAGGAAGCCCTCGGCGACTTCCCGGCCGACGGCGCGCGCGGCGCTGCGTGCGAGCGCCCCCGCGCGGTCGACGACCCCGCCGGTGGCGAGGGTGACCAGGCCTTGGACACGCGCGGCGCCGCTGCCGATCCAGGAGCCGAGCACGGCGACCTCCGGCTGCTTGGGACCGCGAACGGCGGGCCTTGGTGTCGGTGGAAATGGGTGCGGCCACCCTCGCACCGGACCGGTGCCTGAAGGTGGCTTTCCGCTTCGAGAGGTTCCCCCCTCGAAGCGGCGTCTCTCTCCCAAGCCCAAAAAATGGCGGCCTGGCGAGGGTGTCCCGAGCGGTCTCAAGGTGGTCGGCAAACCGGCCCTTCTACGGACCGGCTGACCGCCGCCTTCCACGTCTCGTGCCGCGCCCCTCACGGGTACGCGACTTCGACGAATAGGTCTTGACGACCGCCCGGTACACCCTCGCCAGACCTTACGGCCAGCGTGGGTCCCGCCTCCGGAGACGGGGGCTGGTTCGTCACCCGCCCCCGGAACAAACACCTTGCCGCTCGCCCGACCCCGCCTCCCCGAGCGCGCGATCTTCTCGGTCTCCGCTCACGCGCGAGACGCACCCGGCGCCGCCCCGTCGGAAGCCTCGGCGCCCTGCGATCCTCCTCGGCCGTGCGACGCAACCACACGCGCGTGCGCTCTCCGCACGTCGTCAGCGAAGCGGCTCCCAGCTCGCCCGCTCGAGCCTCTCGAGATCGAGCACGACGATCTCTTTTCTCGAGAGCTCGATCACGCCCTCGTCCGCGAGCAGTCGGAGCGCGCGCTGCACTTCCTCGCGCACCGTCCCGAGCCGCCCCGCGACCGTCTCGACCGCGAGCGTCCGCTCGATCGCGAACGGCCGCCCTCCGGCCGCGTGCTCCCGCCGTGCATGCGCGAAGAGGAACGCCGCGAGCCGCTCGGGCACGCCCTTGAGCGCGAGCCCCTCGACGAGCTCCACGAGCGAACGCACACGCCGCGCGACGATCTCGAGGAGCGAGCGGGCGAAGAGCGGGCTCTCGTCGAGCAGCGCCGACACTTCAGATCGGGGCAGCGCCCACGCGAGCGCGTCCTCGAGCGCGACCGCGGAGACCGTGTGCGCCGCCTCGGGCGAGGGGTCGTCGAGCGGCACCTCGGCGATCGGCGAGCCCGGCGTCACGATCGAGAGGATCTGCTCGCGCCCGTCGCGCCCGAGGAGCTCGACCTTCACGCGCCCGGCGGCGACGACCATGAGCTCGCGGAAGGGCTCGCCGCGAGCGAAGAGCGTCTCGCCCTTGGCGGCGCGCCTCGGGCGCAGCGCTTTGACCACCCGATCGAATGCACGTGAATCGAGGGCGCTCCAGGGCGCCTTCTTCCGCAGCACCTTCTCGGGATCGGGAAGCTCATCGGCGCGTGCTCGGGTCACGCGGCGGCCCTCCGGCGCTTGAGCGCGGCGCCCGAGACGAGCGCGGCGGCGAAGCTCACCCACGCGACGAAGAGGTAAGGCAGGCGGTCCTCGTGAGAGCGCTCCGCGAGCGCGCTGCCGGCGAGCGGGAGCAAGCTCCCGAGCCCGAGCGCGGCCTCGTTGACTCCCATGCGCAGGCCGCGCCGCTCGTCGTAGTCGAGGCTGTAGAAGAGCGACGCCGAGTAGGAAGCGCCCGTGAGGAGCCCCGTCGCAAGCGCGGCGGCGAGCGCCCACGGGAGGCTCGGCGCCAGGAAGAACGCGACCGCGGCCCCGCACGCGAGCGGCGCCGTCAGGAGGAGCGGCGCGCGCGCGTAGGTCCAGCGGCCGACTCCGCGGAGCGAGAGGAACGTCGCCGCCTGCGCGAGGACGAGAGTCGCGAGGAGCCAGCCCTCCTGCGCGACGTCGAGGTGGAGCTCGTGGCCGAGCTTCGGGATCAGCGCGATCACCGTCGCCTGCACGCCCCACACGGCGAAGTTCGTCACGAGGGACGCGAGCAGGAAGCCGCGCTTCTCCTCTCGCGGCCGGTCCGTCAGCTCGACGGCGGCCTTCGCGTCTCCCTTGCCCGCTTCCTTGTCGAAGAGGAGCTGGACGGCGAGCGCGATCGCGAACGCGAGCGTCGCCGCGCCGAGCCCCGTGCGCCCGTCGAGCGGCGAGAGGTCGAAGAGGTAGCCGGCGAAGAAGAGCCCGAGCGCCTTCCCCGACGTCCAGCCGACGTTGAAGCGCGCGAGCGCGGAGCCGAGCCGCTCGCGCCCGGCGCGGTCGCCGACGCGCGCCTGGAACGCGGGCCAGAAGAACGCCGACGCGACCCCGAGGACGAACATGGCGGCGAAGAAGCCTTCTACGGGAGGCTCCCCGCCCGTCGCCGCGAGCGTCGCGAGCGCGGCCACGAGCGCGAGCCCGAGCGCGGCGCCGAAGGCAATGCTCTTGCGGCGGAGCCCGGTGCGATCCGTGAGCGGCGCGATCTTCACGCAGCCCACGACGTAGCTCACCGTGTAGCAGGCGGAGAAGAACGCGAGCGCGAGCTCGCTCGACCCCCCGTGCGCCTCGAGCCGGCGATCGAGCCGGTGCTGGAGCGTGAAGATCGCGACGTAGGCCGCGAAGTCGACGAGGAACGCGGGCAGAAAGTCGAGCACGGGAGACTTCTTAGCACAAAGGTCGCGGTCACGAGCCGACTCCGCTCGGGGTGCTCTTGCGCTTCGCTCTTGTGTCCTCGGTCCGTTCCCGGTATCTCGGCTTTCGCAATTTGGAGAAACGCGATTTGACGGAGCCGCTGCCCAAGCCCGAGCTCGAGGTGAACCGCCGCGCGGGCACCGCGACCCTCCTCGGCTTCGTCTTCGCGACGATCGCGGGCACCGCGGCCGTCTTCGTCGGGCACGACCGCGGGCTCACGGCCCACCAGGTCGCGTTCGGCTCCTTCGCCGCCGTGATCGCGGCCTCCATGCTGATCTCCTGGAGCGCCGAGGCCGCGCAGTTCCTGATCTCGCAGGGGCTCGCCGTCGCGATCATCGCTCTTCTGCAAGTCCTCCCCGAGTTCATGATCGAGGCGGTCTTCGCCTACCGCGGCGACACGCCCAACATGCTCGCGAACCTCACGGGCTCGAACCGGCTCCTCATGGGAGTCGGCTGGCCGCTGATCTACGTGACGGCCATGGTCGCGCACTGGTGGAAGACGGGGAAGCGCCTCGGACCGGTCACGCTCCGCCCCGAGAACTGCATCGAGGTCTGGTCGCTCGTCTTCTCGAGCGGCTGGTTCCTCGTGATCATCTGGCGCGGCTCTTTCGTGATCTGGGACGGCTTCGTCCTGCTCGCCATGTTCGTCGGTTACCTGCTTCTCCTCTCGAAGCTCCCGCCGGAAGAGGAGGGCAAGGAAGACCTCCTCGCGCCGTCGATCGTGCTCGTCGAGCTCCCGCGCAAATCGTCCCTGGGCCTGATCGGCTTTCTCCTGCTCCTCGGCGGAGCGACCATGGTCCTCATTGCCAATCCGTTCGTCGATTCCATGCAAGTGGTCGCCGCGACCTGGGGTATCCGGCAGTTCTATTTCGTGCAGTGGGTCGCGCCCTTCCTGACCGAATTTCCGGAGAAAGTCACGGCGTTTTACTGGGCGAAGCGCGTCTCGACGGCGCCCATGGCTCTCGTCAACATGGTCTCGAGCAAAGTCAACCAGTGGACCCTGCTCGCCGCCATGGTGCCGATCGTCTATTGCTTCTTCTCCCCGAACGGAGTCGGCGGTCCCTTCGAGCGCGTCGTGCCCGTCATGGACCAGACGCGCGAGCTCTGGCTCTCGGTCGCCATGACCATGTACGGCGCCGCGTGCCTCCTCAAGCGCCGCTTCACCGGCGTCAACTGCGCGATCCTCTTCGCGCTCTGGTTCATCCAGTTCGTGAACCCCGAGCCCGAGCACGAGCTGATCACGCACCTCGGCCCGCTCGACTTCACGAAGATCGACATGCGCGCGACGACGTCCTGGATCTTCGGCGGGCTCGCGATCGTGGAGCTCGCGTGGAACGCGCTCCGGGGGAACCTCCACCCGATCGCCGACATCAAGGAGACGATCCGGCTCGCGCGCGAAGGGCACCGTCCCGAGACGGCCTGAGCTTCAAGTCTCCGCGTGGGGCTGGAGCGCGATCTTCTCGTAGACGCGGAGCGTCTGGTCCACGAGCCGCTCGACGGGGAAGCGCGTCGCCACGCTCTCTCGCGCGCGCGCTCCGAGCTCGCGCGCGCCCGCGTGGTCTCCGAGGAGCTTCGCCAGCGCCGCCGCGAGCGCGGGAGCGTCCTGCGGCGGAGAGAGCAGGCCCGTCCGCCCGTCCTCGACGTGCTCGAAGATCGCGCCCGAGCCCGTCGCGATCACGGGGCGAGCGCGCGCCATGGCCTCGAGGAGGTCGTGCCCGAACCCCTCGCGCAGCGCCGGCGCGACGAAGACGTCCGTCGTCTCGAAGAACTCGCCGCGCCCCGGGAGGTCGCCCGCGAAGACGACGCGCTCGGACAACCCGAGGTCACGCGCGAGGCCGAGGAGGCGCCGCTTCTCGGGCCCCTCTCCGACGACGAGCACCTGGAAGTCGAGGCCCTTCAGCGCGAGCTCGCGCGCGGCGCGCAGGAGCGTCTCGTGACCTCCGAGCGGCTCGAGCCGTCCGAGCGCGCCGATCACGGGCACGCGGCCGGGCGGGAAGGGCACGTGCGGCAGGCTCGTGCCGTCGAGCGACGCGAGCGGCGGGTGCGGATCCGCGGGCCCCGGCTTCGAAGTCGCCGGGAGGGGAGCCTGCGCGTCGCCCGACGTCACGGGCACGAGGTCCTCGTCCGAGGCCGTGAGCTCGGGCGCGGGCGCCGTCACGTCGAGCGCGAGCCCGCAGCGCCCGGGGAAAG
>JADMIO010803720.1_pt1 | contig 16413 bp, 12 predicted proteins | sample 8958161 | NCBI WGS metagenome assembly JADMIO01 (sample SAMN16585339, study PRJNA669376) | soil metagenome | isolation source: Crop rotation soil | place: USA: Cullars Rotation, Alabama | collected 2011
CTTTCCCAGGCGCGCGCGCAGCCGATCGTGTGCATCGAGCAGCTGCGCGTCGGACGGGTAATCTTTCTCGTTCAACGTCGTGCTCGCCACCAGGACATCGGTCGCAAAGGGATACCGAACCGTGCTCGCCGCAACGACGCTCTTGATCATCAGCCCGGACACGACGAGAAGCACGAACGACAGCATCATCTCGATCACGACCAGCGCGCGGCTGAATGCGCCGACGCGCAGCCCGGTGGACGATCGTCCCTCGTCTTTGAGCACGTCGTTCACGCGCTGCCGCGAGACGCGCAACGCGGGCACCAGACTCGAGGCCAACGCGGCAATGACCGTCAAACCGGTCACGAACAGCAGGGCCCGCCGATCGACAGCCGCCACGATCCAGAACGGCGGGTTCGTGTCGGCAATCGCGCCGTTGAACCACCGCGCGCCGGCCGCCGCGATCCCCAGCCCCAGCAGCGCGCCGGCGGCCGACAGCAGCAGCCCCTCCATGAGCAGCTGCTGCACGATCCGCGTGCGCGTCGCGCCGAGCGCCACGCGCACCGCGATCTCCTTCAGGCGCTCCGCCGCGCGCGCCAGCTGCAGGTTCGTGACGTTCACGCACGCGATCAGCAGCACTCCAAACACGGCCGCCAGCATCGTCGACAGCGTCGCAATCGGCTGAGCGCCGAGGAACCGGCGGACGTACGGATCGACCTGCGCGGTCAGATCCTTGTTTTCCGGGTACTTCGCCGCGAGTTGCGCCGCGATCAGCCGCATGTCGGCCTGCGCGGCCGGCAGCGTGATGCCGGTCTTGAGGCGGCCCATGACGTCGATCCCGCGGCCGTCGCCGCGATGCGCCGGGAGCGCCAGTCGCAGCGGCTGCCAGAGATCTTCGGTCTCCGGAAACCCGAAACGCTCGGGCATCACGCCGACAATCGTGGCCGGGTCGCCGTTGATGCGAATCACGCGACCGAGAACCGACGGCGCCTGTTGGTAGCGGCCCGTCCAGGTCTTGTGACTGATCATCGCCACGCCCGGCGCCCCGGGCAGCGCGTCGGCGTCGGTGAACCCGCGTCCCAGCGCGGGTCTCACCCGGAGCAGACGCAGGGTGTTCGGCGTGATCAGGGCGCCGCGCAGACGCTCGGCCAGGTCGCCGGTCCCCGAAACGCTCGCCGGAAACGTCGCGAAGCCGGCGAGGTCTTCAAAAGACCGCTGCGCCGCCCGCCAATCGACGAAATCGTAGATCGACGTGCTGCCGCCGCCGCCCGGCTGTCCGATGTGGACACGGCTCACGGCCACGATGTCGCCGGGCCGGTCGAACGGCAGGCCGCGGACGAACGCGGCGTCCACAATACTGAACATGGTCGTGGTCAGCCCGATGCCCAGCGCGAGCGCAAGCACCGCCAGCATCGACGTACCCGGTCGCTTCCGCAGCATCCGGAGGCCGTAGCGGGCGTCGGTGATCAGCTGAACCATGGGCCTCCTGCGCAAAATCGTGCTCTTTTCTCCATACGCGTGAAGAGGCCCGCGGTTCTCGCTCCGGCGGCCGCGGTCAAATGTCGGGGAAAGTGGTAAACTACAAAGCCAGTCGAGACTCCCCCGGGAGCCGGGCCCAGCCCTGTCCGGTGTGTTATTCAGCAGGAAGAATGAATGAGCGACATCGCCATCAAACGCAAGAGCTATGACCTCGCGACGATGATTCCGTTTCTGGCGCTTCACGCCGCAGCTCTGCTGGCGTTGACGGTGCCCTTCACCCTTCCTCTGCTGGCCTGGGCCGTCGGCTCCTACTACCTCCGGATGTTTGGCGTGACCGCCGGGTATCACCGGTATTTCAGTCATCGTTCGTACAAGCTCAACCGTTTCTGGCAGTTCGCGCTGGCCTTCCTCGCGCAGACATCGGGCCAGAAGGGCGCGCTCTGGTGGGCAGCGCACCACCGCGACCATCACCTGAATTCCGACCGGAAGGAAGATCTGCACTCGCCGGTCCACGAGGGATTCTGGTGGTCGCACCTCGGCTGGATTCTCTCGGACGAATACGACACCTACGATCCCAAGCGGATCGCGGATTTCTCGAAATATCCGGAGCTGCGCCTGCTCAACCGCTTTCACCTCCTGCCGACGATCCTGTACGGCGCCGGAATCTACTTCCTGTTCGGCTACAGCGTGTTCGTGTGGGGATTCCTCGTCTCGACCGTGGCGCTCTACCACGGCACGTTCCTGATCAATTCGCTGTCGCACATCTGGGGCAGCCGCCGGTTCGCAACGCCCGATGAGAGCCGCAACAACTGGATTCTCGCGTTCGTGACGCTGGGCGAAGGCTGGCACAACAACCATCACCACTTCATGTCGAGCGTCCGCCAGGGAATCCGCTGGTGGGAAATCGACGTGACCTACTACGTGCTGCGGATGCTGTCGTGGATCCGCATCACGCGAGAGCTGCGGGACTTCCCCGCCGACGAGCACGCCGCCTAGGCTGCGCACACTTCAGATCACGGCCGCGCCTGGGGCGGGCGATACGCGGCGAGCGCGTCGCGGAGCGGCGGCGACAGAATCAGCGTCAACGCCCGGCTGTAGCTCGCCACGCCGTCCTCGACCCTGTTCGCGCGCAGATAGCTGTCGTACACGCGGAACGCCGTCCGCTGCACCTGCGGGCGCTGACGCGCCAGCCGTCGTGACAGCTCCAGCAGGTCCGTCTTCACGCCGGGATCGAGCGCCGGACTGATCTCGCGCCAGGTCCGCGCCGGCAGCGCATTGCCGGCTTCCACAATCAGGAACACGCTGGCGCTGTACGCCAGTTCCGGGGGCCCGTTCATGCAGGCGAGCCAGCCGATCGCGCTGGCTTCGGCCTCGTCGGCGGCGCCTGACAAATGCGCCCATTCGTGCGCCACCGACATGCCGCGCTCGAACGGCAGCAGATCCGGATGCACCAGGATCTCGAGCGCAAGCGGATCGACCATTCCGTTCACGCCGGCCCATGTGAAGAACGGCGTGAGGATGATCGAGGACTTCGGCCGGCCGGGCACGCCAAGTGTCGGCCGCTGCAGTCTGGCCAGCGCCGTGTTCATCGGCGCACGCAGCGCGGCGACGACGTCGTCGACTCGCGGCGCGCCGGCGGCTCGCGGCCGCGTTCGCGCGGCGATCGCGTTGGCGGCGACGACAACCTCTCGAAGATCGCCGACGGCCGGCGCCGCATGATCAGGCAGGGACGCTTCGAGCGGAACGCGGCGATAGTTCAGGCCCCACATCAGAAGGAACAGGATGACAACGGCGGCGACGCTGCGAATGAGACGCCGGCCGCCCTCCGACAACGCGGTCCACACGCGCTCGCGTTTGCCGAGTGCCACGAGGAGGACGAGTCGGCGGAGCGTCAACACGACCGCGATGACGAGAAAGACGTCGATCCACGCAAACGGCAGCAGGTTGCTGATCGTCGTCACCGCCGGCTGCCACCAGAGGTACGCACCGCGGGAGTAGAACTGCTCGATGGCATGTGACGGCACCGGCAGGAGGAGCAGCACAGCGGCACCGAGGCCGGCGACCAGCCACCCGCGCACAGGCGCGCCGCGCGTCATGGCTGAGCTTCGTGGCGATCGTCGACGTTCGTGATCAGTCGAACGGATCGCTGATAGGTCGCGTAGGAGAACGCCCACTGCGTCAACACCGACAGGCGGTTGCGAAAGCCGATGAGCAGGTAGACGTGGAGGAACAGCCACATCAGCCAGGCGAGGTACCCCTTGACGCGCAGCCAGCCGAAATCGGCGACGGCCGAGTTTCTGCCAATGGTCGCCATGTTGCCGAGATTGCGATACTCGAACGGCGTCGTTGGCTGCCCCACGATCAGCCGAAGGATGTTGCGGGCAGCGTGCGCGGCCTGCTGAATGGCGACCTGTCCCACGCCGGGGAGCCACTGCCCGTCCGCTGCCTTGAACGCGGCGAGGTCGCCCGCGACGAACACCTCGGGATGGCCGGGGATCGACAGGTCCGTGTTCACGAGCACGCGCCCGACCCGATCGACCGGCGCGCCGAGCGCCCGGCCGAGCGGGGACGCCGCGACGCCGGCCGCCCACAGGATCGTGCCCGCGTGAAGAACTTCGGATCCGACACACACGCGGCCGGGCTCGATTGACGTCACGCTGCTGCCGGTCCAGACGGCGACGCCGAGTCGCTCCAGCGCGCGCCGCGCGAAGCCCGGAAGCGGCTCGGGATACGCGGCCAGCACGGACGGGCCGCCTTCAATCAGGATGATGCGTGCGGTCTCGGGTGCAATCGCGCGGAAATCATGCGCGAGCGCGTGGCGTGAAATCTCGGCGAGCGCGCCCGCGAGCTCCACGCCCGTCGGACCGCCGCCGACCACCACAAACGTCAACAGGCGGCGCTGCGCCGCCGGATCGCGCTCGCGCTCGGCGTGTTCGAACGCCAGGAGGACGCGGCGGCGGATTTCGAGCGCGTCCTCGAGCGTCTTCAATCCGGGCGCCCACTCGCGCCAGTCGTCATGGCCGAAGTACGCGTGCGTCGCGCCCGCGGCGACGATCAGATAGTCGTACGGCACGACCGCGCCGTCGGCCAGACGCAGGCGCCGCTGGGCCGTGTCGATCGCGGTCACTTCGCCGAGCCACACGCGGATGTTCGCTTGCGAGCGAAGGATCCAGCGGATAGGCGAGGCGATGTCACCGGGCGACAGCGCCGCCGTCGCCACCTGATAGAGCAACGGTTGAAAGACGTGATGGTTGCGCCGGTCGAGAAGGAGCACGTCGACATCGGCATGCCGGAGCGTCCGCGCGGCGCTCAAGCCGCCAAACCCGCCGCCGATGATCACCACCGCGGGCGAAGGCATCAGTCGCGCTACACGAGCTCGATGAGCGACGCGAGCAGGGCGCCGACGATGAAATACGCCACGAGCGCGATGAGGCAGACGAGAATAGGTTTGAGGTAATCGTCGTAGTCGAGCGCGGCGCGAACCGCGACGACCGTCGCGACAAGCGTCCAGACGCCGGCGATCAGCGACGTCATCAGGCCGAGGCCCGGCAGGACGCCCAGCACCCGCAGCAGGCCCGGCGCCCCGGCAAATCCCACGGTGCGAAGCAGCTGGCCGATGTCGGCTTCCGTGTGCTTTCCGCGAATCAGTTTCGTGCCGATGAACCAGAGCACGGCGGCGCCGACGACCCAGCCGAGCAGCGCGATGATCGCGCCGCGAATGATGCCGAGCACGCCGAGCAGCCAGTATCCGCCGATGCCGCTCGCGACGCTCGCGAGCGCGACGACCGCCGCCGCCTGGCTCGTGGCGGTCACGTCGTGTTCGACCTCCTCGTAGGTCGCGACGCGAAGCTTCAACGCGCCCGCCACTCGATTCGCGAAACTTGTCATCAATCCTCCGCTCCGACTTGGTACTGACACGTTAGCATCGACGCCCGTTTGCTAAACTGGGCCATGCCCGAGTCTGACACGACTTCGCCGCGCTCCTGGGGGCGCTCCGTGGTCCGAACCGCGTGTCCGCTCGACTGCCCCGATTCCTGCAGTCTCTCGGTCACCGTCGAACGCGGCCAGGTCGCCAAGATCGACGGTGGCCATGTCGCGCCCTCGACCCAGGGCTACATCTGCGGCAAAGTGCGGCGGTTCGATCGCCGCGTGTACAGCGACGAGCGCCTCCTGCATCCCGCCGTCCGCTCGGGACCGAAAGGCAGCGGCGAATTCTCGCGCGTCAGCTGGCACGAAGCGCTCGATCTGGTGGCGGAGAAGATGCTCGACGCCAGGGCGCGGCACGGCGCCGAGTCGGTCCTGCCGTTCTATTACGGCGGATCCAACGGTCTGCTGACGAGCGATCTCGAAGACGCCCGCTTCTTTCGCCGCTTCGGCGCGTCGCGTCTGGCGCGCACGGTGTGCGCGGCGCCGACCGGCGAAGCGGCGAAGGCGATGTACGGCAAGATGGCCGGCGTCGCGTACGAAGATTACGAGCACGCGCGCCTGATCGTGATCTGGGGCTGCAATCCCTCCGCATCCGGCATCCACCTGGTGTCGCACATCAAGAAGGCGCAGAAGAACGGCGCGAAGCTGGTCGTGATCGATCCGCGTCTGACGCCGCTCGCGCGCACGGCGGATTTGTATCTGCCGGTACGCCCCGGTACCGACCTTCCGGTGGCGCTGTCGCTCATCCGCGAGCTGTTCGAGCGGGGCTGGGCCGATCAATCGTTCCTCGGGTCGCACACCACCGGCGCCGACGAGCTGCGCGCGGCCGCCGCCTCCTGGACGCTCGATCGCGCCAGCAGCGAATCGGGTGTACCCGCGGAGGATCTGCACACCCTGGCGCAGTGGTATGGCACGACGTCACCGGCGGTGATCCGCTGCGGCTGGGGACAGGAGCGCAACCGCAACGGCGGCTCGTCGTCGCTCGCGATCCTCGCGCTGCCCGCGATCGGCGGAAAGTTCGGGGTGCGCGGCGGCGGCTACACGATGAGCAATTCCGCCGCGTGGGGCGTCGCGGCGGAGACCTTGATCGATACGCCCGCTCCAGCCACGCGCATCGTCAACATGAATCATCTCGGCCGCGCGCTGACGACCTTCGTCGATCCGATCGTGTCCGTGCTGTTCGTCTACAACTGCAATCCGCTGGCGACCATGCCCGATCAGAATCGCGTCAGGCTCGGGCTCGAGCGCGAGGATCTCTTCACGGTCGTGTTCGAGCAGGTGATGACCGACACGGCCGACTACGCGGATGTGCTGCTGCCCGCGACGACGTTTCTCGAGCACTACGACATCGCGAAAGGGTACGGCGCGTATCACTTTCAACTCGTGCAGCCCGTGATTGCCCCGGTCGGCGAATCGCGGCCGAACCACGAGGTGTTCCGCGAGCTGGGCGTGCGCGTCGGACACACCCACGCGGACGAGGAGCTTGGCGAGGCGGGCGCCGTGATGGACGTTGCCGCTAAGCTGCCGCCACAATTATCGCCGACGATGCTCGACGGGGGGTCGGCATCCGCGCCTGGCAACAATCGGCCCGTCCAGTTCGTGGACGTGCTGCCGAAAACAGATGATGCGCGCGCGCATCTCGTCCCTTCGGAGGTGCAGGCGCCGAGCGGGCTGTACACCTATCTCGCGGATCCCGCGACCGACAAGTACCCGCTCAGCCTGATTTCGCCCGCCAGCGAGCACACGATCTCCTCCACGCTCGGCGAGCTGCGTCCAGGCGTCGCCCGCGTCCGCATCCATCCAGACGACGCGCGCGTGCGTTCGATCACCGAGGCGGATTCCGTACGGATTTTCAACGACCTCGGCGATGTCCATTGCGAGGCGACGGTGACGCCGGAAGTCCGGCCGGGGACGGTGGCGCTGCCGAAAGGCCTCTGGTCCCGCAGCACGTTCAACGGATCGACGTCGAACGCGCTCGTGCCCGACGCGCTCAGCGACATCGGCGCCGGCGCCTGCTTCAACGACGCGCGAGTGCAGATCGAGCTGCTCGCACGACATTGACGGACTGGGGGAACCGCGGGAACTGAGGGAACTCCGGGGAACCGAGAAAACCGGGAACCAAGGGAACTGAGAGACAGGCGACTTGGCGGAAAGTGCCCGGACTGGAAATTAGACGAACCTGCGGGCAGGGTACGGACGCCAGTTCAGCTGCTTGCAGTCCCTCCCCAGCTCCCCCAGTCCTCCCCAGTCCTCCCTCAGTGCCCCCTAAAACCCCTGCCTGACGCCGACCTGCCATTGCCACCGCTGGTCGAGTCGGTCGATCGGGTGCGAGGCGGAGACCTCGACGATGAGCAGGCCGAAGGCGTTGACGCGAACGGCGCCGCCCACGCTGCGGAGCACGTCGCGGGAACCGCCGAACAAGGCGGGCCGCGTGCCGCTGCTCCAGGCGACGGCGCCATCGGTGAACGCCGCGATTTCGATCGGCACCACGCCGTATTGAATATCGTGACGGAGCAGACCGATGAGCGGCGCGCGCACCTCCGCGTTGCCGACCAGCAGCCGGCTGCCGGACAGCTTGTCGAACAGCGCGCATTGCGGCCCGCCCTGCTGGAACTGGCACTCCTGCAGCGTCAGCGAATTGAACCCGTAGCCGTGCACCAGCTCGGGATTGCCGGCATAGAGATTCACGAGGTGAAAATTCTCGGCATCCGGCCCGTAGCGGCCGATGTGCGCCACGCGGAACGCGAGCGTCACGGGCCGCTTCGGCATGAAGTACTGGCGCCAATCGGCCAGCAGCGTCGTGTAGTTCAGCGACCCGGCGCTCTGTCCGAGCTCGACGCGATAGCGGCGGCCGAGAATGGGGCTCGTCGCGCCGAAGTACGACGTGTCGTACACGAGCGCGACGCTGCTCTGCGCCAGGCGGAGCGATTGCGAGAGCGTACTGCGCACGACCGTCTGATCGATCAGCTGCTGCGTGTCGGCGGCATACGTGGCCGTCCGCGTTTCGCGCGTGAAGCTGACGGCGTACCACCCGCCGGAGAACTCGACGCGCGCCGCGTGGCTGAATGGAAATGCCGTGACGATCGATCCGCCGCGGTGCGTCTGTCGATCGATCTCGTCGCTGAGCGTGATGACGTTCTGCGTCCGATCGACGCTCGCCGAGAACGTGTCGCCGCGATACGGCGTCTGATCGAGTACGCCCGCCCAGTTCCACCGGTGCCGGCGGTTGAGATACGAGAGCTGTCCGCCGAAATCCGCCAGCGTGCCGGCGACCTGCCCGCTGACGCCGAGGAGACGGTCCCCGAGCATGTCGCTGAAAAACGCCGACATGCCGCCGCTGACGAAGCCGCCGAACTGGCTGATGCCCGCCGTCACGGTCGGCTGGCCCAGCATGTCGAGCGTCAGCTTCTGGCGATACGGCACGCTGTTCAGGCCGACGGTTGACGCCGGCAGCCCGCGGTTCGGATCCGCGAGCATACGCTGCACTTCGCCGGCGGCGGCACCGGGCACGGCGAGCGAGGCGCCGGCGGCCGTCGATTCGCCCGCGACCGTGCTCACGGTCTTGTCGGGATCGAGGACGTAGATCGCGTGGCCGTTGTCCTCGAAGACGCTGAACGCGAGCCGTCCCGACACCGATGCGGTGAGCGTGGGACTGCTGGCGGTGATGCCGGCCACCCCCGTGGCAAACGACGACAGCTGCAGGATCGGCCCGCCATCCACCGGCATCCGGTACAGGTTGCTGATGCCGTCAGGCTCACCGACGAAGATGAGCGACGTCCCGTCGGCCGAGATCTGCGGACTGATCTGTTTGCCTTTCAGGAACGCCGCGATGGGCGTCACCTCTCTGGACGCGAGATCGAGCCGGGCGAGCCGCAGCGGTCCGGGCTCGAGCGTGCGCAGGTCCATGCTGAAGCGCTCGGTGACGAAGACGATCGCCTCGCCGTTTGGCGTGAAGACCGGCTCGAGATCCGCGAACGGGTCGTGCGTCAATTGATCCAGCCGGCCGGACTCCAGTGACAACAAGTACAAATCGATGAGACCGCCGTGGTTGCCGCTGACCGCGACCGATTTCCCGTCCGGCGAGAACACGGGATTGACGACGTCATCGAGTCCCGGCAGCGGCAGTTCACGCCGCACGTGACCTGAGGCGGGATCGATGAGCGCGAGCACGGCCGAGCCGCCGCGCACGGCGGCAAGCGCGAGCGTGCGGCCGTCAGGGCTCCACGCGCCGGCAGAGTTCAGGAACTGCAGGCTGTCGAAGTGCGGATCGGTGGACGACTTGATCAGCTTGCGCGTGATGCGGCCGGTGGCGGCGTCGGCCAGATACAGCTCGATGGAAAAGCGATCCCGCTCGGAGAAGAATGCGATCTGCGTCCCGTCGGGACTCAGCTTCGGCCCGATGTTGAACCGTCCGGCCCCTGTCGCTTTGCTGATCGTGCGGCGCGCCTGACTCTCGAGCTGGGGCCGCTCCCCGAGTGCCGCCTGGGTAGACGCGTAGATGGCGTGATGCCAGTCGGCGGTCAGCGTCTCCGGATCGGTGCCCAGCTGACGGGCGAGGCCGACGAGATCGAATCGGGGATTGGCGGCCGAGCGCACGAGCGACGCCACCGCGCGATCGCCGTACTTCGCGCCGACGAACGCCCAGAACGCGTGCCCCCAGCGGTACGGGAAATACTCCGGCTTGTCGAGGTCCTTGATGCTCGGCAGCTTCTCGCGGATTGCGGCGTCGCGCAGCCACATGGCCGTCTGCGGATCCACCGGCCCGAGTGACAGGTACTCGGCCATGCCCTCGACGAACCACAGCGGGTACTGCAGGATGCCCGGTGCACTGCCCTCTCCCGTGTCGCGCGGATCGGTGCCCGTCATGTCGAACTGGAACGCGTGGACCAGCTCGTGGCCGATGACGTGATTGGAATCCGCCAGCGATCCGGACATCGGCAGCACGATGCGACGTTTCAGCGCTTCGGTCACGCCGCCGGTGCCCTCGCCGATGAGCCCTTCGACCGCGTTCGTCTGGCGGAAATGCTCCGGCGACGCATAGAGAATCAGCACCTGTCGGTCGCGCAGCTGATGATCGAAGAACCGCGAGAGCCTCGCGTACCAGCGCTCGGCCATGCGCGACGCGATCTGCGCCGCGGGTTCTTCTTCGGGGTAGTAGTAGAGATCGAAGTGTTCGGTCTTCAGAATCTGAAACTGGAAGGTGCGGTACTGGACTTTGTTGCGGCCGAAATACTGTGCCTGCGCCACCGCAGGCGCGCAGGCCATGACGACCCACCACGCCGCCGCAAGCCGCCAGAATCGAACGTGCCGCATGCCGCTCCTTGCCATCGCCCCGGGCCTGTCCACGCAATTCGGGTAAGATCCAGGACGAGTCCGCTGCGCCCTTCGATTATGGCATCAGAAGCCGCATCTCCGCCCCGCATGGTGTTCTGCGCGAAGCTCCATCGCGAACTGCCCGGTCTGCCCGAACCGCCCTGGCCGGGGCCGCTCGGACAGCGCATTTACGACCAGATCTCCGAAGAGGCATGGGAGATGTGGGAAGAGCGGATGAAGATGATCCTGAACGAATACCGTCTGCTGCCGTTCCAGAAAGAGGCGCAGACGCTCATCGCCAAACAGATGGAGGAATTCCTGTTCGGCGGCGACTCGGCGGCCCCGCCGGGTTTCGTTCCTGAACAGTAGGCCGCTTTCACAAGGAGACGCGCCGTGGCGACAGCGACCCTTCCAGCGCAGCGCGGTCTGGGCGATGCGTCGCTCGACCAGTCGTTCTTCGGGCATCCGCGAGGGCTCTCGACGCTGTTCTTCAGCGAGATGTGGGAGCGCTTCTCGTACTACGGGATGCGCGGCTTCCTCATCCTCTATATGACCGCGCCGATCGCGATGGGCGGGATGGGGCTCGACGTCGCCGCCGCCGGCCCCATTTACGGCACCTACACCTCGATGGTGTATCTGTCGAATCTGCCGGGCGGCTGGATTGCGGATCGGCTGCTGGGGCAGCGCCGCGCCGTGCTGATCGGCGGCATCCTGATCGCCGCCGGACATTTTTCGCTCGCGGTGCCCATCGCCGCCACGTTCTATTTCGGACTCGTGCTCATCGTCCTCGGCACCGGCCTGCTCAAGCCGAACATCAGCGTCATGGTCGGCCAGCTGTACTCGGAGAAAGACATTCGCCGCGACTCGGGCTTCTCGATCTTCTACATGGGCATCAACACCGGTGCGCTGGTCGGTCCGATCATCACCGGGTACCTGGCGCAGGACGTCGGCTTCCGGGCGCACCTCGCCTCCTGGGGCATGAATCCGAATTCCGCGTGGCACTGGGGATTCGGCGCGGCCGGCGTCGGCATGACGCTCGGCCTCATCCAGTACGTGCTGGGCGCACGAGCGCTCGGCACCGCCGGTCTGGAGCCCACCAGGCCGGCGTCGCCGGAAGCCGCGGCGCGGATCCGGCAGCAGGCGATCTTCGGGCTCGGCGGCGGCATGTTCGTGCTGGCCCTCCTCGGCATCGGCATTGCGACCGCCGTGCTGCCGATCACGGTGCAGCAGGTGACCGGCGCCTACAGTTACGTGCTGCTCGCGGTCGTGGTCATCTTCTTCGGGTGGCTGTTCTTTGCCGGCAACTGGACGCCAGAGGAACGTAAGCGTCTGTATCTGATTGGCGTGTTCTTCATCGCTGCCGCGCTCTTCTGGTCGGTGTTCGAGCAGGCGGGCTCGACGCTCAACCTGTTCGCGGAACGGAGCACGGAGAACGTCGCGCCCGGCTACGGGGTGTTTCCGAGCAGCTGGTGGCAGTCGGTCAACTCGCTGTTCATCATCGTCTTCGCGCCGGTGTTCGCGTGGCTCTGGTTGAAGATGGGCACGCGGCAGCCGGCGAGCCCGACGAAGTTCGCGCTCGGTCTTATCGGCGTGGCGCTCGGCTTTCTCGTCCTCGTGCCGGCAGCGCGCATCACGGCCACCGGCGTGAAGGTCGGGGTGGAATGGCTGCTGATGGTGTACTTCATCCACACCATCGCCGAATTGTGCCTGAGCCCCGTCGGGTTGAGCTCGATGACCAAGCTCGCGCCCGCGCGCATCGTCAGCCTGATGATGGGCGTCTGGTTTCTCGGCGCATCGGTCGGCAACTTCCTCGGCGGCCAGGCGGCTTCGCTCTACGAATCGATGCCGCTCGATCGGTTGCTCATTGCCGTCGCGATCCTGCCGCTGGTCGTCGGCGTGCTGATGTTCCTGTTCCGGAAGCCGCTCACCGCATTGATCGGCGATAAACAGTAAGCGCGGAGCCATGGCTCTCGAGGAATACAAGCGCAAGCGCGATTTCAAGAAATCGCCCGAACCCGAAGGCGACGCCGAGCGGTCGCGCAGGACGCGCGAAGGCAAGCCGCGGTTCTTCTGCGTGCAGAAGCACCTGGCCAGCCACCTGCATTACGACTTCCGTCTCGAGCATCACGGCGTCCTGCTGTCGTGGGCCGTGCCCAAGGGCCCCTCGCTCGATCCATCGATCAAGCGCCTCGCGATGCACGTCGAGGACCATCCGGTCGAATACGGCACCTTCGAAGGCGTCATTCCGGAAGGCTACGGCGCGGGCATCGTCATGCTCTGGGATCAAGGCACGTGGACGCCGGAGAGCGAGGACGTCGACAAGGCGCTCGCGAAGGGCGATTTCAAATTCCGGCTCGATGGCTACAAACTGAAGGGATCGTGGGCGCTGATTCGCACGCGCGGATACGGCGGCAACCGCGACGGAGACGGCCGCAGCTGGCTGCTCATCAAGCATCGCGACGAGTGGGCGGGCGACGTGGACATCGCGGAGTTCGCGCCGCTCAGCGTGAAGAGCAACCACGACTTCGACGAGATCCTGGCCGAAGACAATCCGGCGATCTGGAAGACGAATCGTCCGGCCGCGGGCGGCGAGGCCGGCGCGATGCTGCGGAAGATCATCGAGCGTGCGGCGGCACTCAAGGCGGGCCGGCGGGACGTCGCGACGGCGACGCCGACGAAGAAGGCACGGCGGGCCGGCGCGGCGACGGCGCGCCCCGCGAAATCGGCGGCCGCCGCCTCGACGCGGCGATCGGCACCCGCACGCAAGCCACCCGCCGCGTCCGCCAAACCGAAAGCGAGGTCGAAATGATCCGACACCTGCGTCTGCTGCTCGCATTCTGCGCGGTGATCACGGCGGTCGCCCTTCACGCCCAGCAGGGGCCCCCGCCGGCAGCCCCGCAGGATCCGCCGCAATCGAAACCCGATCAGAAGCCGGACGATCGGAAGCCGATCGCAATTGCCGGCAAGTGGACGATGACGCTGGAAACCGCGATGGGCAACGGGATGCCGGCCCTCGAGCTGAAACAGGACGGCGAGAAAATCACGGGCACGTATACGGGCCGCTACGGATCGTCGCCAATCACCGGCACGCTCAAGGGCACGACGCTCGAGTTCAAGGCCAACGTCACCGCCGAAGGCACCGACGTCGAGATGGTGTTCACCGGCGAAGTCAGCGCCGATGGCCAGACGATGCGTGGCGATGCGTCGTTGGGACCGGCGGGCGACGCCACGTGGATCGCCCACAAGAACAAGACGTAGGCGTCAGACGAGCAGCAGCCGCTTGGCGAGCACCGCCCACACGGCGGTCCGCAGCCGCGCGCGATCGTGGCGCGCGATATTGCCGCGCCAGAATCCTCCTTCGACGACCTCGCACCCGCGCGGGATCGAGCCGAGCGGCAGCGGCGCCTTGTGCTCGCGCGCGTAGCGCTCCAGCACCTGATCGGGCGGCGGATCCGAGTTGACGATCACCACGTCGATCGATCGCCCGATCGCTGCGGACAGCCGCGTCAGCGCGTGTCCGGCCGTGAAGCCATCCATCCCGAGGCCCTCGGTCAGCAGATTGGCGATGTAGATCACGGGCCCCGGCACCGAGGCGAGCGCCTCGCAGCAGCCCTCCGCGAGGAAAATCGGCAGCAGACTCGTGTAGAAGCTCCCCGGACCGATGACGACCGCGTCGAGCGAACGGATGACGTCGGCGACGGTCGAGTGAATCCAGATCGACGGCTCGAGCCAGAGCCGGTCGATGCAGCGTCCGTGCGCCTGCGCGGCGTCGACTTCATATTCGCCGCGGCTGGTCGAGCCGTCGGTGTATTCGGCGCAAAGGGTCGCGCGCTCGATCGTGATGGGCCAGACGTGGCCCCGGCAGCCGAGGAGCGTGCGCAAACCGTCGACCGCGGCGAGGAAGTCGCCGGTGTACTGCTCCATCATCGACAGCAGCAGGTTGCCGCCGGTGTGACCCGCGAGCCGGCGATGCTCGAGCATCGGGAGGCGCGACAGCAGCAGCTCACGCGCTTCCGCCTCGCTCCGCGCGAGCGCAAGCGCGCATTTGAGCACGTCGCCCGGCGGCAGAACGCCGAGCTCATCGCGCAGCTGGCCGGACGACCCGCCGCTGTCGAACATCGTCACGATCGCGTGCAGCTCGATCCACGGATTGCTCTTCAATCCGCCGAGCAGGCTCGGCAATCCCGTTCCGCCGCCAAAACAACCCACCTTCAACGTCCGCAATCGCATCGCGACCATTCTATCGGCAAGACTTAGAATGATTGACGTGGCCGTCCTGGAGCTCTCCTCGTCCATCCGACGCGCGCTCGATCGCCTCGCGTCGGATCTGCGCCGCGTGTTCGGCGCGCGGTTCGTTGCGCTTGTCGCCTACGGTCCCGACCACAGCGTGGCCTTCGCATCGTCGGTCGGCGCGGACGATCTCGACGCGCTGGGCGCGCTCGTGGGCGCGTGGCATCGCGAAGGGCTGGCGACGCCGCTGGTGATGACGCCGGAGGAGTTCCGGCGATCGCTCGACGCCTTTCCGATCGAGTACCAGGCGATCCTCGATCGACATACCGTCATCGCGGGCGAGCCGCCGTTCGCCGGCCTGGCGGTCGATCCCGAGGATCTCCGGCGCGCCTGCGAAATCCAGGCCCGCAGTTTTCTGATTCATCTCCGCCAGGGCTGGCTTCAGTCGGCCGAGCACCACGCCGATCTCGAGGAGCTCCTGGTCCGATCCGCGCTGCCGTTCCGGGCGGTCCTCAGCAATGTCGCGCGGCTGCAGGGGGCGACCGGGATTGGCGATCAGCAGCTGGCCGATCTGATCCGCGACGGCATCGGGCTGCCGCCGGACCTCGTGCGATCGCTGCTCGAGCTCGAGCAGACACCCGAGCTCGCGCACCGGCTGGTCGGCCGCATGCCGGATTTGCTGGCCGCCGCGGAGACGCTTTGGAACTTCGTCGACGTGTGGCGTGTGAAGTGAGGGTCCGCGCCGCCGCTGTGCTGTGGATCGCGCTCGCGTGCGCGGTGCTCGCGCAGGAACTGCCCACCCTCACGAGTCCGGTCAACGACCTGGCCCACGTGCTCAGCGAGCCGGCGATTGCCGAGCTCGACCGCCGGATCCGCGCGCTGCAGGCCGCCAGCGGCGATGTGGTGGCCGTCGCCACCGTCCCTTCAATCGCGCCGTACGGATCCATCGAGGAGTACGCGGTCAAGCTCTTCGAGAAAGCCGGCATCGGCAAGAAGAATCAGGACAACGGGGTTCTGGTCCTGCTCGCGCAGAACGAACGCCGCGTCCGCATCGAAGTGGGCTACGGCCTCGAGCAATACATCACGGACGGCTTTTCCGGCGAGACGATCCGGGAACTGATGCTGCCCGAGCTCCGACGCGGCAGCTACGACGACGCGCTGGTGAACGGGACGACGCAAATCATCAATCGCATTGCGCAGGCGCGCGGCGTGACGCTGCAGGGCGTGCCCGCACCGGCGCAATCAGCGCCATCGTCGGGATCGTCCTTTCCGCCCGGCGCCTTCGTGTTTCTCGCGCTCTTCATCCTGATGATGATTCTCAGGAGCCGGGGCGGCCGCGGGCGCCGCGGACCCTTCGGCGGACCGTGGAGCGGCTGGACCGGCGGCGTTGGCGGGTTCGGCGGAGGGCTGGGCGGATTCGGCGGCGGTTTCGGCGGCGGTGGATTTGGCGGCGGCGGAGGGGGCGGATTCGGCGGCTTCGGAAAG
>JADMIO010852421.1_pt1 | contig 16413 bp, 14 predicted proteins | sample 8958161 | NCBI WGS metagenome assembly JADMIO01 (sample SAMN16585339, study PRJNA669376) | soil metagenome | isolation source: Crop rotation soil | place: USA: Cullars Rotation, Alabama | collected 2011
CTTTCCCTGCTGCCTGCCCGACGCGATGCCGCTGCCGAGGCCGAGGAAGCGCAGCGCACCGCCCAGGATACGCTGACCGAGTTGCAGCGCTCGCTGGTCGCCGACGAGCGCGCGGCGCAGCAGGCTGGCGAAGCCGAGCGCCAGGCCCTGCGCGCGCTCGATCAGGCCGAAGCCGCGCGCGAGCGGCTCGCCGCGCGGTCCGAGGAGCTCGCGGCGGCCGAAGGCGGACTTGCCGAGCAGCGCGGGCAGGCACGAGGCGAGCTCGAGGCTGCCGAGGCAAAGAAGCGCGATCTGCCCGATCCCGAAACCGGGCGCGCCGCGCTTGCCGCTGCACAGGCGAAGAACGAAGCCGCGCGGGGGCTGCTGCAGTCCGCCGCCGCCGCGCTCGCCGCGCACGACCAGGGCCTTGCCGTAGCCCGCGAACGCGTCTCCAACCAGCGCGCCGACATCGCCGGCTGGGAAGCCCGCGCAAGCGACGCCGCTCGACGCCTGTCGTACATGGAGCAGCGTTTCGAGGAGATCGCCGAGGAGCGCGCGGTCACCGCGGCCAAGCCGGCAGCGCTGATGCGCGAGATCGAGGGCGGCGAGGACGTCCGCGCGCGGCTCGGCAGGGAGCTCGCCGAGGCCGAGGCCGCGGTCGCCGCTGTGAGCGAACGGTCACGCGAGGCGGAGGCGGCACTGGCAGCGGCGCAGGAAGCCCTAGCCTCGGCGCGCGAAGCCCGCGCCGGCTCCGCCGCGCGCGCCGAGAACGAGGAAAGCCGGCGCGAGGAGATGGCGCGAATCTCCGGCGAACGGTTCCAGTGCCCGCCCCCGCTGCTCGCCGGCCGCTTCGGCTTCGACTCCGAACAGGTCGCCGGCGCGAGCGACGAATCCGCCGCGCACGAGCGGCTCACCGCCGACCGCGAGCGCATCGGGCCGGTCAACCTCGTCGCCGCCGAGGAGCTCGCGCGGCTCGAGCAGGAGCACGGCGCCAGCGTCGCCGAGCAGACCGAGCTGGCCGAGGCGGTCCACCGGCTGCGCGGCTCGATCGGCAACCTCAACCGCGAAGGGCGCGAGCGGCTGCGCGCCGCGTTCGAGCAGGTCGACACGCATTTCCGGCACCTGTTCACCCGGCTGTTCGAGGGCGGCCAGGCGCACCTCGCGCTGGTCGATTCGGACGATCCGCTCGAGGCCGGGCTCGAGATCTACGCGCAGCCGCCGGGCAAGCGGCTGCAGTCGCTGACGCTGCTCTCGGGCGGCGAGCAGGCGCTGACCGCGATCGCGCTGATCTTCGCGCTGTTCCTCACCAATCCCGCCCCGATCTGCGTGCTCGACGAGGTCGACGCACCGTTGGACGATGCCAACATCGACCGCTTCTGCGACCTGCTCGACGCGATGACCCGCGAGACCGAGACGCGCTATCTTATCGTGACCCACAACGCAGTGACGATGAGCCGCATGCACCGGCTGTTCGGGGTGACGATGGTCGAGAAGGGCGTCAGCCGGCTGGTCAGCGTCGACCTGGGCGGAGCAGAGGAGCTGCTCGCGGCGGAGTAGGCAGATGCGTTGGATTGTGACATTTGCGGCCGCCCCTTTTAATGGTCGACTGCGTTCCGAATGAGCAGCCTGAAAATGAGAAGTTGGTCGCTGCATTGGAAGTTCCGCTGCCCACGGAACAAGACCGGCGAGAGTTCTTGATCGTCTTGAGGGACGTCGCGGAGGCTGAAGGTTGTCGTTTCTACGCAGCCAGCACTGAGGGACCCCAGGAACAGGGTGAGGCTATTCCCGAGTCGAACCAAAGCGTGAGTACTGGCGTGTGGGGCGAAAGGGGTCGAAGCGATCTGATTGCGCACGCTGCGGATGGTTACGATCACTTGGGCTTGGTTTGGATCACGTTTCTGCGCGGGAAAGATCCTTCACTCGCGAGCAAATTCAGGGCGAGCGTAATTCCGAAAATACGGTCGCGTTGGCCGCGCACGAATGCCGCTGCTGCGGCGCGTCCCGCTCAGTCGGCCGGAACGATCCTGAGGATGCTGCCGTCCTTCTGCTCGACCGCCAGGTAGATGTAGCCCTCCGGCCCCTGCTTCACGTCGCGCACGCGCTGGTGGAGGTCGTAGAGCAGCGTTTCGCGGCGCAGCTCCTCCATGTTCTCGTTGACGAGGATGCGCTCTACATGGCCGGTGCCGGGTATCTCGCCGGTGCGCAGCGCGCCGACGAAGATGTCGCCCTTCCATTTCGGCAGCGCGTCGCCGGTGTAGAACATGAGGCCCGAGACGGCGATCGCCGGCATCCAGTAGACGACCGGGGGTTCGAACACTTCGTGGCCCGGGCGTTGCGATTGCCAGGGGCCGGGATAGCTGCGCCCGAGGCTGACGTAAGGCCAGCCGTAGTTCAGCCCGGGCTTGATCACGTTGATCTCGTCCCCGCCGTTGGGGCCGTTCTCGCTTTCCCACACCGCGCCGGTGCGCGGATGGACCGCGAGGCCGAGCGCGCCGCGGTGTCCGAAGGAGTAGATGTCCGTGCGGGCCGTGCGGCTGGCCGCGAAGGGATTGTCGGCGGGGATCGAGCCGTCGGCGTTGATCCGCAGGACCTTGCCGCCCGCGGTGCCGAGGTTCTGCGGATCGGCGCCGGAAGTGGTGAAGAACAGCGTGCCATCGCTGGCGAACGCCAGCCGCATCACGCCCGCGACACCGGTATGCGCGACCCAGATGTCCTCGAAGCCTTCGATCCGCTCGCCTGTCCAGCGCCCCCTGCCCAGCGCCAGCACTCGGCCATTATCGCCCTCGGGCTTGTTGTAGGCGATGTAGACATAGCGGTTGGTGGCGAATTCGGGATCGAGGGCGATGTCGACATAAGCGTGCGAGGTGCCGAGACCGCCGGATTCCCCGGCGAACACGCCCACCGGTCCGCCTTCGATCAAGCGGGTGCGCGAGGCGCCCGCCGGAAGCAGATGCAGTTCGCCCTTGCGCGTCACGACCAGCATGTCGCGGCTCGGCAGGAAGGCGAGCGCCATCGGATACTCGATATCGCGGGCGACCACTTCCACCCGGATGTCCATCCCCTCGGCGGTGCGATAGCGGAACGGGCCTTCGGCCAGCGGATTGTCGGCGATGCCGGTCGGGGCGATCGGCACACCGCCATCGTAACGCGGGACGTCCTGTTGCGCGTGCAAGCCGGTGGCGCAGAGCACCGTGGTCGCGAAGGCCGCGCCAATCGCGCTCCACCGCCAATCTGGCCGATAACCCCCCATACCGATGTCCCCTCCCGTTCGCCAACGTCACGCTTGGCCAAATCGGACTATCCGATTGCCTTCGCAAGCGGAAGGGCACCCGTACGGGTACGGTTTCCCGGCCGTTCAGAACGTTCGCACGGGCCAAATTAGCCCGATCCTTCAAGCCGAAGTGAACCCTTCTCGCCTGAAGGATCGACCGCTCAACGCGCCTCGCCGCCGAGTCCGTGCGCAGGGATCGAGACCATGAAGGCGAAGTGCCGCACGCAATCGGGCGCGAAGATCGAGCTGGCGGTGCTAGATTTGTCTCCGATCGGCTGCATGGTCCACCGGCACGCCTGGTCCGCCCAGACTGACGAGCGCATCCTGATCCAGCTCGAAGGACTCGGCTTCCAGCCGGCAACGGTGAACTGGGTCGAGGGCGATCTGGTCGGGATCGAGTTCGTGCAACTGCTCCATGAAGCTGTGCTGGAGCGCCTGGAGGGCTCGTTGGCTCGTTCGCCGCAGCCGGCTAGCGGTTCGCTGTCCGCCTAGCCGACCGGCCGCGCCTGCGGAAAGATCGAGCTGCCGTCGAGCAGCGCGGAGCGCGATAGGGACGGAAGGTGTCGGTTCGACGAGCGACGATCGGCAGTTGGGACCTTGCGGTCGCGTCCTGCAGCGCGTGACCCATTAGATCCCGCTCTTGCAGCTCGAGGCGGCCCGAGCTTCAGACCTCGCTGTAGGGAGCGATCGGATCGACCACCCCGAACCGCTCCTCGCTCGGCTCCTTGCGCAGCGGCGGCAGTTCGACCGACGGGTCGTCGCAGTGCGTATCGGGCACGCGGTCGAGCAGATCGCGGATCAGGGTCAGCCGGCCGAGCTTCTGGTCGTTGAATTCGACCAGCGTCCAGGGCGCGTGCTCGGTGTGGGTCGCGGCGAGCATCGCCTCGCGCGCGGCGGTGTAGTCGTCGTATTTCTGGCGCGCGGAGACGTCCACCGGCGAGAGCTTCCAGCCCTTGAGCGGGTCGTCGCGGCGCTCGGCGAAGCGTTCCTCCTGCTTCTCCTGGTCGCAGCACAGCCAGTACTTGAACAGCAGGATGCCGTCGTCGACGAGCAGCTTCTCGAAAGTCGGCGCCGCCTCGAGGAAAGCCTCGACCTCCTCGGGGCTCGCATAACCCATCACCGCTTCCACCCCGGCTCGATTGTACCACGAGCGGTCGAACAGCACGATCTCGCCCGCCGCAGGCAGATGCGCGACGTAGCGCTGGAAGTACCACTGTCCAGCCTCGCGCTCGCTCGGCTTGGCGAGCGCGACGACATGGCACTGACGCGGGTTGAGGTGCTCGCGGATCGCGTCGATCGCCCCACCCTTGCCGGCACTGTCGCGCCCCTCGAAGAGCACCACGATGCGCGCGCCGGTGACGCTCGCCCAGCGCGCGAGGCCGATCAGTTCGCGCTCCATCGGCTCGAGCGCCGCGAGATAGTCCTTCCGCTTGAGCTTGCCCATTGCGGCACCTCCCTTCTCGCCCGCCGCGACTTTCGCGCGGACGACAGCGACCCGATACGGCGATTGTCAACCCATTGACGCCATTTGCAAAGCAGCGCAGCGGCACGATCCCTATAAGCAGTTTCATGAGGTCAGCGGGCGCGGAGCCCGGATCTTTCGAGTCGCTAGACCGACCGTTGCGGAACCCTGGTTCCCCCACGACCGCGACGGCTTCCGCGCTCCACCTTCTCGCCGCCAACGATCGCCCTCCCCTCCCCTTAGATCGTTGGCGGCGAACCCTCCTATCCCAGAATCGCCCGCGGACCGGCGCCCTTCGCGCCCAGCCGGTCATCCTTGTTGTAGAGCTGGCATTTCTGCAGGCTCAGGCAACCGCAGCCGATGCACTGGTCGAGCTGGTTGCGCGTGCGTGTGAGCAGGTTGATCCGCTGGTCGATCTCGAACCGCATCCTCCGGCTGATCTGCTGCCAGTCGCTCAACGTCGGCGCACGGCCCTGCGGCAGCTTGGCGAGCTGGCTCTCGATCTCGGCGAGCGCGAGGCCGAGCTTCTGCGCGATCAGGATAAAGCTCACCCTGCGAATGTCGGACCGCAGGAACCGGCGCTGGTTGCCGCCGGTGCGCAGCGACTGCAGCAGGCGCTTCTCCTCGTAAAAGCGGATTGCCGAAACCGCGACGCCGGTTCGCGCGGCGAGCTGGCCGATGGTGATGAAGCGATCCTCTGGCATGCGACCTCGCCCGTTTTTTGGTTTGACCTCAAGTTAGCTTGAGGTTGCACAAGGAGCAAGCACACTGATTCGCCGGCTGAAACTTCGGCAGCAATCATTGCAAAGCAAGGATTTACTGCGGGAGTTCGCGTCATGAGTCAGGGCAGGATCGAGCACGTCAATCTCACGGTGACCGACATCGAGCGCTCCGCCGCGTTGTTCGAGCAGATGCTCGGCTGGCGGCGGCGCTGGCGCGGCGAGGCGATGAACTACGGCGTGTCGCTCCACATTGGCGAGGAGACGACCTATCTCGCGCTCTATTCCGATGGCGCCGACCATTCGGGGCAGCACAAAGGCGTACCGCTCAATCACGTCGGCCTGCTGGTCGACGATCTCGACGCCGCCGAGCGCGTGGTGCTCGAGCACGGCCTCGCGCCGTTCGGCCACGACGCCTACACGCCTGGCCGGCGGTTCTACTTCTACGACTGGGACGGCATAGAATTCGAGGTCGTCAGCTACGCCTGAGCCTCCGCGCGTGCGAATGCTAGCGTACGGGCGGCGAGGCCAGCTCGGCCGCGGTCCACAGCAATGCTGCCTGTCCGTGAAGATCTCCGGTCACGACCGGGCGGCTCAGATAGTAATCGGCGTCGGCCGATTGCCCGGTGCCGACGCACACCCCGCGCAGGCGGCCGTCGAGCTCGGCGTGCCCGATGAGGGCCGCCCACGCGCTCAACGCAGCGGCGCGATAGGGCGTGGCCGGGAGCAGGCCCTGATTGACGCCCCGCAGGAAAGCGAATGCGAACATCGCGCTGCCGCTCGTCTCGGCCCAGGCGTCGGGCCGGTCGACCAGCTGGTTCCACAGGCCGGTCTGTTGCTGGTGGCCGAGCAGCGCGGCCATCATGCGGCGGTAACCGGCAAGGATCGTCGCCCGCGTGGCGTGGGTCTCGGGCAGGATCGAGAGGATTTCGGCCAGACCCGCGGCGACCCAGCCATTGCCGCGCCCCCAGGCAAACGGCGCCTCGGGCCCATGATGGAACAGCCCCGTCGGCTGCTGGAGCCGCGCGAGATATGTGTTCGCGGTCAACCCGGCCCGATCGAGAAAGCGGGGCTCGCGGGTGCGGCGCCAGGCCTCGGCCTGGAGCGCGCCGATCATCCAGATGTCGTCGATCCAGAAGCGTGCCTGGCGCGTCAATCCCGCCTCATCGGTATCGCGCCACTGCCCGTCGGCGAGCGCAAGGCCCTGATCGGCGGGATCGTCCAGCAGCAGCGGCCACACGCCGACGACGTTGGCATCGACGTGATTGGCGCTGTTGGGAAGCTCGCGATCGCGAGCCCAGCGTTGCCCGACAAGCGCCGCGAGGCCGGCATCGCCTGTCCGCGCAGCGAAGCGCGCCGCGCCGAGTGCCGTGGCCACCTCGGCATAGTGGACCGCGGTGACCTCGCCCACCTCGTAGCGCATCAGCTCGGCACGCCCCGCCCATTCGCTTGCCGCCCTGCGGCCGAGGTCGAGCGTCAGTGAGGGCGTGGCGTGAGGCAGCAGTCCACGCGTGGCGCACCCGGCGACCGCTGCGGCAAGGCCGGCACAGACCCCACGCCGCCCCATCGGAGGAAGGCCCGCGGGCGTCGGCGCGTCCTCGGTGCGGGTCTTATGCCGTCAGGCCCGACTCTCGACGTAGACGGTCCACATCCGTGCCACCGGGGCACGGACGCCCGAAACCTGTCCGAACGTCGCGCTCGCCTCGGCATTCTTGCCCTGCTGCGCCTGCACGATTCCGAGCCGCGTCAGCGTGCGATCGCGGTCGATGCCGCCCTTCTGCAACGCCAGCGCATACATCTCCTCGGCCTCTGCCCACGAACCAAGCGAAAGATAGACGTCGCCGGCGTTCTGCGCGGCTGTGCCGTTGGCAGCGCTGCGGGCTTCGCTGGCAAGCCCCGGAGCATCCTTGCGATCCTCGGGCGCGCGCTCGTCGACGACGCGTTTGACCTCACTGTAATAGTCCTCACCGGTGGTGAACACGCCGGCCTGGACGCCCGCGTCCAGCACGCGCGAGACCTCATTGGCCATGATACGCGGATCGGCCGCCTCGATGTAGCGGACGAACTCCGCGCGCTCGCTCATCGTCTCGGTGGCGAACATCAGGCGCAGCAGATCGAGCTGTCCCTGCGGATCGAGCTCGTGCAGCGAATTGACCACCTGCAGCGCGCGCTGCCAGTTGGCCTTGTTCGGCGCGCTGCGGACGAGCAGCGCCGACCATTCGGTGGCCTTGTCGCCCAGCCGCGCGTCGTAGGCCACCCGGAGACCGCGGACATACCAGCTCTCGGGAACCGGCTGCCCCGCGGCGACCTTCCGCTCGATCACGCCTTTCAGGTAGTCGAGGCCCTGCACGGCCTGGTTCTCGCCGAAGTAGGTCTCGGCGATCATCGCGTCCGGATTGCCTTCGCTGTAGCCGGCCGCCATCGCGGCCTCGAGCGCGGTTCGTGCGGCGGGCCAATCGTGGGCGTCGTAGGCCAGGCTGCCGATGAAGAACTGGTACTGGGCAATCTGCTCGGGAGCGGTCTTGCCGCTCGCGACCATCAGCTCGAGGCCCTGACGCTGGAGCGACGCGTCCTTGAGCTTGTTGCCGAGCGTGAGAATCAGGTTGCCGGCAGCATAGCGGTCGTCGGGCGTCTGGATCGCAGCGACCAGGCCAGGAATCTGCGGCTTGGCTGCAGCGAAATCGCCGGTGGCGAGGTTCACGATCGCCGCTACGGGCTCGTAGGCCGCAACGAAGCCATCCGAATTCTGGTTCTGCGGAGCATTGCTGCGGGCGCTGCGCTGGGCCGCGGCCGGCGCCGCCGTTGCCGCCGTCACGACGGCTGCACCGCCGACCAGCGCGATTGCGAGGGCGAGCGCCGAGCCGAGTCCACGCACGGCTGTGCGGCGAGCGGAAGGGGACCTGCGAAGCATTGGCGAAAAATCTCCTGTCGGGTGTCCGGCAACAGCGAGGGCCGGAATATTTCGGGCGCGCTACTGCCGTCAAATGCGGTAAATTGCAATTCGCTCCTAGAAATCCGCCCCTGAATGCCAATTTAACCACACGAGCTTGCGCGCGCCTCGACCACACGAACGGGCGTGGCGGCCAAGTGTGGAAAAAGGGGCGACGAGCCCCGCCCTCGTCCCCCTCCGGCTGGCCTGTTCCGGGCCGATGGCCTAGGGCCGATGCGACAAAACGACAGATCAACAAGACGGGCCAACCGCGCAGGTGAACGACACGACCGATACCCTTGAACCGCCCGCCACGCCGGGCGAGTTCGAACGCATCGACATCGTCGATGAGATGAAGACCTCGTACCTCGATTACGCGATGAGCGTGATCGTCAGCCGCGCGCTGCCCGACGTGCGCGACGGCCTCAAGCCGGTCCACCGGCGCATCCTGTGGAGCTGCGAGGAAGGCGGCTTCGTCCCCGGCAGGCCCTATCGCAAGTGCGCCAAGATCACCGGCGACACGATGGGCAACTACCACCCGCACGGCAACCAGGCGATCTACGACGCCTTGGCCCGCATGGCGCAGTGGTGGTCGATGCGCGTGCCGCTGATCGACGGCCAGGGCAACTTCGGCTCGATGGATCCCGATCCGCCCGCCGCCGAGCGCTACACCGAAGCGCGACTGGCGAAGCCGGCGATGGCGCTGCTCGAGGACATCGAGAAGGATACCGTCGACTTCGTCGACAACTACGACGGCTCGCGCCAGGAACCCTCGGTCCTCCCGGCGCGGTTCCCCAACCTGCTGGTCAACGGCGCCGGCGGCATCGCGGTCGGCATGGCGACCAACATCCCGCCGCACAACCTCGGCGAGGTGATCGACGGGTGCCTGGCGATGATCGACAACCCGGCGATCACTTCCGAGGAACTGATCGAGTTCATTCCCGGGCCCGACTTCCCGACCGCGCCGCTGATCCTCGGCAGCGCAGGCAGCCGCGCGGCCTACACCACCGGGCGCGGCTCGATCCTCCAGCGTTGCCGGCACACGATCGAGGAAGGCCGCGGCGACCGCCAGTCGATCGTGCTGACCTCGATCCCATACCAGGTCGGCAAGGCGGGCCTCGTCGAGAAGATCGCCGACGCGGCCAAGGACAAGCGCATCGAGGGCGTCGCGGACATCCGCGACGAATCGAACCGCGACGGCGTGCGGGTGGTTATCGACCTCAAGCGCGATGCGACGCCGGAAGTGGTGCTCAACCAGCTCTGGCGCCACACCCCGGCGCAGGCGAGCTTCCCCGCCAACATGCTGGCGATCCGCGGCGGGAGGCCGGAAACGCTGGCGCTGCGCGACATCATCCAGGCGTTCATCCAGTTCCGCGAGCAGGTCATCACGCGGCGCACGAAGTTCGAGCTGAACAAGGCGCGCGACCGGGCGCACATCCTGCTCGGGCTGGTGGTCGCGGTGTCGCACCTCGACGAGGTCGTGGCGATGATCCGCGGATCGTCGAACCCGGCGGAGGCGCGCGCGCGCCTGCTGGCCAAGGAATGGCCCACGGGCGAGATCGCCCCCTACCTGACGCTGGTCGAGGCCGTGGAGCCCGACCTCGGCGCGGCCGAAGGCAGCTACCGCCTGTCCGAAACCCAGGTGAAGGCGATCCTCGACCTCAGGCTGCACCGCCTCACCGCGCTCGGCCGCGACGAGATCGGCGACGAACTCAAGGAACTGGCGGTCAAGATTGCCGAGTTCCTCGCGATCCTCGCCGACCGGCGCCGGCTGTATGAGGTCATGCAGCAGGAGCTGCGCGATATCCGCGAGGCCTTCGCGACGCCGCGCGTCTCGGAGATCGCCCCCGCGTGGGACGGGATCGAGGACGAGGACCTGATCGAGCGCGGCGAGATGGTCGTGACGGTCACGCTCGACGGCTACATCAAGCGCACCACGCTCTCGACCTTCCGCGCGCAGAACCGCGGCGGCAAGGGCCGCGCCGGGATGGCGACCAAGGACGAGGACGCGGTGTCCGAGATGTTCGTCACCTCGACGCACAACCCGGTGCTGTTCTTCTCGACCGCGGGCAAGGTCTACCGCCTCAAGGTATGGCGCCTGCCCGAAGGCGGGCCGGCGACGCGCGGGCGACCGATCGTCAACCTGCTGCCGGCGCTCGATCCGGGCGAGGCCATTGCCGCAGTGCTGCCGCTGCCCGAGGACGAGGAGACGTGGGGCGCTCTCAGCGTCGTGTTCGCCACGGCCAGGGGCAACGCGCGGCGCAACAGCATGGATGCGTTCACCAACATCCCATCCAACGGCAAGTACGCCATGCGCTTCGAAGAGGACAGCGACGACCGGCTGATCGGCGTCGCGCTGCTCGATTCTGGCGACGACGTGCTGCTCGCCAGCCGCCAGGGCAAGGCGATCCGCTTTGCCGGCGACGACATCCGCGAGTTCCAGTCGCGCACCTCGACCGGCGTGCGGGCGATGAGCCTCAAGCCCAACGACGAAGTCGTCTCGCTGTCGATCCTGCATCGCGTGGGGGTGAAGGACCAGGAGGAGCGTGACGACTACCTGCGCTTCGCCCCGTGGAAGGCGGAGAAGGACGGTTCGCCGCAGATGAGCGACGAGCGCTTCGCCGAGCTCGCGGCGAAGGAGCAGTTCATCCTCACCGTATGCGGCAACGGCTACGGCAAGCTCAGCTCGGCCTACGAGTACCGCCGCACCGGACGTGGCGGCCAGGGCATCACCAACATCGACAACATCGCCCGCAACGGCCCGGTGGTGGCGAGCTTCACCGCGACCACCGCCGACCAGCTGATGCTGGTGACCGACCAGGCCAAGCTGATCCGCATCGGGCTCGACTCGCTGCGCGTGATCGGCCGCGGCTCGGCCGGCGTGCGGCTGTTCAACGTCGCCGAAGATGAGCACATCGTCAGCGCAGTGCGGCTCGACGAGCAGGAAGAGCCCGAGACCGACGCAGAGGAATCGCTTGGCGAGGAGACGCCACCGGAGGCGACGCGAGAGTCGGACGCAGGCGAAAGCTGAGGCCTGTCACTCGGGCGCGTGGCACACCGCCTCGACATTGACGCCGTCAGGATCGAGCACGAACGCGCCGTAGTAGTCCGGATGATAGTGCGCGCGGATTCCCGGCGGCCCGTTGTCGCGGCCGCCGTTGGCCATGGCGGCGGCGTAGAAAGCATCGACCTGCCTTCGCGTCTGCGCGGTGAAGGCCACGTGCATGCCCGTCCCACGCGCACCGCCGCTGCCGATCCAGAAGAACGGATGGCCATCGGTACCCATGCCGACTCCGTGGTAACCGCCCGTCATCTCGGGCGTCACTTCCATCACCTTCGCCATGCCCAGGGGCGCCAGCGCCGCCTCGTAGAAGCGCCGCGAGGTTTCGAAGTCGCTGCAGCCGATGCCCATGTGGTCGATCATGATCGCTCCTTTCGCTTCGGCGTGTCCTGCAATCGGGCCTTGACCCTCACGCGGCGTGAGGGACTATCGAGTCGTCCTGCGGAAGGACGATCGGCATGAGCACCTACACCGTCAAGCAGCTGGCCAGGCTCTCCGGAGTCTCGGTGCGCACGCTGCATCACTATGACGAGATCGGGCTGCTCAAGCCGGCGTTCATCGGCGAGAACCGCTATCGCTACTACGGGCGTGAGGAGCTGCTGCGCCTGCAGGACATCCTGTTCCACCGCGAACTGGGTGTGCCGCTGCAGGAGATTGGCCGGCTGCTTGCCCATGACGGGCGCGATCGGGTGGCGCTCCTTTCCCGGCATCGGGCGATGCTGGCCGAACGGATCGAAAGCTCTCGCCAGCTCCTGCGCACGATCGACCGCACGATCGCGCAGCTCAACGGAGAAGCCCCGATGAACGACAAGGATCTCTATCACGGCTTCGCGCCGGCGAAGCAGGCCGAATACGAGGACTGGCTGGTCGACAACTACGGCGGCGAGGCCATGCGCGAGCGCATCGAGGCCGGCAAGCAGCAGTGGTTCAAGGCCGGGCCGGAGGCGATGCAGGCCGCGCTCGCAGCGGGCGAGGCGGCCGAGAAGGAGCTCGCCGAGCACTTCCTCGGCGGAACCGAGGCCGGGTCCTCGGAGCTCGATCCGCTGTTCGACCGGCACCGCGCGTGGGTGTCGCAGATGTGGGGCCGTGCGTGCCCGCCCGAGGGCTATTCGGGCATGGCCGACATGTACCTCGCGCATCCCGACTTCCGCACGCACTTCGACAAGCGCGGCGACGGCTTCACCGACTGGCTGACGACCGCGATGAAGGCCTACGCGGCCCGCGCAAGCTAGTTGTTGATCACGATCCTCAGCTCGGGGTCGCGCTTGCGCAAAGTCTGCGCGACCCCCACGGCGACCAGCAGCTGGCCCAGGTAGTAGATCGGCCAGACGAGGTACTGCGGCACCGGGCTGCCCTCGAGCGGCCCCATCTCGGCAAACAGCAGCACGTCGGACAGCACGAACAGCACCGCGCCCGAGCCGACACGATAGCGCGGGAACACGCTTGCCCAGGCGCCCGCCGCCATCGCCCCGAGCGCAAGCGCGTAGATGGCCACGCTCGGCGCCTGCGCGCGCTCGGCGGGCATGAACCAGCCGATCAGCGGCGTGAGCAGCAACAACGCGACCACGGTCCACTTCTGGCTGGCAGACAAGAGCTGCCGACGATTGCGCAGGTACACCCCGAGCGCGAGCACGTGATAGAGGAAGAACAGCAGGCCGCCGATCATGCGGTCGATCTCGATCGCCATGTCGCCGAGCGAGGCCGCGCCGAAAGCCCAGGCCATCAGCCGCGCGTCGGGGCTCGAATGGCGCAGCCACAGGTAGCCTGCGAGCAAGGCCACGGCCGAGCCCTTGAGCGGGATCAGGTACGCCTCGGGCCAGGGCCCGGCGCGCAGATAGTAGAACGCCAGCGCCGCGGCGATGCTGGCGAAGATCAGCGGGCGTTTCTCGGCAAGCGCGCGTCGGGACATTGTCGTGCTGCTCCTTGCGCACGGCTTGGCGCACAATCCGGCTGTCGACAATCCCTCTGCCCGGCGACTTCTGCGGGATGCCCCTTGACTCGCCGTGAAGTTCTTCTATTTCCGTAATTACTGAAATCGAGGGAATAGCTAGGAGCCAAACGATGGCCGAGCACGACCTTCCCGCTGTTGCGAAAACGGCGATGCGGGTTCTTGAGTGGCGCGACCTGGCGACGATGAGCCCGGCCGAAGGCCTCGTCGAATGCCTCCATCCCCTGCCCTGGCTGTTCGGTTCCTGGCTTCTGGCGGAAAGCGCCTGGTGGCCGCTCGCGGTACCCTTCGCGTTCATGTTCTTCCTGACCGCACTCAGGCTCAACCACGAGGCCATCCACCATAACCTCGGGTTCGGACCGCGGGGGCACCGGCTGGTGCTGCACCTGTTGAGTCTGGTCATGCTCGGCTCCAACCATGCGATCGCGTGGAACCACATCGTGCACCATCGCCACATCGGCACCGCGCGCGACCACGAGGGCAAGTGCGGACGAATGCACTGGCGCGAGGTGGTGGCCTATGGCCCGCGATTCTTCTGGGACAATCACCGCGAGGCATGGCTCGCGGGCGGGGCGACCACGCGCGAGCGCATGGGCCGCGATCTCGCGCTCAACGCGCCGATCCCGCTGGCTGCGCTGGCGCTGGGGTCGTTCGGCCTCTGGCTGCATGTGTTGCTGATGCTCGTCGCGCAGTGTCTGACGGCGTTCTTTGCCGTGTGGATCACGCACCAGGGCTGCCACGAAGGGGGACTCGTCGCGCGCACGCAACGGTCGAGGCTGGTGAATTTCCTGACCTACAACATGTTCTTCCACCTCGAGCACCACATGTTTCCAGCGATCCCGGTGAAGCGGCTGCCACGGCTCGCGCAGCGGCTCGATCTTGCATTCCCGGAGATTGCCGACGGCGCGCGTCGCGTCATTCCCTTGCCGGGAAGGCCGGCCGCCGCCTGATTGCCGCGAAGGCCGCGGCAGCCTAGGGACCGGCGCATGGCGCAGCAGGTTCACATCATCGGCGGCGGTCTGGCCGGCAGCGAGGCGGCGTGGCAGCTCGCCCGGCGCGGCGTGCGCGTGCGGCTGTCGGAGATGCGCGGAGGCGGCGGTGCAACCCCGGCGCACCAGACCGATGGGCTGGCCGAGCTGGTCTGCTCGAACAGCTTCCGCTCCGACGATCACGAGCACAACGCGGTCGGCCTGCTGCACCACGAGATGCGGCGGCTGGACTCGCTCGTCATGCGCGCGGGCGAGGCGGCGCGAGTGCCCGCTGGATCGGCGATGGCGGTCGACCGCGACATGTTCAGCGCTGAAGTGCAGCGTGAGCTCGACGCGCTGCCCAACCTCGAGATCGTGCGCGAGAAGATCGATACCCTGCCCGAGGCCGGGCTGACGATCGTCGCCACCGGCCCCCTCACCGCCGCCTCGCTCGCGGACAGCATCGGCCAGGCGACCGGCGCCGACAGCCTCGCCTTTTTCGACGCGATCGCGCCGATCGTCCACCGCGACAGCATCGACATGGATGTATGCTGGATGGCCGCGCGGTGGGACAAGGGGGGCAAGGACTACGTCAACTGCCCGATGGACAAGGAGCAGTACCTCGCGTTCCACCAGGGCCTGCTCGATGGCGAGAAGGGCGTGTTCAAGGAGTGGGAGGCAAACACACCCTACTTCGACGGTTGCATGCCGATCGAGGTCATGGCCGAGCGCGGGGTCGAGACGCTGCGGTTCGGACCGATGAAGCCTGTCGGGCTCGACAATCCGCATTGGGCGACACCCGAGCATCCCACCGGCCGCTGGCCATACGCGGTGGTCCAGCTGCGCCAGGATAACAAGCTCGGCACGTTGTGGAACATGGTCGGGTTCCAGACCAAGCTCAAACATGCCGAGCAGGTGCGGCTGTTCCGCACGATCCCCGGGCTTGAGAACGCCGAGTTCGCCCGGCTCGGCGGGCTGCACCGCAACACCTTCCTCAACTCGCCGACGCTGCTCGACCGCCAGCTGCGGCTCAGGAGCGCGCCACATATCCGCTTCGCCGGGCAGATCACCGGCTGCGAGGGCTATGTCGAAAGCTCGGCGGTCGGCCTGCTCGCCGGCTTGATGGCCGCGGCCGAGCTGGGCGAGCGCGAATGGGCTCCCCCGCCGCGCACGAGCGCCATGGGCGCGCTGCTGGCGCATATCACCGGCGATGCCGAGGCCGAGAGCTACCAGCCGATGAACGTCAATTTCGGCCTGTTTCCGCCGCTGCACGAGGTGAAGAAGAAACAGCGCAAGGAAGCCTACACCGAGCGGGGGAAGGCCGATTTCGGGAAATGGCTGGCCTCCTCCCCCCTCCCGCTTGCGGGAGCGGTAGCGAGTGATCCCGTGACCGACAACCAGAGCGCTGACTCACTCGCCCACCCCTGACCCCTCACGCAGGCGGGAGGGGACCGTCAGCACCGGCAGTTCGCCGTCGCACCCGGCTTGGGCGCAGTGGTGGCGAATTCCTTCTGGCTCAGCTCGCGGTCGCCATTGGCGTCGGCCTGGTCAAATCGCTGGGCAGTGGTCACCGCCCATTCCTCGAACGTCAGCAGGTTGTTGCCGTCGGCATCGAGATCGCGGAACGCGTCGGTGCGGCTCGAGAGCATTTCGTCGCGGGTGATGCGCCGGTCGCGGTTGCGGTCGTAGCGGAAGAACCGGCGCTCCTCGCGCGAGAGCTCGCTGGCTTCGGGCGGTGCGGGGCCCTGGAGCCCGGCTGCGTCGGCGCTCGGGAGCGATTCAGGGGGCGCCGCGGTCGGCGCTGCCGGAGGTGGAGGTGCGCCGCGCTCGATTTCGGCCCGCCCCTGCAGCCAGAAGATACCGATGGCGACGAGCAACAGTGCGATGATGCCGCCGAGCACGATCCGGTTCATGGGCGAGCCTCCCCTTCCCCTTGGCCAGCCATGCTACCGCCCGGTCAGTCCGGTCCGCAAGGCCAGAAGCGCGCTGCCCGGCCCGGCAAGCAGATCGCCGCCGCCGCGCGCCAGGGCGGCGGCGGCGAGCGCGGCGAGCACTGCGAGTGGCCGCAGCGAGGCC
>JADMIO011280100.1_pt1 | contig 16412 bp, 18 predicted proteins | sample 8958161 | NCBI WGS metagenome assembly JADMIO01 (sample SAMN16585339, study PRJNA669376) | soil metagenome | isolation source: Crop rotation soil | place: USA: Cullars Rotation, Alabama | collected 2011
AAGGTGAGCCAGTGTGATTACATTTGCGGCCTAACTGTGGCCAGTCCAGTTACGCTGGAGTCACTAGTATTTAGGTGACACTATAGAAGCGGCCGCGACAACTTGTCCACGTGGAATTCTAAGCTTAGGATCCCAATGTGCTGGAAAGGGCGGTGAGCACCTCCCCGGTCCTCGGGTCCGAGACGTCCAGGCGGTTCCAGTCGGTGCCGTGAGCCAGGAGCAGCCGCCCGTCGATCTCGAAGAAGGCCGCCGGGAATTCCGAGTGTTCGGGGCGGTAGCCGCCCCGGTCGAGCCGCATCGTCGGACGACCCGTCTCCAGGTCGAGGACGACGCCGTACCGCCCCCGTGCCTCCACGACCGCCGCTACCTCCCCTCCGGGCGAGACGTGAAGCGTCCGCTTCGGGTCGAGAGTGAGGCCCGAATCGAGGACATTCAGCAGCCGCCGGATGCCTTCTCCCGGCTCGACCCGGAAGAGTTCGCCGTCCTCGGCCAGCACCAGGAACTCGGGTCGATCGGAAGAGGAGATGGGCCTGAGGTCGGCGATCGGAGCGGAGAGAGGGCCGGCCAGGGGGACGTCCTCGTGCCGGAATGCCAGGCCGGAAGGCCGCTCCTGGACTTGAGGCCGCCCGATGATGGCGTTCCTGTCCCATTCCCAACGGCCGTCCTCGTCGATCTGGGCGAATCGCTCGGGCGGGACCTCTCGCAGGTTGGCCTCGATCCCCTCGGGTTGGCCACGACAGGTCGTGCAGACCAGGGCGTATTCTAGGCCAACCCCGCCGAAGTACTGGGCGTAATCCCCGTCCGTCGCCCGGTCCAGGTGGACGCAGACCCGTGGCATGCCGACCTCCTCCTTTTCGGCCCAGCGGCCAGGCCATAGGCTACGATGGCATCGTCGTGCCACCGACGCAATAAGCCGGGGCTGAGCGTCTCGGCCTGGGCGGTTCGAAAGGGTCGGGGGCTCCGTGATCGGTACGTAATGCGAGATCAGGCACGCCGAAGTTGTCAGCGACGACGATCTTGAGTAGATAGGACCGATCGATGCCGCCGTCGATCGTCTTCGAGCATCCCGAGGCCCCTCCCATGGGCGTCTACTTCGTCTACCGCAGCCATTACGAGGGACCCTCGGGCAAGCACGTCCGGGCGCTCGAAGCCGAATCGGTCGTCGGCTGGTTCCAGGGCGTTTGGGAGCGGGCGAAGGCGGCCGAAGACGCCGCCGCCTGGGTCGAGGCCGAACTCGGCACCTCCGTCTACGGCTTCGCATCGCTCTTCGAGGCCGCTCGGGACGAGTCCCTGCCGCCGCCCAAGACCGACCGGGTGCTCAAGTCCTACCTGGAGGAGCACCTCTACGTGGAGGGTGAGGTGAAGTACAAGCCCCATGTCCTCCAGGTCCTCACCGACGACGACGAGATCGAGCTTGCCTACTTTTTCTTCGACGACCACTACCACGACGCCTATCCGGGCCGGGCCGCCTATCTGCTCCACGAAGAATGGAGGCTGCCGAATACGAGCGGGGACGCCACGTTCAGGCCGGGTATCGAGACGAAGGAGATCAGCCCCCCTGGGGCCGGGACGGGGACGACTTACCTGGCTTTCCTCGCCTTCTACGATTCCCTGAACCTGACAGACCTCGATGTCGAGGGGCCGTGCCGGATCGAGGGCGTCCGGCTCCCGCAGTTGTGCGATTTCCTGACGATAGCCGAGCCCGACGAACGCTGGCCATTCGAGTTGAGGTTGCTCCGCTCCCAGATTCCACCCTCCGACCCAACTGAGGATCGTCTCCGGGCGGCCTTGGGGCGGGCGACCCGCTTCCCTGTGGGCGAGATCACCAACTCGATGAACCATTCGAGGTGGGGCCTGGGTACGGTGGACCAGGCCCGTTCGGAGTTCGAGTCGGTTCTCGAACGTTCCGCCGTCCAGGCCGGGCGATACGACCCGTCGAAGTCGCTCCTCGGCGTCGGCGACCACATCGCCCAGCTTTGCCTGCACGTCGGCTGGGAGGGCGAGATGTACCACCAATGGATCATCTTCGACGACCTGTGGGCGGGCGGGCACCCGGACCTGGCCGAGGGCATCCTCCGCTATGCGAAGAGGTGGGACGTCCTGACGGTCTGATGGCTCCCGCTCCCCAGGGTAACGGCTTTGATCCCGCCATCGTCTTCTCGGAGCCAGTTCGATGTTCATGGGCGTGACTCGATGAAGATCCTCTTCTTGCACGGCTGGCATTCCGTCCCCGGCGGCGTCAAGCCGACCTACCTGATCGAGCACGGCCACGACGTAATCAACCCGACCCTCGATGACGACGAGTGGCACGAGGCCGTCCGCACCGCCCAGGGCGAGTACGACCGCCACCATCCCGACGTGATCGTCGGCTCGTCCCGAGGTGGAGCAGTGGCCATGAACATCAACTCGGGCTCGACACCGCTCGTTCTCCTGTGCCCGGCCTGGAAGCGGTGGGGGACGGCCACAACGGTCAAGCCGGGCACGGTCATCCTTCATAGCGAGGCCGACGACGTGATCCCGATCGACGACAGCCGGGAACTGGTCCGGGCCAGCGGCCTGCCCGATTCGGCCCTGCTCGTCGTGGGCACCGACCACCGGCTGGCCGACTCGGAGCCGCTCCAAGCGATGCTGGAGGCGTGCCTGGCTTCGGGTCGCTGACGGAACGACTCGGTGCAAGAATCATGGCATGACGAGGACCTTGAGGCGGGAGGGCCGCTCCGTCGAGCGGTAGACCCGGTGGGTCGCCTTGGCGAAGTCGGACGGGACGGCGTTGTAGATGTCCACGAACTTCTGCGGGTTGCGGTCCACCAGCGGGAACCAACTGCTCTGGACCTGCACCATGATCCGGTGGCCGGCCCGGAACGTGTGGTACACGTCCTGGATCGTGAAAGGCACCCCGACCGGGACCCCCGGCGAGAACGGCTCGGGCCGCTCGAAGCTGTTGCGGAACTTGCCCCGCATCACCTCGCCACGCACAAGCTGCTGATATCCGCCCATTCGGAGGCCCGTCGGGTTCGGCTCAGGGTCGGGGAAGTCGTCGGGATAGACGTCGATCAGCTTGACCACCCAGTCGGCGTCGGTCCCCGTCGTCGAGACCTGCAACTCGGCACGGATCGGGCCGACGACCGTCACGTCCTCGGTCAGGGGGGCGGTCTGGTAGGCCAGGACGTCGGGCCTCCGGGCGGCGAACCGCTGGTCCTCGACCATGTAGGTGTTCGGGCAACTGATCGAGATCGTGGCGGTGTACGGGACCGGGCGGGCCGGGTCGCTGGCGAACTCGTCGAACGCCTCGCCCTCCGCACCGCTCGGGGCCTCGAACGCCAACCCGCCCTCGGCGTCGAGGTAGAGGGATCTCGACCGGGCCTGGCTTGGGGGCCAATGGTCATGCCGGTGCCACTCGTTCCGCCCCGTCTCGAAGGCCCACGCCTCGGGCGGATTCCAAACGCCCTTGTCCTTCAGGTGGTGCTCGAAGAAGGGAAGCTGGATCTCCTCACGGTAGAACTCGCCCGTCTTCGCCGAGAACGAGACCGGCCCGAGCGAGGCACCGTCGCCCCGTGCCCAGCCCCCGTGGACCCACGGCCCCATCACCAGCATGTTGTTCGCACCGGGGCTCGTCCGCTCGATCGTTTGATAGGTGTTGAGCGGGCCGTAGAGGTCCTCGGCGTCGAACCAGCCGCCGACGATCATCACCGCCGGCTTGACGCCCTTGAGGTGCGGCAGCAACGCCCGCTCCTTCCAGAAGTCGTCGTAGCTGCCGTGCTTCATGATGTCGTTCCAGAACGCCCTCTTCTCCTTCAGGTGGAGCCGGTTGGCACCGGGGAGCGGCCCCATCCTGAGGAAGAAGTCGTAAGCGTCGAAGGACCCGTAATCGAATCGGGGGTTCGACTTCTTGGTCGGCTCGGGGCGGGGCAGGCCGAACGTGGCGTCGAAGTTGAACTCCTGGTGGAGGAAGAAGGCCCCGTTGTGGTGGGTGTCGTCGCCCAGGAAGTAGTCCACCAGCGGGGCCTGCGGCGAGACGGCCTTGAGCGCCGGTTGGGAGTCGATGAGGCCGGCGGCGGCGTAGAAGCCGGGATAGGAGATGCCCCAGAGCCCGACCCTGCCGTTGTTGCCGGGGACGTTCCTGACCAGCCAGTCGATGGTGTCGAACGTGTCGCTGCTCTCGTCGATGTCGCCGGGACCGATTTTGACGGGTTTCTGGGGCCTGACGTCCTCGTATCCGCCTTCCGAGAGATAGCACCCCCGGACGTCCTGGTAGGCGACGATGTAACCCGCCCGGCCGAACGAAGGCGATGGTCCCAGGTCGGGCCTGGATTGATCGACCCCGTAAGGTCCCACGGAGTAGGGCGTCCGTTGCAGGAGGATCGGGTATGCGACCGCATCGTCCTTGGGGACGTAGACGCTGGTGAAGAGCTTGACGCCATCACGCATCGGGATGCGATATTCGTGCTTGGTGTAGTGGGCCTTGACGTACTCCAACCCCTGGGACTGGGCCGGCCTCTGCCCGGCGACGAGGCAAGGGAGGACGGGGATGAGATGACGCAATATCGAGGTGCATCTTGTCGGCATGGCGGTGATTTCCGGCGACGGGACCAGTCCGGGGAGGGCCGTTCGCAAGGGCTTCGGATGATGAAACCCATCGATCCAGACGTAATCGGATGACTCGATCCGGCCATCAGGGCGCTGGCCATCCGGGTTGCGACCCATCATGCGGGAGGAGTCGGAGGTTTTCCAGGGGCCGAGCTTGCCATACCATCGAGGGCCGGGCGAATCCCGATCCGGGCGGGGTCGTGCCTCCGGGTCGGTGATCGCCCATCGCCGCAGGCCCGAGGGACCATCGGATGACGGGACGACGCAGCCATCGACTCATCGCTCTACTGCTCCTCGGGTCCTCACTCGGGACCACAAGCCGGGCAGGCGAGCAGGATCAACCCAAGACCGAGACGGCCGCCGGTTGGGCGAAGTCTCCCAGGAGCCCGGTCCTCGGCGGCGACCTCGGGACCTGCTTCGACGTCTCGGCGCTCAAGGAGGGCGGCGCCTGCCGGACGTGGTTCTCCTGGCGACCGAAGAAGAGCATAGCTTTGGTAGAGAGCAAGGACGGCATCGAGTGGTCGAAGCCGGTCGTCGTCCTCGGCCCCAACGACAAGACCGGCTGGGAGGACGACATCAACCGCCCGGTCGTCATCAAACACGGCGGCGTCTACCGGATGTGGTACACCGGGCAGGCAAGGGGCAAGTCCTGGATCGGGTATGCCACCAGCCCCGACGGAAAGACGTGGAAGCGTGAGAGCGAGACGCCCGTCCTCTCGGCCACGGAGCCCTGGGAGAAGGTGGCCGTGATGTGTCCGCACGTCCTCTTCGACGACCGGGCCGGGCTCTACCGCATGTGGTACTCCGGCGGCGAGCAGTTCGAGCCGGACGCCATCGGCTATGCGACCAGCGAGGACGACCTGACGTGGGAGAAGCACCCGGCCAACCCCGTCTTCCGGCCCGACCCGGCGTCGGCCTGGGAGAAGGACCGGGTGACGGCCTGCCAGGTCGTGAGGCATGGCGACGGCTACGTGATGTTCTACATCGGCTTCCGGGACCGGGACCACGCCCAGATCGGCCTGGCCCGCTCGAAGGACGGCATCGCCGGCTGGGAGCGGCACCCGGCCAACCCGGTCATCCGCCCCGGCGTCGGCAAGTGGGACGCCGATGCGGTCTACAAGCCGTATGCGATCCTCGACGGCCGCAAGTGGCTGCTGTGGTACAACGGACGGCGGGGCGGCGTCGAGCAGATCGGGCTGGCGACCCACGAGGGCGAGGACCTGGGCTTCTGAGCCCGGCTCGCATGACCTCGATGCCTGTGTCCGGTCGCCCGGCGTGGATCGGCGATGCGGCTCTGGCCCAGATTGGGGTAGACTGGCTCAACGTTCCTGGTCGAGGCGTGAAACGCATGGGGGCTGACGCAGGCGAAGCTGCCATGATCTTCGGCGATCCCCAGGACTTTGCCATCGAGGCCGGGGGCGAGCCTGGCCTCGCCCCACCAGCGGCCGTTTGGGGGTTCATGAGGGTCTGGTGCGGCGGCGTCCCGCTGGGGGACATCGAGGAGCGGGGCTGCGCCCTGTATCCCTCGTCGGTGGAGTTCGCCTGGCTCTCCGACCATATCGACGGACTCTGGGATGAGTCCCTGACGGGCCTGGATGACAAAGCGGCTTGGGATCTACTGGACGGGTCGCTGTACGGCTACCATGGTGACGTGGAGGTCGAGGACCAACGCACACTGGACGAGATGAGGAGGGGCTGGGATCGATACAGCAAGTTCAACTTCCTGACCAACTGGGGTGAGTCATTCGACGGCTACAAGTCGTTCATCATGAGCCCCCCGAACGGGAAGCTCCGCATCCTGTCCCGACGTCTGCCGGCGTACCTGGGCCTGTCCGTGCAGGTCTCCAGATCATCCTTCCAGGAGGCGTGTCGGCGGTTCATCCACTGGTTCCTGTCGGAGGAGGCCCACCTCCGGGAACGCCTCCCACCGCCGTGATGACCGACTCATCGGAGGCCGCAGATGGGCCATGACATCATCGGTGAGATCGTCCGGGAGCCCGATCCTCCGGGGATCGACAATCGACGCTGGATCGACCTGATCCGGGGGCATCCGAACCTCGTCCCTCCCGAGCCCCGTGAGGCGATCTCCCCGTTCACCAAGAAGCGGATGGTCATCAAGCCGCTCCCGGACGTCGCCCGTGTCGTCATCGACGGCGAGGAGGTGGGGGCGATGAGTTGGGCCATGGACGACTCGAACTTGATCCACGTCTTCGGGGAGCCGAGAAGAGTGGTCCCGCTGGCCCAAGAGATCGCCATGACGCTCGACGGCCGCTTCGTCGCCGCAGGGGAGCGGCCATGAGGCCGGCTTACGGGAGCGTGCCGCTTTCGCCGACCCGCCGGGAGTCCGATCGACATGCCCGTTTCGTTCCAGAAGACCATCCCGATCTTCCGTATCTTCGACGTGGTGAAGGCCACGGAGTTCTACGTGGACTTCCTCGGGTTCGCCGCCGATTGGGAGCATCGCTTCGAAGAGGGCTCCCCCGCCTACATCCAGGTGTCGAGGGGCGACCTCACATTCCACCTCTCCGAGCACCACGGCGATTGCTGCCCCGGCTCGACCGTGTTCATCTGGATGGAAGGCATCGAGGACTTCCATCGGGAGATCAACTCGAAGGGATACGGGTTCATGCGGCCCGGCATCGAGGAGACGTTCTACGGAGCCCGGTGCCTCCGGGTCATCGACCCGTTCGGCAACCGCATCCGGTTCAACGAGCGGGCTGGACAAGGCGGTCAGTCGGTTACAGAGGGACCGGGGTAGGCAGCGGCCCGAGGCGAACTCGCCTGGCGGCCTCGGGGTCGATGACGATCGTCGCCACGCCCCGTCACTTCACTGAGCCTTCGAGCATCGCCCTCAACGCCGCCCTTGGGGTCGAGTATCCGCCTTTCCCACCGCCACCGATCGCCGACAGCAGGATCTCGTTGAGCCGGAGACCGAGGTCGAAGGGCGACAACTCCTCATCGGCCAGCAGCCATTTCGCCTGGGCGATCAGTTCGTTCATCGAGCCGGTCACGGCCCGGCCCGACGCCCCGGCGAACCGGACCGGGCTGGCGGCCGGGAGGATGTGACGCCGATACACGTCCCCCAGCCCGTCGGCCTCCAGGGCCTCCTTGAGTGCGAACAGGGCACCCTTGAGGAACCCATCCACGTCCGTGATCCCCCGCCCGTACAGGACGGCCGAGTAGAGCGACGTCGTGTGGCTCAGGAGGATGTACTGGACCCGATCGGCGACGAACAGGTGCGACGACCAGTCGGCGAGCGGGTCCTCGTCGGGGGGCAGCGGGGCCAGCTTCCCGACCTTGATCTTCGTGGCCAGCTTGCGTGAGGGGCGGAAGATCAACGGGGTGTTCCGGGATGTTAAGGTGCTGGAGTAGGGAGCGGCCGGAGACAGGCTATAGATCCCTTGGCCCCTCTCCAACCTCGGGGGCATCTGCATCTGCTCCGACCTCGCTCAACAGGCCATCCAGGTCGAGCCGGCGTGTGAACATCGCCAGTTCGCCCCCCGGCGTCCGGGGCCAGACCTCTTGCGGCCGGTCCCAGTAGAGTTCCACCCCGTTCTCGTCCGGGTCACGCAGGTAGAGCGCCTCGCTGACGCCGTGGTCGGCGGCCCCGTCCAGCGGGATGCCGGCGGCGGTGAGACGCCGGAGTGCGTCGGCGAGCGCCGTCCGGGTGGGGTAGAGGATGGCGACGTGGTAGAGTCCCGTCGTACCCGGAGGCGGCGGCGACCCACCCGAACTCTCCCAGGTGTTCAGCCCGATGTGGTGATGGTAGCCGCCCGCCGAGACGAACGCCGCCTGCGAGCCGTACCGCTGGGTGACTTGGAAGCCCAGGACGTCGCAGTAGAACCGCAGCGACCGCTCCAGGTCGGCGACCTTGAGGTGGACGTGGCCGATACGGACCTGGGGGTCGATCGGGCGTGCGGTCTCGTGAGACGTCACGGTGGTGTTCTCCCCGCCGGGCGGCGGCTCACTCGGGCTCGTCGGTGCGACCCTCGTGAGGCATGGGGGCTTCGACCGCCGGCTTATCGGGATAGAATACCCGATCGGCGACCGGCAGGCCGAGGCAGGAGGGTCGAGATGAGCGACGTCCCGAGCCGTGAGACGTTCGAGTCGATGTATGCCAGGAAGCCACCCTGGGACATCGGCAGGCCGCAACGGGCATTCGTCGAGGTGGCCGATCGTGTGACGGGGGCGGTCCTCGATGCGGGCAGCGGAACAGGCGAGAACGCCCTGTTCTTCGCCGAAAGGGGCCGCAAGGTCCTGGGCATCGATTACCTCGAAGGCCCCGTCCAGGAAGCCCGTAGGAAGGCCCAGGAGCGTGGCCTGGTCGCCGAGTTTCTCCAATTGGACGCCCTGACCCTGACCGACCTCGACCGGAAGTTCGAGAGCGTGATCGACAGCGGCCTGTTCCACGTCTTCTCCGACGAGGACAGGGCTCGTTACGTCGCCGGGTTGGCTCATGTTACCAGGCCGGGAGGTCGGCTCTTCCTGCTTTGCTTCAGTGACGAGGAGCCCGGCACCCAGGGGCCGAGGCGGGTTTCCCAGGAGGAGATCCGGGACGCCTTTGCGGGCGGCTGGTCCATCGAGGAGATCCGACCGTCAAGGTTCGAAGTCCGGCCCGACCTGGAGGGCTTCTCGTTCAGCGAGGGCGGTCCGAAGGCGTGGTTCTCGGTGGTCTGGCGGGAGGGATGATCGATACCACTGTTCATGGCCCGGAAGGTGAACGACACCATGCCAGAACTGCCTGCCGCCCTTGAAGAAGCGATCGAGCAATGCAGGTCGAGGATCGACGAGCACTGGGGTGATGTGGATACGGACGACGACGAAGCTGTCAAGGATTCCAGCCCGCTCTGGCATCTCGTGCTCGCCTTCGGCGGTTCGGGGCCGGGGGACGTCGCCCGCCTGCGCCTCACCCGCCTGGCGTTCTTCGCCGCCCGCCGGGCCTTGACATGCTGGGGGTTGTACTGCGACGGGGACGGCCCCCGACGGGCCGTCGAGGCGGTGGGCCGGTCTCTCGACGGCGGGGGAGCGGACGCCCCTTGGGACGGCCTCTCGGTCGCCGCCGCCCCGTCCTACAAGGGTCATCCCATCGTCGATTGTCGGTCCTGCGACACCTCCTGTGCCGCCGAGGCTGCCGCCCACGCCGCCCTGTTCGTGCGTGGGGGTGACACCGACGACGCCTACCGCTGCTGCGTGTACGCCGACATGGCGTTCGACCAGTCGCCCCTCGGCGAGGGCGACCATTTCCGGGAGTGGCTGCTCGACGTCGCCGTCCCCGCCGCCTACGAGGGCCGGGAGATGACCGCCAGCGAGCGGGAGGCCCTCCGGGAGTACGACGCTACTGAGGTCGCCGTGATGAGGGACGAACAGTCTGCCGGGGGCGAACCCGAGGAATAGGTGGGGACGATGCCACCCCGCCGGGCCGGGTCATCACCCTTTTGGACCCTCCACGAACCTCGCCACCAGGCCGTCCTCACCCACTGCCCAACCCGCCGTCGGGCTTGCGAAGCCGACCGCATGGAACCCCGTCGTCCCCAACGGCCGCCAGTCGTCGCCCCCGTCCACCGAGACGTCCGACCCGGTAGGGCCGACGGCCGCCAGGGTGCGGCCCTTGGTGCCCGGCACGTACGCCACGGCCGAACGGTAGCCGCCCGGCCCTTGGCCCTTCGGCGGCCTCCAGGTTCGGCCCCCGTCGGTGGTCAGGGCGACGACGTTTCTCGCCCGCCCCGGCACCTTGTAATCGCCCCCGACTGCGATCCCCTGGTCGGCGTCGTGGAACGCCAGGGAGAAGACCCCCGAGGACGGAGTGCCCGCCATGACCGGCGTCTCGTGGGCCGTCCAGGTCCTCCCCCGGTCCGTGGAGCGGAAGACACGGCCCGCCTTCGCCCCGCCCGTGCCGAACCAGGCGTGGCCGCCCTCGCCCACCACCAGGCAGGTGCCGCTGGCGGCGAACGCCCCCTCGCCGGGCAACGCCGGGGGCATCCCTTCCGGCGGGGTCGGCTCCCAGGTCTCGCCCCCATCCTCGGTCCTCAGGATAACGAACCGACCGTCAACTTGGTCGCCGAGGGTCAGGCCGTGGCCCTTGTCCCGGAAGGCGATGGCGTCGAGGAACCCCTTCGGGTCCTTGTTCACGAACACGGTGGCCCAGGTCGCCCCACCGTCGGCGGTCTTGTAGATCCGGGAAAGGTCGCCACTGCCGATCGAGAGCAGGTAGGCGGTCTTGTCGTCGATGGCCTGGACGTCCCTGAAGTCGAGGGCTGAGGCACCAGGGACCGTGCCTGCCCGCCACGTCCTACCCCCGTCGGTGGTGCGGAGGAACGTCCCGCCGGTCCCGCTGGCCCAGGCGACATCGTTGCTGACGACGCACAGGCCACGGAGCCGGGCCTTGGTCTCGCTCGCCTGGGTCGTCCACTGGGCCGTGGCGACGGAGCCCGAGGAAAGGACGATGAGCCAGGGGACGAATCGCCTCATGACGCTACTCCTCGGTTTGCCCTCGGTCCTGGGCCGGCCCTCACCGGAACCACACCGACTTCATCGGCTGCTCGTTGACTTCGAGCCGGAACACGTCAGGCCGGGCGTAGTGGCCCACCACGTCGAAGTCGAACTTCGCTCGGGCGAGGTCGGCCCGGTCCAGGTCGGCCGTCAGGATGCACTCCTCGCCGTAGACCGGCCCGGCCAGCGGTTGCCCGAGCGGGCCGACGATGCAGCTTCCGCCCCGGATCACGGCGTCCTGACCGGCCGGGAGCCGCCCCGTGGGATAACCCGCCGGCAGATCGGCACGGCTGAGGAACTGGCACGCCGACAGGACGAAGCAGCGCCCTTCGAGGGCGATGTGCGTGACCGTGGGCAGCCACGTCTCCCGGTCGTCCACCGTGAGGGCGCAGTAAAGCTCGACCCCCTTGGCGTACATCGCCGTCCGCAGAAGGGGCATGTAGTTCTCCCAGCAGATGACCGAGCCGACCCTGCCGAGGTCGGTGGCCACCAACGGCAGGGTGGACCCGTCCCCGCTGCCCCAGAGGACCCGCTCCATCGCCGTCGGCATCAGCTTGCGGTGCTTGCCCAGGAGGGTGCCGTCGGGGCCGAGGATGAGGGCCGTGCAGTAAAGGGTCCCGCCGTCCCGCTCGACCACGCCGACGACGAGATGGACGGCGTGGTCCTTGGCGACCGTGCCGATGGCCTCGGCGTCTTCTCCGGGCACCTCGATGGCGCTCTCGAAGAGGCGGCGGAACTCGTCACGCCCCTCCGGCGAACGCATCCCGACGGAGACGCCGAAGTCGTGGCCCTTGGGATACCCGCCGACGAACGCCTCGGGGAAGACGACGAGCCTCGCACCCCGGCTCGCCGCATCGGAGGCGAGGTCGGCGACCTTCTGGATCGACCTCTCGGCGTCGAACAGGACGGGGGCCGCCTGCACGACGGCCGCCCGCACCGTCTGCAATCCTTCTGCGATCGCTTCTGTCGGATCACCCGCCATTGGTCATTCTCTGGGCGAAGGTTCGCTCCCCTCCGGCGAGCCGGGCTCGGCTTCAACGATTGCTCCGGGTGACGCTCAGACCCAAAACGTCCTGTCGCTCTCGGCCTCCTTGAACCGCCTTGCCGCTCACGCATGCGGCAGGCTCCCCGGCACGTCGGGAAGCCCGGTCAGGAAGATGGCATCGTGCCGGTGGTGGTGGTACGCCTTGAAGACGAACTCGTTCCAGGAGTCCGGCTCCCGACCATACTTCAAGAACTCGTGGAGACGCCGCCGCTTCTCCGGGGCGGTTATGCCGATCAGCGACTTGCTCAGGTAGGCGGTCCAATCCGCCTTGCCGAAGCCCGTCAGGACGTAGGGGGTCGTGAAGGCGAGGTGGTAAGCCGCTGGATCGATCGGGGGGCAGAGCCGCACGAACCAGAGTTCGCCCTTGCGACCTGAATACCCCGCCGGGACGTAGCACTCGAATTCGTCGTCCGTAATCAGTTCTTTGAGCAGACAACGACCGCCCTTGATCCCGATGTGCTCGTAGACGCCCATCTGGGTCCCGGACATGAGGCGGATCGCCTCCATCACCTCCGGCACCATCCCGATGATCTCTCCCACGTCGAGCAGGCAGGTCCCGATGGTCTCCCGGTCGAGTCCGAACCGCAGGTCGAAGAACGCCCAGGTCGTGAAGTAGCTCCCCGTCAGCGGGCTCATCGGAGGGCCGCCCGGCATGTACTCGTCGTCGGCCCTGGCCGCCAACTGGTAATAGGGCTTCAACTCGGGGAACTGGCTGACCCGCTCGGCGAAGATCGAGGTGAAGTTCTGGACGGCGACGTAGGCGGCGTGCAGCGGGTCGAGGGCGACCCCGTGGGATATCTTGGAGGTCGCCCCATTCTTGAGGGCGTCCAGGGCGACCTGGACGGGGCCGGACTCACGGCGAAGCTCGTCGGCCAGCTTCCGGCCCTTTCGCAGTCGCTTGGTGAGTTTGTCGCTGATCTGGCCCATGTGGGATGAACCGGGTTCGCTGCGGTTGATCGTGTTTCGTCCCGGACATGGTGCCCGATCACCAGGCGTTTTACCAGGGGACGTGAACCCTGTAGGATCACGGAACCGGAGTGTTCCGAGTCGGGCCGATTTCCCGTGCTCAAGCCCTCGCACCCCCGAGACCGCCCCCATGAACGAGTCATACCTCCGACCCGGCAAGGCCCTCGGCTCGTTCTCCCGGCTCTACCCCGACGCCTGGAAGCAGGTGGACGAGTTCCGGGCCAACCGCAAGGGGCTCGGCGACTGGCCCGACTGGTGTTTCCTGCCGCTGGCCGGTGCCCACGCCATCGTCTCCAAGGGGGCCTCGGTCACGTCGTTCGACCGCACCCGGCACATCGGCGTCCTGGGTGCCCTGGCCGCCTGGCGGGTGACCCAGGGAGTTTACCGCTTCGACCCGACCGTCCTCGACGCCCTGTGGGAGACCCCGGTTACCGGAGATATTCCCACCGAGGTCCTGTTCCACCTGCCCGAGTGGTGCGTCTACGTGCCGACCCCGGACCAAAAGTGGCACGGGGCCGCCCTCCACGGGTTCTTCGCCCACCTCGAACACGACGCCAACGACAAGCGGACGGAGTTGCGGCTCGTCCTCGACACCACCGGGCCGGGCGGGGACGAGTTGGTCGTCCTGCCGATCCACCTCGGCCAGGGGGGCGTGGCCGGGGGGCTGGCGGCGATGGTGCGTGAGGCCGCACGCCACACCCCCGTCTCCGTCCAGACGCCCGACGGCGTGGTCGAGGAACTCACCGACGACGTGTCCCCGCTGGTCTCGCTCGTGCTCTACCTCTGCTCGCAGGCCGCCGAGGTCCGGGACGGTTCGGGCGGGGGCCGGCGTCCGGCCCGACCGACACCCGTGAAGACCAAGAAGGGGTTGCGACTGTTCCCGCCGGAACGTCCGAACCCGTGGGAGGTGGGCTACCGCCTGGGTGCCGCCCTGAGAACGGCGCTGTCGGGACACGAGGCGGGGGCGGGGGCACCGGGGGGACACGCCAGCCCTCGCCCGCACGTTCGCCGGGCACACTGGCACTCGTACTGGGTGGGGCAGAAGAGCCAGCCCGAGGCCCGCTCGGTGGTCCTGAAGTGGCTGCCCCCGATCCCTGTCAACGTCCTTGACGCCGGTGAACTGGCCCCGACCGTCCGGGATGTCGTTTCCGAGTGAGTTCGCCCGACGTGCTTGATCACGGGATTGGGAAATGGGTGTCGTGACCACGGAACAGGCCCGTGACTTCTACCGGGCGGCGGCGAGCTTCTACCGCCAGGCCCCCTGGCGCTCCGTGGGCAGCGATGAGCCCATCCAGGTGAAGTATGAGCCACTCGAAGGCGGTCCCCGGTTCGCCATCGTCCTGGGGAAGAAGGGCAAGATCAAGGGCGTCTGGCTCTGCGACGACTGGAAGACCTGCTTCCTCTTCGAGCGGGGTGAGTACCGGACCATTGCCGACCATCTCCAGTACACCGCCCTTCACTTCGGGGGTCGCACGGAGATCAGCCCGGACGACCTGAAGAAGGCCCAACGGATCGGTTTCGAGGTCGCCGGTTCCGAAGCCTATCCGGTCGTCCTCCGCAAGGAGCGAGGGGGTGACTTCCGCAGCCCCGACGCCGGAGGACTGGAACTGCTGGAGGCATGCCTCTGGGTGCTCCCTGATTTCCTGAAGCGGGCCGAGGACCGCAAGTCGAACGTGTACGAATATGCCTTCAGGGGGATGGCCGGCAAGATGACGCTGGACCTGTCGTGGGTCCCGAAGGAACGGATCCAGGGGCAAGGGTCAAGCAGCCGATGAGCCCGGTGGATCGACGGGATCTGGTGGGGAGAGTGTCGCATGGCCAGGCGAAAGAAGAAGCAAAAACATCGATCGGCGAGACCGGCGAGACCAACGAGGCCGGCGTGTCTGGAAGGCAAGTGGCACTTCGGACCCGACGTGCCGACCTACGACATCTTCGAGCATCAGGACCCGAACGACCCCGGCGACCTCGGGGAGATCCTGGACAACCTGCTCTTCGCCATCGAGGAGGGGGACTTCCTGCGGTGGGAAGCCGTCGTCTGCGATGAGTCGGGCTTGCCCCTGACCGCAAAGCAGGAGAAGGCGCTGGGCGGCCTCCTGAACTACAACGACGATCCCGCCGAGGATCGCATCCTTTACATCGATGAGATCCCCCGGCCCGCCGTGCCCTGGTACGAGATCGTGCGGGAGGTCGCCTCGCACCTGCTCCTGGAGCCGTACAGGACGTTCGACACCCACTACGACGTGACCTACGACGGCTGGCGGGATCTCGTCGCCGCCCTGGAGGGACACGGCGGGGGCCTGTCCCTGCCGGCGGGCGTGGAGCGCCCCATCGATGTCGTGCCCGCCGACTTGCGGCACAAACTGTGGCTCCAGACGTGCTTCAACCAACTCGGCGGGCTGGGTCAGGATGACGATCTGACCCTGAGCAACGAGGAGCAGCAGGACCGGATCGAAGGCTTCATCCGGGATCTGCGGGAGCACAAGGAAAGCGTCGAGTATCTCGACCTGACCCTGGAGAGACTGCTGAAGGTCCTGGCCTTGCCGCCGCAGGACGAGCCGATCTTCATCGAGATGATGAAGAAGGAACTCGGGCTGAAGTCGATGTCTGACAAGCTCGCCGAGCAACTGTGAGGAGCCTCCTGGGGACGGGCCGATCGGTTCGGTGCCCGAACAAATACCAGTACGAACCCGAGCGGATGTCGGCCCGATGCCCCTGAAGGCCGGATGTCCGACGAGGTTGGCGATCGGCCTTGGCCCGTTGGGTCTCATCCCCCGTGGCTGCGGACGACGACCCGCCTGACTTTCCTCATCGCCTCCAGGGCCTCCTCCATGCCGCCCAGCCGCTTCAACTCGATGATCAGGTCGTCGATCCCGTCCTCCACCCGGTCGAGCACCCGCTCACGGTCGCCCGGCTCGGACCCGCTCAAGGGCGGGAGCACGGTCTCCCCGTAAAGCTCGGGGCGGGCTTCTGCCGTCGCCGGTCCGGCATTCAGCCCCCTGGACGCCGACTTCGGTTCGGACGTCACCGGGGCGGGAGTCGTACCCCCGCCGTTCCCGCCCCGTTCCCGCTTGATCTTGTAGAAGACCGAAGGGCTGATCTCCCCCTCGTGGCCCGCCTCGGACCACGCCCGGTTGACCGCCGCCACGTTGGCCTGGGGCTGCCTACCGAGCAACTCCCCGACGAAGGCCGACTTGCTCGGCCCGGTGTCACCCTCCCGACCGTTCGGCTGCGACGGGGCCTCCCCAGCTTCCGACGCACCCTTGCCCTTGGCCCCCTTCGGCGACGACTTGGCCTTGCCCTTCGCCGCCGGACCGGCGGTCTTTTT
>JADMIO010820052.1_pt1 | contig 16410 bp, 13 predicted proteins | sample 8958161 | NCBI WGS metagenome assembly JADMIO01 (sample SAMN16585339, study PRJNA669376) | soil metagenome | isolation source: Crop rotation soil | place: USA: Cullars Rotation, Alabama | collected 2011
ATCCTTCGGAGCCGACCCTCGCGGGCAACCCCGATTCCATCAGCGAACTGCAGAAGTCTCGCGAGCTTCGCAACTGGGTCATGACCTTCCAGGACGACGATGGGGTCTTCACGGAGCCTATCATTTCGTTCAACGCCTACGTCACCAAGTTCTCGCAAAAGTTCCCGGTGGCTGGCGTGTGGTCGGCGGATGTGGAATTCCGCATCGACGGCGAGCCCATCTACCTGTGGTCGGATACCAGCACTCCGACTGGCCAGACGCTCCCGGTCAACCCGTAACATAAAACACAGTGCCGTGGTAATGTTTTAGCCATGGCTGATACTGTGAACGCTGTAATGCCGCCCGCCGAATGGCCAAAGGTCACACTCGGCGGGCGTTCGTATGTCGTAAAGTATGGAATGCTCGCGAACTACGAGCTTTCCCGTAGTGGTGTTTCCCCCTCCTCCGTGCTGAGTCTCTTGCAAAACGCGAGCGATCCGCACAACTTCTCTTACATCATCGACCTGTGGCGTGCGTGTACCGCGCATGAGTTCAAGCTCGCGCAACCGCAGCGCGAAATCCCCACTGTTGAGCAGTGGATTGCCACCATCGAAACCGAACCAGGCGAGGCGCTCGGGGTGATCGTATCCGCGCTCAAGGATGCAATCCTAAAATGGTCAGCGGAACGGCACGCCGCAGCCGCACCCGCGCAGAGCGCAGCGGCCAAGACGGAGCCGAACCAGAGCCCAGTCAATTAGATCCCGATATGGAGAAGTGGGCCTTTGCCACTTCTCTACCCCCGTTCGGATTGGGCTTGTCTTCTGCGGAGTTCTGGTATCTGAGCTTGGAGGAATATGATGCGAAGGTTTACTTTTGGGAGCGGTATCAGGATGCGCAGTTCCTCATGCTGGCCACCCTTCGCGCGGATCTCCACAATGGCCAGATTGAGCGGCAAGACAAGCAGGCGTGGACCCCGCAGCACTTCGGCGCACCTGAGGTTAAGCGCAAGGTTGTGCGCAAGAAATTCCGACCGGCGGAAATCTTGCCGCGCATTCGCAGCGCCTTTGCAGGAAAGATGAAAACGCCGGATGGCCAAAAGCTGTCGGTGGTGAAACAACTCAAGGGGCAACCGTTGCCCCAGCGAAAGAAGGGGTAAAACAGCATGGACGAGAAAATCGGCGGCGTGAGTATTGGAGTTGAGGCGGATTTTTCGGACCTCAATGCACAGTTCGACCGGGCCATTTCAGCAGCCGTCGCCGAGAGCAAGAAGATGGGCGATGCTCTCGCCAATGCTTTCAGAACCCCTGATGCCGGCCCGGTGGCTCAGGGGTTCGCTGCAATGGGAAGTGCCGCAGACGATGCGGCGAAAGAGATTGATAATTCCAGTCAGGCTCTCGACCGGGCGCGTGATGCTCTGGGTCGTTTCGTTAGCTCCTCCAAGGAAGCAGAGGCGGCTCTAAGGGGCTTTACTGATGCCGCTGGAAGCATTACTCAGGTAGGCGCTGGGCTGACTGCCGCTATCACCGTGCCCCTCGCTGGTCTTGGGCTAGCCGCTGTGAAAACCGCGGGCGAGTTAGAGCAAACCACCGTTGCATTCAAAACGCTGCTTGGCGGTAGCGATCAGGCACTAGCTCACCTTCAGCAGTTGCGCGACTTTGCCGCGGCCACTCCGTTTGAGTTCAAGGACCTCACCGACGCCAGCAAGAAAATGCAGGCGTTGGGCTTCTCCGCTCAGGAGGTAATCCCCACCCTAAAGATTATCGGTGATACGGCGGCTGGGCTTGGAAGCGGAGCGCAGGGAATCGAACGCATCACCTTGGCCCTTGGCCAAATGAAGGCTAAAGGTGCCGTCTCCGCGGAGGAGATGCGGCAACTTGCTGAGGCCGGCATCCCCGCATGGCAGATCCTCGCCAAGGTGCTTGATACCACCGTGGCCGGCGCGATGGATCTGGTCACCAAAAAGGCTGTCGATTCGGCACAGGCCGTACCTGCATTGCTCGCGGGAATGAACGAGAAGTTCGGCGGCCTGATGGAGGCTCAATCGAAGACCCTGCTTGGGGTTTGGTCGAACTTCAAGGATTCGCTCACCTTCACGCTTACCGATATCGGCACCGCGCTGGCTCCCATCGCGAAATCGATGATGGAAAATGTGCTGCTGCCGGCGCTTGACGTAATCAAGAAGCTGGCTGCGGGATTTGCGGAACTGCCGGAACCGGTGAAGGTGCTCTCGGTAGCGTTGGCGGGACTGGCTGCTGCGATTGGCCCGATCCTGGTAGCCGTTGGCGGATTGGGATTGGCGATGTCCACGGTTCCTACCGCCATTGCCGGACTGGAGTCAGGGCTAGCGCTGCTATCAGGCACAGCCAGCGGGCTAGGAGCGACCATTACGGGCGTTCTAGGCGTATCGCTGAGCGAGATCCTTATCCCCATCGCCGCGGTTGGCGCCGCTATTGCCGTTCTCGAGTTCACGGGCGTTGCCGACGATATCATGGCCTTCGTCCAAGGCCCGCTGGAGCGGCTCAAGGAAGGGTTTTCCATTGCAGCCGGCGTAATCAAACAGGACTTTGCAGACCTGGGATCGAGCCTGCAGGATGCGGTTGGCGCAATTCGCGATCTGTTCCAAGACCTGGGGCCGCTCATTAAGGACATGATCGAATTGTCCTGGAAGCCCCTGGTGGACATCATTAAGAGTGTTGGTGCCACCTTTGGGCTGGTCACTCCAGACGTAATATCGTTCCGCGATGTTGTGAAGACTCTCGCTGAACTGAGCGGAGTAGGGATGGCGCTGGAAACCATTTCTGCGGCGCTTAAGGGAATAAAAACAGCAATCGACATCGTACGGCCATCGATACAACTGCTCACTGGCGACACTAGCACACTCAAGACGGCAACCAAAGACACCGCGGAAGCTATGCGGCTGCAGCAGGATCTAGCGAACCAAAATGCGCGGCTTCTAGCTGACCAGGCGATGGGATTGAATCAGGCGGCAACGGCTACCGATGCCTATGCCAAGGGGCTGAAGTCAATCCAGGATAAGCAGGAGAAACTCAACGACGCAGTAAAGCAGGCGAAGGGAGTACTGGATGCGGCGAAGGCCGCATATGACGACGGCAACGCCAGCATTCAAGACGTCAACCGGGCAACGGAAGCCTATGAGAAAGCGCTCAAAGCAGCGAATGCGCAGACGGATGCAAGTAAGCAAGCGCACAAGGACGCGGCTGCAGCGGCGAAGGAACACCAGAAGGCTATCGAAGATCTGAATAAGGAACTCGATAAGGCCAACACTGCGCTCGGCAATGTGGCCGACTCCTACGAAGATTACGTCAAGTCCCTGCAGGACGGCGGGAAGACTGCGGTTCAGCAGATTAAGGATATCGACGCCGCAATAGACGCGCTGGTCAAACAGCAAATGAAACTGAAGGACCCTTCGGCAGTGGAGGGGATTCAGGCAATGATTGACAAGCTCAAGGCCGCGCGGACTGAGCTTAAATCCTTCGCTGAAGAGGATGCGTGGAATAAGGTTGCGCTGAAGATTAACGACTTCGCCAATAAGTACCCCGGCCAGATACAAAAACTGCCGGAAGCTCTGCAAGCGGTTGTGAAAGCCGCACAGGATACGGCGACGAACGTAAGCGCAGCGCTTGATCGGGTGGACTTCGCAGGGCTGATTGGCAAGTGGCTAGCCGCTACCGATGGACTCGATAAAGCCAACCAGAAGATGGCGGATAACTTCCTCAAGGCCGGCGACAAGATGCACGATGCGGCGACTAAACCGCTTCCCATCGTGGCGGATCTCAGGCAGAGGTTATCGGATGTAGACGTAACTCTGCAGGGCATAGCCGAAAAGAAACCTTGGGACCCTTCCCCCATTACCAGATACTTGGATGCCGTCAAGGATCTGAACGCGGCTGGCGTGACGACCCTGCAACAGCAAGACGCGCAGATTGCCAAGCTCAAGCAACTCGTGTCCGAAGCCGCCGCACTCAATATCCCCGTTGGCGAGCAGTTGAAATTGCAGGGAGACCTGTATGCGCAGGAAATCAAGAATGGCGAACTGCAGGGGAAGAATGTAGAGGCCGCGATCTACGGACTTGAGCATACCAAGATAGCAACGGAAGAGCTTCGCATCGCAACCCACGGGCTAGCTGATACCTATGTGGCGATGCTGGAAGAAGTCAATAAAGCGTTTGGGCAAATCAGCAAATCTCTCGCTGATGTGATTGTAGACGGCAAGAACTTTGGCGATGCGATGGCGAGCATAATGAAGAATCTCGCCAAAGAGATTCTCGGGACCCTGATCGAAGGAGCGCTAAAGCCGCTCAAAAAGGAGATCTTAGGGCTCGAAGATAGTCTGCTTAAGCAGCTTAATCCCGCACTGAAAGACAGCGAGGAGGGCGTTAAAAAACTTTCGGATGCGAGCGAGAAAGCAGCGGAAGCCCAGAAGGGATTGGGCAGCACGGCGGCTGCAGCTGCGAGTGCGGTATCCTCCCTGGCGTCCACGATCAATGTGGTAACGGGAATCATCCAGGCGGGCGCCGCGGTAGCCTCTACCATCCTGCTAGCCCACATCAGCAGCGACACGGGCCACATCGAAGTCAACACCCGCGAGATCGAGGCGCAGGTTACCAACCTGTGGGAAACCACCAAGGCCAACTTCGAGACCAGCTACTACCGACTTGGCGAAGTAAAGAACGCGCTGGATACCATCAGCGACACGCTGAAACAGATCCTAGCGGCTGGTGGTGGGGGCGGATTCCCCGAACAGGCGCTTAGCGACCTCGACAGCATCGCGCATGATGTGCACGATATCGACGCACGTTTCCCAACGCTGCAAGGCGCATTGCAGACCATCGCCACCGATATCGTTACGTGGGGCGGATACATCGTTAGCGATCTGGACGTGATTGTTCAGAAGATGGGGCAGTTGCTCACGTCCTCGCTATCGGCCAACGATGCCATGGAATCACTCGCCACGGGCAGCGAGTTGGATGCGGCGGCCAGCGGCATTTCGGCGGCTATCGGTGAGGCCGCAGACCAGACCGGAAACGATCTGGTATCGCAGGCTTCGGTCATCACGGGTAGCATCACAACGCAGGGCAACCGTGCTGCGGCTGCGGCTGCTACGCAACTGTCGGCTGCTGAGCGGCAATACACGGCTGCTCACAGCACGGCAGAGCAACTGGCAGCGCTGAAAGAAGCCTACGCACAGTACAGCATTCTCGAGACGGAGGCAATCAGGCGCGGAGACTTGGACCTCGCCGCGGCCTACCACCAGCAAATCCAAAACCTACAGCAGCAGCTAACCCCGCTTCTCTCTGCTGATGTTTCCGCCACGCAGCAGGTAGCCGCGGCGGTGACCAGTGGCGCTAGCACCATGGCCTTCGCTGCGACGGGAGCGGGCGTTCTGGTAGCCACTGCGGTAAACAACTCGGCGGCTGCGATAGCTTCGGCTGTATCCTCGGCGCTGGCAAACTCTGCGGCCTTCCGTCCTACTGGCGGCGGCACTACGACATCCGCGGGCGGCACCAGCACCACGAGCAGCCCGACCAACCCCGGCGTTCCTGTGGGCACGCAGCCGGGATTCTCTCCGGTACCGAAGCCTTCCACTGGCACTACGGCGCCTACTGCACCTCCGGTGTACTACCCCACCACCGTAACGGGCGCTCCGATTCCTCCGACCACCACCTACCCGCATTTCGAAAGCGGCGGGGCCGTGCTGGAGACTGGCGGCGCCATCGTAGACAAGGGAGAAATAGTCAAGCCGGCCAGCAAGGGAACTGCACCCGCAGAGCCGGATTATGCGGCCATCCTCGCTGCGGCGATGAAGTCGGATCGACTTCTGCAAACGCTAGTGGATCAGGTGGAGAGTCAGAAGGTATGGATTTCGCAGGCCATTGCGAACCACGCCCCGCCGGCAATGATGGCTCTTTTGCAGGAGCAATTGGAGGGATATCAGAAGGGGCTGACGTTATACGAAGTTCAGATGGGCTATGCGAAGCAGACGGCAGAGGCCGTAACCAAGCCGCCGCAGCCGACAGGTGGACCCGCACACCCCGTGCCGGGAACTCCGAAGCCTGAATTTCCGGGCATCCCTGGCGCTCCTGGTTCTGGCGGCAGTTTCCTCGAGAATGCGCTCGCTTCGCTGAAAGAGACGCAGCGCCAAGACGCCGAAGCTCTCCTTGCGCAGCAGCGATTACTAGGACAGACTTTCGATCACGGCAAGCAGGTTGAGATTCTCGCGAAGATAGCAGAGTTTACGAAGAAAGTTGCCGACGATCAGACGCGTATTGATGCGATGGTGAAACTCCTCGGGCAGACGGGGGGCACGGTTCCCGGCAATCCTACGCCTTCCATACCTCAGGGAGAGAAGCCACCAACCACCACGAGCACGCCCCCAACGACAAAGCCGCCAACGCCCACGACGGGAGGAACTCTCGTTGTAACCGATCCAGCACGCCCGCTGGCCGTATACATTTCCAGTTCGGCTCCCGTCTACAAGGAACCCACTCAAGAGACCCCTGTTACCCTTCCTCCTCTGAGTGGCGGCCCCACCAAACCCGGCAAGACGGGAGGGACGGAGCCCGCGCCGGCATCTCCGGGTGGCTTCCTTGAGAATGGACTCACCGCGTTGCAGTCGCAGGCAAAGGCGGATGCTGCCGAACTACTGGCGCAGCAGCGCTTGTTGGCTCAAACCTTCGATCATGGGAAACAAGTCGAAATCTTAGCCAAGATTGCAGACTACACAAAGAAGGTGGCGGACGATGACGCGCGGATCAAGGCGATGACCGCGCTGGTATCTGCTACTGGCGGGACGATCCCCGGAAGTCCGGCAACTAGCAGCACCCAGACCCCCGCTCCTCCCGCCGGACCGGGCGGAAGCTTTCTGGAAAACGGGATGGCATCCCTGAAGGAGCAGGCCAAAAAGGACGCTGCGGAATTGCTCGCAACGCAACGACTCTTGGGCCAAACGTTTGACCACGGAAAACAGGTTGAACTGCTCGAGAAAATTGCGGAGTTCACCAAAAAAGTCTCCGATGATAACGCCCGAATCAAGTCCATGGAGACGCTCGTAGGTGCTACTGGAGGCACTACACCGGGCACGGCGAAGCCAACCACCAGCACTCTTCCTGTGGACCTGGGGATGCCGACTCCAGGGAACCCGGCAACGGGTCCAACTCCAGCCACGACGCCAGCAGCCCCACCGTCGCCACCCGCTATCAGCGTGTTGCAAGACAATCTCGACCCGCGCACGGTAGGGTTCTATGCTGGCTCCCTCGCTGAACTGGAGGACATCCGCAATACCATCCACTCCGAACGGGATCTTATCTCCAGCATGCGCGATGGGCTGGTGATGATTGCGAAGGAACTGGTAATCGTGATGGGTGGAGAAGACGGCAAAGAGGGCAAGCCGCGGCCATCGTTCGACCTCGGAGGCCCGGTGCCTTACAACATGACTGCTGATCTGCACGGCGGTGAGTATGTGCTGCCGGCGGATATCACCAGCATGATGCGCAGCATGATGCGGACCCCCAACTACTACGGGCGCATCCCCACCGCCGATTACGATGGCGCTAAGCAAGGCGGGAAAATCATCAACATCACGGCGCCAGTGACGGTGATCTCGCGTGGCGATCCGCGGCAGGCGGCGGAGCAATTCGTGACGCACATGAAAAAGATGGTGCCGGATGCGGGGGCGTTTAGCTCATGAGCTTCGAAACCGGGCAGTTGATTATCGGTGAGCCTTCGACCTTGGTGGACCGGACCAACCTCATTTGGGATGGCGGGCAGCTTAGCTTTAGCGCCACGCGCGGCGAGCGCGGCGAACTGAACGTAGAGCTTTGCCTGGTGCCGGGGGAAAGCTACGACCCGCAGATAGGCTGGCCAGTCTGGTGCTACGACCCGCCGCAGGGGCAGGCGGGTTCGGAATGCCGGTTTGTAGGCACCATCGAAGATCGGGATTTTGGCTACATCGGGGATGCGGGGCTCGAGATTATCTCGCTATCGGTGCTTTCGCTCGAGCAACTCTACGATACGCAGCCGTGCCCGGAGTGCGAATTCCCGGATGGTACGGACGTCGCTACGATTGTCGCGTTCCTATTCGGGTCGGTAACCCCTCCCGTTGCTGTTTCGGTAGGCACCATAGAGGGAGGATTCACCCTCGACAAACGCACCTACGATGCCAAGACCAACGTGTGGAGTGCCGTAAAGCAGCTTGCGGTGGATGTGAACAAAATTGCATACATCGACCCGCGTGAGCAGAAATTCTTCTTCGTTGCTAGCGGCTCCATCAGCAGCGGATTCACTCTGCTGACCGAAGATCTCCTGCAGAATGGCACATCGCCGCTGGTGCACCTTAAGCAGTCGCGCTCGGATTTCCGCAACCGGCAGATTACGCAGGCGGCACCAAACATCATCCCTCCGGTTAATGCACAGTTCAACTGCGACGGGGTTACGAATACCTTTACGCTGCCATCGCAGGCGCAGCAGGTGCTAGGCGCATCGCTCACCACCAGCGTGGTGGGGACCGCGACTGCGAACTTTACCGGATCTCCCAACGATGGCGATACGGTGACCGTTGGTGGAATCGTCTACACCTTTCGCAACGCCATCGACAACAGCATTCCCAACGAAGTGCTGATCGACTCCGGGCCGGGAATCAATCTGGCAGCGGCGATCAATACCACTGGCGCGTACCTCGGCTCCAAGTACTCTATGCCGACCGTGCGCAACCCGTACGCATCGGCTGAGAGCATCAGCAGCAGCACCTTTACGCTGCGGGCTAACGCCATGGGCACCACGGGCAACGATGTGGCGCTTACGGAGTCCTGCACGGGGTTCTCTTGGTCCGCGGCCACCATCACAGGCGGGGCTAACGCGCTGGGCATTGCGCTCACCGTTGGAGTGGAGGGCACGGGCATTTACGATCTGTTCTACACTCCCGGTACGACCGCAATCCGCTTGCTGCTGACCCCTGGCAGCGGCCAGAGCCTCACCATAACCTACTCGGGCAGCGGGCAGGTAAACGTCGGCAACGATCAGGCCACCGTGTACGCCATCGGCGGGCAGTATCAATCATCGACCCCACGCAACGTGTCTACCTCGGAAGGCATCCAGCAGCAAGCGGGTGCCATCCTCGCGGGGTTCTCCGTGATGCCGGGGCAGTTCAGCTTTCAGACCTATCGGCAAGGCATCTACCCTGGTGACACACTGCCCGTAGCGCTCACGGTGCCGGCTGACCTAGCGGCGCGGGTTAACGGCTCATGGCTGGTGCAGGACGTCCGCGGCGAATGGCCTGAGGGATGGGAGACTCTACCGGACGATGATCCCAATCGGCATTTCCGCTGTTCGGTGACGTGCATTAATTCGGTGCAGTTCAACAACTACCAGAACACGCTACAGCGCATGCTTGACGTAGGTGGATCCAACTGGCCGTTGTCGCCACCCGAAGAGCCGATTACTGGCGGAAACGATGCGCAGGTGCTGATCTACGAGGTGCCGATTCAGATTGCCGATACGACCGTAGGCGATGACAAGTCGCCGCACATCTCGCTGGCCACGCCGATCTATTCGCTATCGCCGTTCAACTACAAGGTGGGGCAGGCTTCGCGGCTACAAGGCGTGCTACGGCAAGTGCTGACAGCGGATCTGGTAGTACGCATCAACAAGCTGAGCTTCGGCTCTCCCACCATCACCTCCTCTTGGCTGTTCACTTTCCCATCAGGCTGGGCTGTAGATGATCCGATCTATGTAGCCATCGAAGGCGAGATCTTCAACGGGGATATCGTCTACATCGATATCGTCAGCGGCCCGTCGCCTGCGGTCAGGGATGCCAACGGAGTAGCCTCCATCAACCTGGTGTGGGTGTAGCATGGCAGGCGCATACGTTGCTGTCGCGTTTGGCGGGACAGCGATTACAGAGCAGATCCAAACCTCTCCAGATGGGGTAACCTGGACTGCTCGCAGCAGCCCAATTGACACCTACGGCGGCACGTGCATAGAGTTTGGCGATAACCAATTTGTGGCGCTGGGTCTGGATTCCGGCGATGGCACGACGTGGATTCCGATTGTCAGCACCGATAGTGGAGCCACGTGGACCGCTTACACCATGCCGCAGCCGGCATCTATCTACGTCGCGCTGGCTTACAGTTTCCAGGTGGGGTTATGGGTGGCGCTGGGACTGGCCGGAGAAATCGTTACCAGCCCGGATGGCCAGACCTGGACTGCGCAAACTACGCTGGCCAGCAACGATAACGGTTGGAACGATGTGGAGTACGGTGGCGGCTTGTATGTTGCCTTTGGGTCGCATGATGGATCAGCAGTAGGCACCAACGTAATCGCCACATCTCCTGATGGAATCACGTGGACCGCGCAGACGTCGCGGCGCCGTTGGTGGCAGGCTGGGGTGTTCGGGGACCAGTGGGTAGCGGTGAATTCCGGCGCCCCTGATGTGGCATCGGTAACGATGTCCTCTCCCGATGCTGTGACCTGGACTACGCACAGCGCCCCTGGCTCGCAGTGGGTTGGCGTGGATTGGGACGGCACCAACTACATCGCGAGCGATGCCGCGGCGACTGGCGATGTAATGTATTCCGCCGATGGCGCATCGTGGAGCACGCTGGCCACTGGCTTTAGCAACTCCATGCAGCGGATCCTCTATGCCGGCGGGCAATGGCTCGTTGCGCTGCGCGGCGATGCGGAAGCCAACACGGTTGCCACCTCTCCTACCGGGCTCGCGGATTGGACACTGCAAACCACTCCGATCCTCGACAACCTGATGGAGATTGCCAGCAGCATTTGTCCGCTGGAGATCGCATGTGGAGATCCCCCATCGGGCAATGTTGGCGACCCATACGACCACACCTTCCCTAGCAGCGGCGGGATTAATATCTACTTCGCCATCGTGGACGGATCCCTGCCTCCTGGGCTGTCGCTAGATCCGGCCACGGGAAAGGTTACGGGAACCCCCACCACGGGCGGAACCTATTCGTTTACCGTGCGCGTGCGGTTCGCACGCATCATGGCGACTGGCGACGATGGCAGTTTCTCCGACTATAAGATATGCGTTTCTTCCGATGATGGGTCCACGTGGACGCAGGTAACCACGGCCATATCGGATAGCGGATGGTCCATCACTTACAGCGCGGAGAATGGCCTCTGGATTAACGGCGCGGATTTTGCCGGAACTACAGAGCAGATTCAAACCTCTGCTGATGGTGGGTCCGGTACATGGACCGCGCAAAGCTCGCCAGCCGATGGTAGCGGTTGGGTCAAGAAAATGACCAGCGGCGGCGGGGTGATGGTGGCGATCTACCAGAAATCCGCACAGATGCACATCATGACGTCCACCGATGGGGTTACTTGGACCCAGCAGACCATTCCATCCGATATTTCCATTTTCAATTGGGCCGATGTAGCCTTTTCTCCTGATCTCGGGAGCGGGCAAGGGCGCTTTGTGGTTGGCGAGGTAAGCAACACTACTTCGGGCGATCCGGGCTTTTTACTCTCTGATGATGGGGGCATTACGTGGTCGTTTAACGCAGCATCGGAAAGCTTACCATCCTCCGCAATCACTTGGGGCAATGGCTTGTTTGTCGTGGTGGGAAACAATCAGGGATCGGGTGACCACTTGGAGACCTCGCCTGATGGCATCACGTGGACGGTGCAGCCTGATCCCGCTGGCGTAGCGGTTGGATGGCAAGCGATCTACTACGGCGGGGGGACATTCGTAATCGTGGCGAGCGACCAAACCACGAACCCCACCCACCAAGCCGCAACCTCTACCGATGGACTGACCTGGACGCTGCGAAGCACTCCCGCTACGCGCTCTTGGTCCTGCGTGACCTACGGTTATGGGATTTGGATTGCCGGGACCGAGAAATCTGCCAGCACGAATAGTCAGCAGCCTTTCATGATTTCCAACGATGATGGCGCAACGTGGTCAATGGTGCCGGCGCTTGGGTTTGATTTCGGATTCGTACATGGGGTCGCCTTTGGAACTCAAGGGGCCTGTTTCGCCGACGTGACGTGCTCAATCTTCATTGGCGGCGGGGCAACGATGGGCAATTGCTGGGCGACGGGCAGCACGCAAGGCAGCGGGAATCACTGGTAACGTATAGTACTATTGGTCTATGTCTACGCCACTTCTCACCAATCAGCAAGCCCGCTTCAGCGTGGGCGCTGCCGATGACGCCAACAACGCCAAACCAGCCGGATTTTCCGCTCAGGTCAGCGGGTATCCCAACGCTTATGTCTATCTGAACGGCGCGAACGAAGTGAACTTCGTCGCTCGCCAGCCGGGGAACTTTACCGTGACTGTTACTGGCCACTCCCAGAACGGAACCTTGCTTCCGACTCTCACTGTGGACTTCGTGGTTTCGGCGCCGCCCGTTCCGCAGGCCACGCACCTGACGGCCACCGATCCGATTGTCCGCAACCAGGACATCACCACCGCAGCCGATCCGGGAACCGACACGATCACCGGCAACGTCTAGGGAATCAGGGGCGGTGACAGCGCCCCTCCTCACATGCGAACACGACTAGCGCAACTGATCGCGAAAGAGGAAGGATTCGGACGTGCGGGGAAGATTCCGACCGTGCGGCACAATCCCGGCGACCTGAGGCACTCCCCACATTCTCAGCATCCCGGTAAGCCTGACGACGTAGGCACCATCGACACTGACGAGCATGGGTGGGAAGATCTCGAGCGGCAACTCAGACTCTATGCCGACCGCGGGCTGACTCTACGAGAGGCCATCCACACCTTTGCGCCGGCAAAGGACGGCAATAATCCAGAGAAGTACCTGGCTGATATCATTGCGGGTTTCCGCGGCTATGTAACGCCTGAGATGCGCCTAAAAGTAGTGCTCACTATCCCGACTGATAGTGTGAAATAATCCCCCTATGGGCCGTAAACGTACTAGTCACCCCGTACCTCCCGAATCACCGGATGCCCCCAAGGGACCAATGACCTACGATGAACCGGGAACGGAGCCGACTGCGCCGCCTACGCTTCCGCCTGATACTGGGGGAGGCCGCGGGGATGGCCAGCGCTAGCCCCTCGCCACAGCCGGAACATTCCCATTGGCAACTGGTACCTGGGATCCTTGGCGTGCTCTCTGCTGCGATTGGATTGCTTGGGCGCCGCAAGCCAGAAGCTCCATCGCCAGCGCCAGACCTCGACCGCCTCAGTCGCCTTGAGCAGCGGTTTGACCGCTTGGAGATGCGTATCGATCAGCAGCATGGGGAAACCGCAGAAATCCATCGTCAGATTTTCGAGCTTCTTCAATCTCGCGAGCAAGAAAGCCAGAGTTAATCAGCCATCCTCCGCAGCAGGCCATCTCCAGCAGCCGGTAGTGCAGCCGATTATCCCCCCAGTTCAGCATTCCCCCGAATAGCGCATGCCCGCATGCCAGCGCAGCCAGTAGCCCCATGTGCATCCGGGCTACCCGCGGCCAGATGCGGTTAGCCGCCAGCCCGAACCAGAAGCCGCAGAAGGCGAATATGCCGGCGCCAAGCCAGAGCCACTGGCGCACCCCGATGAACTGCGCGTACCAGTCGCCCGGGGTGGGCTCGGCGGCATCCCACGTCAGGAATACCGCAGCCACCAGCAATCCACCAAACGTGCAGGCGCGGCGGGTTCGCGGTAGCTGCTGAACCGATACCCAGACGCCTTCTAGTAGCGCTACGGCCATGGCCAGCATAGCCAGCATTTCACCAGGCGCCCAGATAGTGCGGCTGGAACCACGCGGGGCGTAGGGGAGGCACAGCGCCACCACGGTCTGCCACGTAGCGACACCGAAGGCCACGGTAAAAGCAGGAAACAGCCGAAAGTATCGGCGCATGAGCAATCCGGCGAGCGTTAGCAGGTTAACGAGTACGAACAGCCAAGCCAACATAGATATATCGTAAAGCACCGATATCCAAAGAGAACGTATACTTCAGCCCGGATTCGGCAGAAACTCCGGTCATGGAACTACTAAGCGTGCTCCGAAGGCTGATTGTTGGAAGGCGTATTAACGCCGCGTTACTCCGTTACGTGCGAGGTGGAAAGTGAGCGAGTGGCCCGAACTGCAGGATATCTGGCTCATGCGCCTTGCGCTCGAGACTGGCTGCGAGGTGACCTCGCAGGAAGATGCGGAATGGCTGATGGTGATGGCCCAAGCCGGATGTACGCCGCGTGAATGCGCTGCTCTCTGCCATTTGATAAGCTAGCCTTGGCACGGGAAGCGCAGACTACTCTCTGCGTACGGTCCTAGGCCGATTCCCGTGCGAGAAGGAGTAGCTTCTTGAATCAAGCATCCGCAGATCTCGCAAAAGAAATGGCCGCTGCTCAGTTGGAAGAGTTCGGCCCTGACCCTGGCGTAGCAACCTTTCCCAGCAAGTTTTTCCGCGCCGACGTTTATGTCTACCGCGGCGACCCTGACGGGAACGAAATCAACGGCACGCGCACGCTGGTGCGACCCCGCTACTGCGCGACGGCTTACGGCGCCTCGCTCGTTTCCTCCGTCCTCGGCGAAGCCATCGAAACCCCGGAACTCTGCCCGCTCAACCCCGATGGATTGCAATTTGGTTGGCAGATTACCGCCAACACTCCCTACCTCGTGTTTTCCCGCGACGGAAAGAAGGGTGCTCCCATCAATGCCGGATTCCTCCTCGACTATTGGACGCACGGCTACCCTGCTGACCTGGCGCTGCAAATGGCCCAGCAGGAAGTGGACGGGAGCTTCTGATGAGCTGGCTTACCAAGGCTCTTGGCGCTATCGGACACGTCGCCGTCACCGTGGCCAAGGTCGTTACCTCTCCGACCGCCACGGCCATCGAAAAGGAAATCCCGCTCATTGGCACCTTCGTGTCCCTGATTAATCCGGCGCTGGCCGGCATCATCAACAAGGGATCCACCATCGTCAACGGCGTGGAAGGTCTGATTACCACAGCGCAAGCAGGTGCCCTGAAGAAACAGACCGCCGTGCAGATCGCGGTAGCGGAACTGCCCCAACTGGAATCCCTGATTGCGCAGTTCGGGCCACACATCAACATCCCCGATGCGGAGGTAGGCGAGTTCCTAGACTCCGTGGTGGCGATGTATAACAGCGGGGACAAGTTGCTCAAGGCTATCGCAGCCAACGCCAAACCCGCAGAGTAATCGGAGGTCGGATATTGGCACTCCGCATCATCGTAGAGATTCCCGCGCTTGACCGCCTCGTGACCTACTTGGAAGCGGCGCAGCAATCGCAAGTTGATTCCCTGAGTGAACAGGTGGCCAAGCTCACCGATGCACTCTCAACGCACACAACCGGCCTCGAAGCGGCCATCGAAAAGGAGAAATAATGGCAGTAGACCTCACCGCACTCAACGCCAGCATTGCCGCGCTCACCGCAGAAGTAGCGCGAACCGAAGGAACCGAAGACAGCGCAGCCACGCTCATCAATGGCTTTGCCGCTGCCATTGCCAAGGCCGTAGCCGATGCGCTCGCAGCCGATGACGCCGCAGATCAGGGCAGCATTGACGCAGCCAACCAGGCGATTGCCGATGTGACCGCGCGGTTCGTCGCCGCGGATGACAAACTCGGGCAGGCCATCGCAGCGAACCCCGGCCAGTAATCAACCCCGCGGGCTGCTGGTAGCAGTGGCCCGCTCCCCTCTCTCCCTCCTACAATCTGCACACCGGCACGGTGGATAGTTGCGCACATGGCGCACTGAACGCGGACGCCCTACCGGGCGCTTCTTTTTGCCATTCGGCATACTAACCAAATGTAGCACAATCTTTTCTTGATTTGGGACCCAAATTGCTTTAGTATGGTGTTCATGGAAACCGAGTTCAGCAAAGCCGAGTACGTACGAAGGCAGGAAAAAAGTGCTAGGTTTTCCGCAGTGCTTTTCGCGCACGGCACTGATGAATCCCCTAATGATTTTGGTAAAAATCATTAAGTTAAGGTGGATACACATCTTGTCATATGATCAAATGGTTTCGCGAAAAATCAATAATCAGACAACAAGATGTGCGAACTCGATATTTTACACGACTCTCTTTACCAATTCTGCCCCGAATTACACTTAAAACGACTCAACAGCTTAACGTTGGCTTGCCACGCATTACTTGACTGTAAAACTCTCACTCTTACCGAACTTGGCCGTAACCTGCCAACCAAAGCGAGAACAAAACATAACATCAAACGAATCGACCGATTGTTAGGTAATCGTCACCTCCACAAAGAGCGACTCGCTGTATACCGTTGGCATGCTAGCTTTATCTGTTCGGGCAATACGATGCCCATTGTACTTGTTGACTGGTCTGATATTCGTGAGCAAAAACGACTTATGGTATTGCGAGCTTCAGTCGCACTACACGGTCGTTCTGTTACTCTTTATGAGAAAGCGTTCCCGCTTTCAGAGCAATGTTCAAAGAAAGCTCATGACCAATTTCTAGGGAAAG
>JADMIO011837184.1_pt1 | contig 16409 bp, 16 predicted proteins | sample 8958161 | NCBI WGS metagenome assembly JADMIO01 (sample SAMN16585339, study PRJNA669376) | soil metagenome | isolation source: Crop rotation soil | place: USA: Cullars Rotation, Alabama | collected 2011
GGAAATAACGGCTGGCGTAGGCGCCTTTAGTAAGGCTGCTTTACCTACTGTTAACATTGAAGGCGTGAACGTTCCACTGGACCCTGACGGAGCTGCCCATCGTAAAATGAATGCAGCCCAGTCTCTTGGTAAACACGCAATAAATGTCACTGTTACTTTCACCGATCAGGAAGGAAAGCAACAAAAGGTAACTAAGCCAATTGAATATACGGTTGGTCAGGCTGCCGCTTCGATCGCCCTGGATAAAATGAATGTGCTGTATATTGGAGTTCCCAACCCGGTTTCTATTTCCACTACGTCGGGAGGAGCAGAAGAAGCCCAGGTTACAATGACTGGCGGTGGTGGAAGAGTGGAGAAAAATAACACCGGCGGTGCGGGTCATTATAACATTTTTGTCAGCAGCCAAACCGACGAGTGCTATAGGGAAAGCATAGTTTCAGTAAGAGGAAAGGTAGTTGGAAAAGCCCCATTCCGCGTGCGCAGCATCCCGAGGGCCACGGCAACAGTGGGCGGATTTGAGAGCGGTGATAATGTTCCTGCTAACGCATTCAAAGCGCAGGGCGGTGTGGCTGCCTACATCAAAGATTTTCCTTTTCAGCTAAGGTATACGGTAACTTCGTTTACTCTTACGGCCGATAATGATGAGGGAGATATTGATGAGGCACCCTGTACGGGAAATGTCTGGAGCCCGAAAGCTCAACAGATCATTAAGAATTTAAAGCCAGGCAGGTTAGTGACAATTGATAATATTCGCTGCCAGGGAGAAGATGGTCGCAATCAAAAACTACCTTCGTTAGTCTATTATATTAAATAAAAATATGACGATGAAAAGAATAATTGTCAGAAGCAGTTTTGTTTGTTTGATTGCCGCACTTGTGATGACAAATGCTGAGGCACAGCGGACAGGTAAAAAGAGGAACCAGCAAAACAATAATCCGCAAAATCAAACGCAGCAGCAAAGCAATAACAACAATACGCAGCCGGCGTTTAATCCTTATGGTAACATACCTATCAGGGTTGATACGTCAAGCGTTACGGATAACACCGCCAAAAAATCATTGCGAAATGATAATGCTTTTGACAAAAGCGCAATCATGGAACGTACGCCATTGCCCTATGAACACCTGCGTTGGGACGATGCGCTGTTCTCCGAAAAAGTCTGGCGCGAACTCGACCTTCGCGAAAAGATGAACCAGGTTTTTCGCTATGAGGCGCAGGACGATAATGGCAGCCAGATATTTATTGATATGTTATTAAAAGCGGTTAATTCCGGTGAAGTAACTGCTTTCGCGGATGATCGTTTCAGCACGCCCCTGTCGCTTGATGAAATTTCGCAGTTAACAGTAGGTTCGTACGATACGGTTGCAAAGACAGACATAAATGATCCCACTATAATAAAGGAATACGTTGTAACCAAGGCCAGTTTTGATCCCGGGAAAGTCCCAAAACAGTTTTGAAACTCCGGATCAAGGAAGAATGGGTGTTTGACCGGGAAGCCAGCCGTATGTTTGTGAGAATTCTGGGAATTGCTCCCTTAAAAACTCAGTTTTTGCCGAATGGCCAGGAAAGAGGTACAACAGCTATGTTCTGGCTCTATTACCCTGATCTTCGTCCCATGCTTGCCAAGTATGAAGTCTATAATCCCAAAAATATGGGTATGGGTCGCATGACCTGGGAGGAGCTTTTTGAAAGCCGCATGTTTAGTAGTTATATTGTTAAGTCTACACTCGATAATCCTGGAAATAAAAATATCAGGGTCTATGTCAAGGATCCTATTCTCGCCCTGGTGGAGGGAGATAATGTCAGAGAGAGAGGGAAAGTTTTCAATTACGAGCAGGATCTTTGGTCCTATTAAGCTTAAAATCATTACAGCATCGTAAAAATCCCATCCGCCTCCGGATGGGATTTTTGCTTGTAAGCATTTCAACCTTAACAACTTATTTTTTTAAAAAATACCCGAAAGTGGTATAGGAAATGTGCAGAATTGTTGTATTTTCGTAACGGTTTTTCATAGGATATTGGATTTTAAAAACGGGGCTGGATTTCTATCCGGGCCCCTTTTTTATTTAGCCGCTTCCTGGTCTTTATGGAAGTGTTCATATAAGATCCTCGCCTTTGATTTTCCAATCACCCCGGATAACTCCGCCTCAGTTTTCAGTTTGATGTTATTAACTGATCTGAATGTTTTTAATAGCACATCGACGGTTCCCTTTCCTATGCCTTTAATCTCTTCTAATTCGTTTCTGAAAGTTCCCTTACTTCTTTTCTGCCGGTGAAAGCTAATGCCGAAGCGATGTACTTCATCACGAATGCGCCGAATTAATTTAAGACTATCACTATTGTAAGGAAGCTTTAATGATTCCTTGTCCCCGGGGAAAAAGATCTCTTCTTCATTTTTTGCCAGGCCAATAACCGTTGTCTTGCCCACAGCATTCAATTCCTCCATAGCCTCCACGGCAGCATTCAGCTGACCCTTGCCTCCATCAATGATCACCAATTGGGGAAAAGGCCGCTCCTCTGCAAGCAGCCGTTTATACCTTCTAAAAACAGTTTCTTTCATCGAAGCGAAGTCATTGATGCCTTCAACGGTTTTGATGTTAAAGTGGCGGTACTCCTTTTTGTTGGGCGCTCCGTTGCTAAAGGAAACCATGGGGAAAGAATTTGAATTGTCAAAGCATTCAATTTGCAGAGGCACCGCCGGGAGCTGCAAGTCCTCCCGCACCCTTTCAAGTAGTTTTGTTTTGTCTGCGTTCTTGTCTTCTAATTTTAATCGCTCCCTTTGTTTTAAGTCCTCTATAAAAAAATTCACGTTTCTTTCCGAGAGCTCGAGCAGTCGTTTTTTATCCCCTGCACCGGGAATTGTTATGATGACACCGGGCTCAGCATAATCAATCGTAAAAGGAAGAAGAATTTCCTTTGCCTGGCTGTTGAAAGTGGTTCGGAATTGCGCTACGGAAAAGGAGAGTATTTCTTCAATGGTTTCATCGAGATGCGTTTCAACTTTTGAGGTTTTAGTTTGAACGATGGTGCCGTTCTGAACCATTAAATAATTGACATAGGCTATGTCATTTTCCTTGACAATAGAGAGAACATCAATGTCCCCGAGTTTGGGGGTCACGATTACGGACTTTGCCTGGTAATTTTCAATGAATTCAATTTTCTTCCGGACCATTTCTGCTTTTTCAAATTCCATCCGGCTTGCGTAATCGTTCATTTCATTCCTGAAATGAAGAATCACGGGTCCTAATTTCCCTTTTAGAAAGTTTTTGAGTTGCTGCAGGCCTTTGCTGTAATCTTCCTGGGTTTGCAATTGCTCACAAGGTCCCTTACAATTGCCAAGGTGATATTCGAGGCATACCTTGAATTTTTTTTTAACAATATTTCTTTCTGTCAGATTTAAAGAGCAGGTTCTGAGCTGGATCGTTTGTTTGATGAAATTCAACAGCTCTCTTACCTTGCCCACGGATGTATAAGGACCGAGATATTCAGAGCCGTCATCAATTTTTTTCCGGGTTAAAAAAACCCTGGGAAACGGCTCATTTTTTATTACTATGTAAGGGTAACTCTTATCATCCTTTAAATTTATATTGAAGCGGGGCTGGAACTGTTTTATAAGGGAATTTTCCAGGAGAAAGGCATCCTGGGAAAGATCCTGTTCCGAGTTCACAATCGTAAACTCTATCTTGTTTATCCGCTGAACCAGCTCATAAGTTTTATAGCTGGTAAATGTTTTAATAAAATACGACGTGATCCGCTTACGAAGGTTCTTTGCCTTACCTACGTAAATAAGGTTATTGTCCAGGTCAAAATATTTATAAACACCGGGGTGTGTCGGAATACTGCTCGAAATGTTTTTATATTCTTCGGGGCTCATTCATCGTTTAGTTATTGTCCTGGTCATTCCAGACAACTTCCATTACAGAGGATTTTTCTTCGCCTTTCTTGTTCTGCGTAATTGTGATCACCTGGAATTTTCTATCAGTGTACCACGTCATTCTTTTTATGACCGAGCTGTCCTTATCGGTCTGAAATCTTTCTATATAAATACTCTTTACCTTATCGTTCGGAGGGTCAGGAAGAATTCGTACCTCCTGCCGGCGAACCTCCAGGCCTTCATCGCGGGTGGTCGCAATAAAAACAACCAGGGGAAAGCTTGCCGCCAAATCTTTTTGCGATGTCTGGTGTTTCAGTAAAATCTCTTGCCAGGTTTTTGAAATCCTCTCTTTTGACATAGGTCGTATCATACGTGCTATCAGTTACCGGAACAAGCTTTATTATGCGGTACACAGAAGTATCAACATTCGCTATTTGAGCGTTTATGAAATCCAATGCGGGGAAAACATCATTTTTTTTTTGTTTACATCCGGCGCAAAAAAATAGGGGAAGCAATAATATAATTGAGGTGGGTTTTCTCTTCATTTCAAAATGGATTTGGAACAATTTATTAAAATTAAAGGAAACAAATTTCAATAGAAAACCCTGTTGCAGTAACAGGGTTTAAAAATAAAAACAGCAGTTAGTATCGGCTACTTATTGCGCGAAATGCCGATCTTCAAACCGAAGTCAAAAAGATTTTCTTTTACCGGGTACTTGTCGATAAAACTGGAGAGTAACTGGTATCGTACCTGTGGCCCGACTTGCCATTTCATTTTGCCGGTAGAGTAAGAGACAAATGTTTCCAGGCCAGCATTCATATTCCAATGCCGGATGAGCCATGGAACTTCTGCATAATTTTTATAATCTGTGGAAAGCAGGTAGGCTCTGTCGCCTAAGACATAAGTTGGTTGAATCGTCCCTGCCACGCCAAATTGCACTTTTTCGTCGCCAATAAGGTTTACTTCCACACCAACCGGCATAGAGACCTCAAAATAGAAATTGTGCAGCCAGTCTGACTTATAACCGCTAAAGTTCCTGTGGGTACTTACAGCATAAAATGAATCAACACCTGTATTTCCCCGCAAAGCTATTTTCGCCACTTCAAATGAATAGTTGAATGCTTTGATATCATAGCGGTTAATATTAAATTGAAATCCGGCTCTGACCTTGAAATTTGAAGCTAAGGCATATTTGGCCACTACTCCGAACTCAAGCCCCATATCGGGCTTGTGCGTTACGGCGCTGTTTATATCGTACAGGGGCGCAAAAGCAGACGGGGCATTTGCCGACGAGCGCAAAAATGACTTGTTTTCTGAAAGTTTTCTGTAACTAATGGTTGGCGTAACATTAAACTGGAGCGAAAACCTTTTGTTTCTTTTTGACAGGGGAGCAAAACTATTCAAGACACTCTCTATTGTCCAGTCAAAAGTATTGGAGGTCGTCAATTTTTTTGGATATTCAAAGGTCTTTCGTGGCTGAAGAGAGCTAATGACATCCTGGTCGGTTAGTTCATCGGTTATATTCAATGCTAAAGGAGCGGGACTCGTTTCCGTTTCGTGTTGAAGATCATTCTCCTTGCCTGCCAGGTGATATAGATTTTCTTCAGAGAAATTGTCGCGTGCAACAGCGAGTTGATTATCGGTAACTATTGGACCTACAGAATTGTCTTTAGATTTAATCCGGGAAATTGCTCCGTGGTGTTCAGGAACCGCAGTATTTAAATCGGGCACAGGAATTTGTTTATGAGCCGCAGATCTGTTGGGAGCAATGATCGGTTCCTTAGACGAATGGGTAATCAGGAGGGTGATGAATGTTCCGGTAACCAGTAGCAAAGCGATGCCAAGGCCAAACCATTTCCGGCGTGAATGAAGAGCTGTATATATCCCGTTCCATACTTTTGAGGAGGGATACAACCGGTATTGATCCGCATTTTCCTTTAAGAACCTTTCAAACTCATTATTACTACTTCTCTCCATAATCAGTCAGCGATTTAGGGACCCGGTTGAATTATCTTTTCATGGCAGCCAACCAGTGTGCATTGTCTTTTGTCTTTTGAATAATCTTCTTCCGCACCAGTATATCTTCTAACATCGCTTTGGCTCTTGTGTACTGGCTCCGGCTTGTACTTTCCTCTATCTCCAACATGGTTCCTATTTCACGGTGACTGTATCCTTCAATTGCATACAGGTTTAATACAGTTCTGTATCCAATGGGAAGCATCCGGATGCATTCTACAATTTGCTTTGCCTGGACAATGGAGGGAACGCTTTCCTCTCTTACCTGTACTGCCGTGGCGTGAATAATGTCCACACTTTCATTGAACTTCTTGTTCTTCTTCAGAACATTGATACACGTATGAACAATGATTCTTCTAACCCAACCCTCAAAGGCTCCCCGGTTACCAAACGTATGCATCTGTGAAAAGATCTTAATAAAGCCCTCCTGCAACATGTCCTCAGCATCCTCCCGGTTGTGTGCGAAACGATAGCAGACCGACAACATTTTGGGACTATACCGATTATATAATTCCCTTTGAGCGGCGGGGTCGTTTTGCAAACAGCCTTTTAAAATGGCTTCCTCGGTCATAATTTCCCTTTGGTTGCCTGTAATTTAGACAATTTTTGTTTTATAAAGCTGCACTAAAATGTAAAAAATTAGGTTTTTCAGCCAGGAGACCAGGATCAGGTTATGGGCAGATATTTGCCTTGAGAGCGCACTTTGGGTTTGTTACTTGTTATCACTGTCGGGCAATGCCTTTCGTTGGTCTTTTCTCTGGAGGCTATCTGGCGGATATTTAGCCTTCATCTCACTTATTATCCTTTGTGCCCAGTCAATTAAAGTATTTTTTTCGGCATCGGTTAACTTGGCATCCTTATGAACCCACAGGTAGGAATCCAGAGGCATTCCCCCTTTTTTTACCTGTTCTACCGTCCCCTCAAGCTTGTGAAATTGATAGCGTATCGGTTTGTTTGCAAATTCATCAAAATTCAACTCACGTTTTCCTTCATTTATATGATAAGTAAGCCACCAGTCCACCGGCTGTATTTTAAAATACCAGCGGTAGCGGGTATTGTTACTGTGGCAATCGAGGCATGCCTTGTCAAGAATTATTTTTACATCACCTGGAACGTTATAGAGTTTGGCAATGTTGCCAGGTTGCTCGTTTTTGGAAATATTTCTTGCAGGGTGAATAAATTGTATAATGATCAAAATCACCAGTACTACAAGCAATATTTTTTTAAACATGCAGGAAAGATTTTTCAATTAAAATTTCGCCAGTCATTTCCTTTGGAATCTCGAGCTCCATGACGCTTAAAATAGTGGGTGCGACGTCTGCCAGTTTACCCGGTTTGAGTTTACCTATCCACCCCGCAGCTTCCGGATCTTTATCGATAATAAAGAAAGGTACGGGGTTCAAGGTATGTGCCGTATTGGGACTACCATCTTCATTGATCATGTAGTCAGAATTTCCATGGTCAGCAGTAACAAAACTCGCATAGCCGTTCTCTAAACCAGCGGTCACCACTCTTTCAACACATTTATCGACTGTTTCTACAGCCTTAATGGCGGCGTCCCATACACCCGTATGACCAACCATATCAGCGTTGGCAAAATTCAGGCAAATAAAATCGGCTGTTTTAGGGAAAGGATCTCGGGGATAAGTGCATCTGTCACTTCATAAGCGCTCATTTCCGGTTTGAGATCATAAGTAGCCACTTTCGGTGAAGGAATCAAAATTCTCTTCTCTCCGTCAAAAGGAATTTCCCGTCCGCCGCTAAAAAAGAAGCTGACATGAGGATACTTTTCCGTTTCGGCAATCCTGATTTGCTTGAGATGATGTTTTTCCAGGACTTCGCCCAGCGTATTGCTCAGATTGTCGTTGCTGAAAATAATATGAACATTCTGAAATGACCGGTCATATTCAGTCATTGTCGTATAATCGAGGGATAATTTTTTCATCCCAAAATCCGGGAAGTCGGTTTGCGTCAGTACCTGCGTTATTTCCCGGCACCGGTCTGTTCTGAAATTGAAACAGATCACGACGTCGCCGTTCCTGATTTTTGCTATGGGTTGTTGATCATCATTGACGATAACACACGGCTTTATGAATTCGTCGGTAATATTTTTTGCATACGAGTTTTTTACGGCTTCTTTCGCATCGTATGACCGATCCCCCTCCCCATTTACAAGGGCATCGTAAGCAAGCTTAACTCTTTCCCATCGTTTATCCCTGTCCATGGCATAATAACGCCCGCTGACAGACGCAATCTTTCCGACCGTCTCATTTAAATGCGACTGAAGATCGGTTAAAAAACCTAAGCCGCTTTTCGGATCTGAATCTCTTCCATCGGTGAAGCAATGAACGAAAACATCATTCATGCTTTCCGCTTTGCACACGTCGACGATTGCCTTTACGTGATTAATGTGCGAGTGCACTCCTCCATCGCTGACCAAACCGATCAGGTGCAACGGCTTTCCATTTTTTTTCGCCAGGCGGATAGCTCTCAGCAGGCGCTCATTTTTCGCAAATGTGCCATCGCGCACGGCCACATTTATGCGCTGCAATTCCTGGTATACAATTCTGCCAGCCCCAAGGTTAAGATGACCGACCTCGGAGTTTCCCATCTGCCCCTCTGGCAGACCGACTGCCTCACCGCATGTAGTTAAAGTACCGTTAGGATATTTTTTGTATAAGGAGCTAACAAACGGCGTTTTGGCATGCTGAATTGCATCGGACGAAGCAACTTTTCCTAATCCCCAACCGTCCATTATTATCAGGATAACCTTTTTTGTGTTCATGCACTGTTACAATTTATGAAAGCGGCAATCACTATTCTTTTTTAAGAATGATAAGTTAGAGAATCGTAATTGTCCCGTTAAAGTTTGTAAAACTACTTTATTTAATGAATTGGCTGTTATTCTATGAAAACCATGTTCTTTTTACTATTTTAGTAGTCGCTTAAAACCCTATGAACTATGGCACATTTTTCGTTCCATACCACTGCGAAAACGAATATGTATATGAAAAAAATGATTTCTACACTTACCATTTTTCTGAGCCTGGTAATGCTTTCATTCACTACCCAGAACACAAACCTGGACGAGGTGATTGGCGCCCTTAAGGATGGAAAGGCAGCCGAACTGGGTAAGTATATGGACGATAATATCGAGGTCACGTTGCCGGATAAAAGCAATAACTATAGCAAGGCCCAGGCAGTCCTTGTACTGAAAGACTTTTTTGATAACAATGAAGTAAAGTCGTTTGAAGTAAAACACAAGGGCGATCAAAATGGCGGACAATTTTGCGTGGGCACGCTGCAAACCAAATCTGGTAACTATCGCACGACTATTTTTATGAAGACAAAAACGGGCAAAGATTATATTAAAACACTTCGCTTTCAATCCGTCGAATAGGCCCCGGTTAAATGAGTTGATAAGCCTTCCGTTTGGGGAAGGCTTTTTATTTTTGCGTATGAGTGATTTTCACGAAGGCCTGCACGTTTTAATCGATAGCGCTCTGAAGGAAGATATTGGCAACGGTGACCATACCACTTTATCCTGCATTTCGCCGGACGCCAGGGGCAAAGCCGTTTTAAAAATCAAACAGGATGGTATCATAGCCGGGGTGGACATAAGCCGTAAGATCTTTTCTTATAAAGAACCTGCCTCCATTTTTACCCCGTTCAAACAAGATGGGGACAAAATAAAAAGCGGCGACATTGGTTTCGAGGTGCAGGCCTCAGTGCATACGATCTTAAAATGCGAACGCCTTGTACTGAACTGTCTTCAAAGAATGAGTGGCATTGCAACCTTAACTAAACAATACACGGATAAACTGCAGGGATATAAAACAAAAGTTCTCGATACAAGGAAAACCACTCCGAATTTCAGATTACTTGAAAAGGAGGCAGTAAGAATTGGCGGGGGTGAGAACCACCGGTTTGGATTATATGATATGATCCTTTTGAAAGACAATCACATTGACTACTGCGGGAATTTGGATACCGCCATTGAAAGGGCGTATGACTATGTAAGGTTGAACAAGCCGGGGATGAAAATAGAAGTAGAAACGAGAAGTCTTGATGATGTAAAAAAAGTATTGGAATGTGGAAAAGGAAAAGTCTTCCGCATTATGCTTGATAATTTTGTCCCATCACAAATCAGGGAAGCGGTGGAACTTGTTGATGGCGAATTTGAAACCGAAGCAAGCGGTGGAATTAATTTGAATAACGCGGAAGACTATGCAAAAACCGGGGTTGATTATATAAGCGTCGGAGGATTAATTCACCAGGCCAGGAGTCTGGATATGAGCTTAAAAGCGGTCATTACCCGATGAAAATTGTGCCGGCCGTCCTTTCAAATTATTTGACCTTTGTGCCTTCCAGAATGAAAAACTCAGATACCCTTTTTTATTTGTTACTTCATTCCTTAAGAACAACATGAGCAAGAAACATAAAAGTGATAAACATGGATTCGTTTATAGTACAGATCCTGATTTTCGTTTCGAGGATCAAAGCGAGAAGCCGGAAACCTTACCGGCATCACAACAAAAATTGAAAGTAAGATTAGACGCAAAACAGCGCGCTGGCAAGACGGTCACACTAATTGAGGGTTTTGCCGGACGAGAAGATGATCTCCAGGAATTAGGAAAAAAGTTAAAAGCTTTTTGTGGAACGGGTGGTTCTGCAAAAGAACGGGAGATAATTGTTCAGGGCGATCATAGAGATAAGATTATAGGGTGGCTCAGAACTAATGGATACACCCAGGTAAAAAAACTCTAAATCTATCAGGGTAAAACAGGTAAGCAGGATGTGTCCTGCTCCGCAGGTTCAAACCAGACCGGTTGATCGGTCCAAATACAAGTCAGATGAGGGACTCATGATAGGCGTTAACCAAAAAGCATCTACACCCACTCAATCATTGCAGACTGATGGACATTTCAATTACTGTCCCTGTGCAAGGCTATAACCGCGTTTGTCGCCCCACATATTTAATAATTCGAGAGAGCAGATCTTGAAATTTCCGCTCATGCTCACGTAAAGTCCAATTACATCCTGCTGGTACAGTTCATCATCATTCAAGCTCTCAAACCGAACATTGTATTGATTTACGAGATTGGTATAAACAGAACCTGTTGGCCATACCTGGGTTCCCCGGTTGCTTATGTTAATCAATTTAAATTTTACGCCTGCATGGCGCTGACATTTTTTTGCAATTTCATCAGGTTGTTCTTCGCATTCGATAAAAAAATCGACGCCGACAATTTTTTCATTCACTGTCTCTTTTGAGATCATCATAGGATTTTTCAAAAGTTTAAACGGAGTCGGTGTGCCCGGCATATTCGGGATTACTTCTTTTGCGTTTAACTTAGGTTTTTTGCCAAAATTGCCGATAATAGATTCTGCAAATTGTGTAGTATTGGAGGAGGGTTTTGTCTTATCTCCGAAATCGCCGGTATGCACGCCAATTTCCAATGTATATAAAAGCGCATTTTCAATAATTGCAGCGTTTTCCGTGAGGCCCACGTGGCGCAACATCGAAAGGCCACTAAGCAGGAGCGCAGTCGGATTCGCAATATTCTTTCCGGCAATATCGGGGGCTGTTCCATGCACTGCCTCGAAAATTGAAATATGGTCACCGATATTGGCCGAAGGCGCAAAGCCAAGCCCTCCGACCAGGCCGGCACAGAGATCGCTTACAATATCACCCTGCAAATTCGTCAACACCATCACGTCAAAATTGTCGGGTCTGGTGACCAGTTTCATGCAGAGATCATCTACGATCACGTCATCAGCTTTTAATTGAGGATATTTTTCTGCTACTTCATAAAAACATTCTAAAAATAATCCGTCGGTTATTTTCATAATGTTCGCCTTATGGGCACAGGTGATTCTTTTTGCATTTTTCATTTTAGCGATTTCGAACGCATAACGAATCACCTGCAAACTTCCCGGTCTAGTAATAAATCGACGGCTAAGCGCCACATCGTGGGTTAGCATATGCTCGATGCCCCCGTAAGTATCTTCAATGTTTTCGCGAACAACAGTAATGTCCACAGGAATGTTAGCCTTGCTGAACACAGTATCTACACCATGCAGCGTTTGAAAAGTTCTTTTATTGGCATAAGTATTCCACGTTTTCCTGGCGGTAACGTTTATGCTTTTTACCCCTTTGCCCTTAGGGGTTTCCATAGGCCCTTTAAAAAGAAGCCCCAGGCTCTCGATTGCCAGTTTCGCTTCGGGTGTCATTCCATTGTTAAAGCCCTTATCAAAAACCCACTTACCCATTTCAACGAATTCGTATTCTAAAGGCACTTTATTGGCTTCGAAAATTTTCAAAACCGCATCCATTATTTCCGGGCCTATTCCATCTCCTTTTGCAACTGCTATTTTCATAAATTATGAGTTTCAGGTTTCGGTAGTGAAAGTAAGGAAATATAAAAATCTGCAATTGGTCACATCGAAAATGAAAGTCTCCATCCAATCAGCCAAAAGCATTTTGAGCCTTGCTTTTTAAATTATCAAATTGTTTCTCTATTTTTACAGAAACACCTTTGCATGACAAGCATGATCTCTGAAGGAGTTGAGGTAAGTGTTGAAACCTTCTACCAGCCTGATTACAGCAATCCCCTGCAATCAGAATTCATGTTTGCTTATCGCATTACAATTGAAAATCACAACTCTTTTTCTGTAAAACTGCATCGTCGTCACTGGAATATTTTTGATAGCAATGGAAGTTATCGCGAAGTGGAAGGAGAAGGAGTAGTAGGTGTTCAACCCACGCTTCAGCCGGGCGAAAGATATCAATATGTCAGCGGATGTAACCTACGCACCGAAATGGGGGGAAAGAATGGAGAACCTCAACAACAATAAACTTCTTGAAATAAATATCCCCGAATTTGAGATGATTGTTCCTTTCAAGGGTAATTAAGAAAAAAAACGGTTAAAAACCACCAATAGGAACTCTTTTCACCCGGTCTTGCCAATATTTCTACAAATAATCGTCTAAACAGGACAATATTCATTATTGTTTCGTAGTTTTAGCTCATTAGCACTTTCCCTCTCCAGGTTTTCATTCCATCGAACGTTTTTATAAACATCAGACGATAAAAAAATATTATTTGCTATCAAAAGCTTTAAAATGCCTAAAGTAACATTCAACAATAAGAGCAACGCTTTCTTTTCCGCCCTCAAAGCGGAAGTAGAACAATATTTCCTACAGAAAAAAATAAGAAAAACAGGCAACTGGAAACTGTATATTAAAACAGGAGTGCTGGTTCCGGCGGCCATCGCATTATATCTATGTTTGCTGCTTGTTTCAATGCCGGGGCTATTAGCCGTATTGTTATGCGCCGTTCTTGGTTTTGTATTAGCCAGCATTGGTTTTAATGTGATGCATGATGCCTGCCATGGAAGCTATTCAAGCAAGAAATGGGTGAATGAGGCATTTGGCCATTCCCTGAACGCGCTGGGCGGAAATGCTTTTATCTGGAAATTCAAGCACAACATCATCCATCATACATACACAAACGTGGATGGCATGGATGATGACATTGCCAAGAGTCCGCTTATGCGGCAATGCTTAACGCAAAAATGGGTGCCCGCCCATCGCTTCCAGCATCTTTATGTGATATTGGTATACGCGATTTCATCCTTTGCCTGGGTCTTTATGATGGACTTCAATAAGTATTTCAAAGGTAGGATCATCAGTACTCCACTTCAAAAAATGAGCGTTAAGGAGCACATCGTTTTCTGGGTCAGTAAAGCATTGTACATTTTTTTCTATATACTAATGCCAGTATATTTTGTTGGCTGGGGCCCGTGGGCAGTCGGCTTTACAGTGATGCACCTGTCAATGGGTTTCACACTGGCGATTGTTTTTCAGCTTGCTCACGTAGTAGAGCACACGGAATTTGAATTTGCAAAATTTGATCCTAAAACAATTGAAAGCGAATGGGCCATCTACCAGGTAAAAACAACGGCTAATTTTGCTCCACGTAATAAAATCATTTCCTGGTTTGTCGGTGGATTAAATTTTCAAATTGAGCACCACCTGTTCCCGAGAGTTAGTCATGTGCATTACCCTGCTCTGAGTAAAATTGTAAAAAATACCTGCGCCAGGTTTAATTTGCCCTATAACGAATATCCGACTATGATATCCGCCATTGTCTCACATTTCAGGATGATGAGAATCCTGGGAAGAAAGCCTACATTGCTTATAGCCAAATAATAAACCAGAACGGGGTTTCTATTTCGGCTTGTATTTCGCTTCTGTCAGAATTGTCCTGGCTGGCGTGTTCATTATCTCTTCGGGTTTCAGGCCCGAGTTTTTCCCCGCAAATTTTTTGACTATCTGCCAGCCAACCCATTGCCCGATATTTCCGGGAGACGATCCGGGCATTCCCTGCGTGGTGGGAGATTCACCTATATAGTTTTGGATAATATCGGGCTCGATAGTCTCAAGATTTTCATTTGTGACAAAATAATTCCAGATCAAACCCTCATTGTCCCTGCACCAATCTAATTGTTTTTGAGTATAGCCGGTTTTTAGCGAATCAGCCGTAAAAGGCATGAACTTATCAAGCAGCCACCATTGCTTTCCTTTCTCAATCATTTGCTCAATCAGGGGTTTGCCCGTGCTTTTATCCGGAAAAAGATCATCGGCTATGATTTTTAAGCAGCCAGCCGGGATATACAAAGGATCAAAACGCCGTGAGATATAGGCCGGGTACATCTGCTGTACTTCATTGACCTGGTAGGCCCGGAAGTCTTTACCGGCAAATTGTTGAAGCCCGATGGCGATACGATTTCTCGTCAGGGCAACACCGGGGGCATCGAGTGGGCCCACATACGTCACAAGACCTGGTATTTTGTAACGGGGGAAATAATACTTTACGAATCGAAAGCCCTGCTTAATCGATGTTTCCACACCGCCTGTATTGTTGAATTTTTTTTCCAGTTCTTTTTCGAGTGTAGAATAACTGGCCAGGAACTTCTTACTTACAGACAGGGTAGATGTATCCTTTTGATTTCCGCTCACGCCAAGAATATTCTGCATGAAATCAGGATAGAAGTCGGGAAATTCAGAGTGAACTTTTTGCAAATCTTCCGCGAGATGATTTGTATCAATGCTAAAAAAACTTTTTTCAAACCGTTCCATTGACAGATCTATTTTGATCGCCGAAACATCCGGAACATCAGATCCATTATTGCAGGAAAAGCAAAGGATAGCGATCGCCAATAAACCCGACATTTTTTTCATAGCCATTAAACGGTAACCGGGGGTAAATGTTGTATCGAAGATAAGCCGATGCGCCCGCTATCAACCTCAATAACGGCCCCGTTGCTTAAATTTGCACTATGAAGATCGCACTCGCGCAGCAGAATTACCACATTGGCAATTTTGACAAGAATGTACAAAAGATTATCGATGGCATAGCGTGGGCAAAGCAACAGCGGGCTGACCTGGTAGTTTTTTCTGAGCTCTGTGTCTGTGGTTATCCTCCGAGGGATTTCTTAGAGTTCAATGATTTCATTGATAAATGTTACGAATCTATCGACATCGGGAAAGTCAGGCAACACGCTGATACCATTGGTGTATTGGTGGGTTCCCCCGCGCGCAATTTGCAATTGGAGGGAAAGGATCTTTTTAATGCAGTTTTTCTGCTGCATGAAAAAGAAATTAAGGAGGAGATCCACAAGACCCTTTTACCTAACTATGATGTGTTTGACGAATACCGCTATTTCGAACCGGCCTACGATTGGAAGGTAATGCAGTTCAAGGGGAAGAAATTAGCTGTTACCATTTGTGAAGACGTCTGGAACATGGGTGACAATCCTCTTTACCGAATTACACCAATGGAGCGGCTGATGGCATTCGCCCCGGATGTAATGATCAATCTTTCGGCATCGCCTTATAACTACGCCCAGGATATTGTGAGAAACAGTATTGTAAAAGCTCATTCGCTGAAATATAAAATGCCAATGCTGTACTGTAATACTGTTGGTTCCCAGACAGAAATTGTTTTTGACGGGGGCAGCCTGGTCTATGATGTCAATGGTTGCAAGATAAAAGAGATGAAATATTTTGAAGAAGATTACCAGGTTTTTGACCTCGACAGACTTTTGCAAAAAAAAGAAGGAACAACTTCTGAGAATGCCGGGTACTACTATTCTGCTTTTGATGTTGGCCGCGATATGGACACGCTTCAATACATGTCGGGAGAAAAAAATATCGATGAGATATACCATGCTATTGTTCTCGGCATCCGGGATTATTTTGGCAAGATGGGCTTTAATAAAGCTATCCTCGGCTCCTCAGGAGGTATAGACAGCGCAGTGACACAAGCGCTGGCTGTGGAAGCACTGGGCAAGGACAATGTCAGGGCATTGTTGATGCCTTCCCAATATTCCAGTTCTCATTCTGTAGAGGATGCGGAAATTTTAAGCAGGAACCTGGGCAATCATTATGACGTGATTCCAATAAAAAACATATATGAGTCGTTCCTCCGTGAGCTAAAGCAGATGGGAAAG
>JADMIO011419583.1_pt1 | contig 16407 bp, 18 predicted proteins | sample 8958161 | NCBI WGS metagenome assembly JADMIO01 (sample SAMN16585339, study PRJNA669376) | soil metagenome | isolation source: Crop rotation soil | place: USA: Cullars Rotation, Alabama | collected 2011
GCGACAACTTGTCCACGTGGAATTCTAAGCTTAGGATCCCAATGTGCTGGAAAGGAATGGCGCCGGAAGGTCATGGAGGTCAATCGTTTGACCAGCCCCGACCAGGAAGCCGCTTACGCGCGGAAGAACGGGATCACATACATCATAGACGTTTGCTCGACGGCAAAACCCGGAACGCTGCAACACGCCACTGGGCGCCTCTGCATCTTCAGCGTTTCCTGAGCGCCATCAGGGCTCAAGCCGGCGCTTGGCCAGGCCCGGAACCACTACCGCTTCCTGCAGGAATATCACGACCAGGATGCAGGCCCCGAACAGCACATGGGACTGTAGAAGGTTGCGAGCCGGGTCGGTCACAGCGCTCGCGGGAACGATCGGATATCCGACCAGAACAGCCGAGATGCCGATCAAGCACAGCGAGAAATACAGGCGCCCGCCCTGCCAGCGATCGAACGCGGCTTTGATCGCCACGGCATAGCCTGGAAGCAGGACATTGAAGTGGTGCACCCAGGCGATCGGCGATGCCATCGTGAAAAGGGTGGCGGCCATGCAAAAGCCAATCAGTTCGGACGTCGCGTCCTTGCCTTTGACTGTCACCACAAAGGGAAGAACAAGAAACACAAGGCTGGTCGCCAGAACCGTGAAATAGACCGCGGGAATGTAGGGAGGAAACGCGGATTGCGGAATTGCTCCCAAAGGATCGCGGTCCAGGGATGGGCCATGGTACAGCCAGCGGTCGAGCAGACCGCCAATCGACTGGTTGAGATGCTGATACTCGCCGCGGCGTGAGAGAAAGCTCAACACCTTGAGATAGTCGAGGTGGTTGTACCAGCCGTACAGCAGTACCGACAAAATCGTCATCAGAACCGCGACGGCAAGAAGCACGGCGCTGAAGCGCCAATCGCGCCGAAAGATGGCAAGTATGGCAAGCGGAAGAAATTGGGGCTTGGTCATCCCCGCCAGGCCGATCAGACCGCCCGCCAGACCGGGCCGATTGCTCATCTTCGCGTAACAGGCCGCCAGGAACAACAATCCGAGCGCCAACTGCATCTGGCCGATCTCAAAGGCGAGGTTGTCCGGATAGAAACGCAGCGCAACGATGTACGCGGCTGCGGCAACAGGCAACCGGACTCCGCGATAACTGATCTCTCCGAACAGCTTTCGGACAAAAAAGGCAAACAGAATCCCGGTCAGGATGAGGACGAATGCGTTGGCCAGGTTGTATTGCCAGATCTGGCTAACCCCCAGCAGCCGGCCAAAATCCAGCGTCAGCAAAGACGACAAGGGATATTGAAACTTCACATGGCGTGAAAAGAACAGGGTTTCATAAAGGCGTTGATCGGGAAAATGATGCACAAAATCGAGCGCCTGGGTCATGGGCGACCAGGAGTCTGCGCCCGAAAACTTGGACTTCAGGATGGCGCGCACCGAAAGAGCCGCGCCGGCCGCAATGATCAGCCATAACAGCAACCGCGAGATCCAGACGCGGTTACCCTCCGCGCCACGATCAGGCCGGGTTGCATCGAAAACTGCCACTGAGATTTCCCCTTCTCCCCGCCCGGCGCCACTGGCGCCGCCGTCAAGACACCGGTGCGCTATAGCCGGCGATGTAACCCCAGGCCCGATATAAGTAGGGGTACATGATATGACGTTTTAAAGCGCTTTTGACGATGAAAGCCGCCAGCGCCACGAGGACGTCTTTCGCAACCGTTATCCAGGAATAGCCGTTGAGCCGCAGCACCCGGCCATGGCCGCGAGCATATGCGAGAAGGCGTGAAGGATCCGGCATAGCGGTCTTGTCGGGATGATAGATGTGGATGCTGGGATCATAGTGGAGACGCGCTCCGTGCCTGATCGCACGGAGAAGATAATCGCTCTCTTCTCCAGCCCCCCATGGCGTCCCCGATCCGACCCCAAGAGTCTCGTCAAACAGCCCGACCTTTTTAACCACCCCGAGTCGTAAAAAGATGCAATAGGAAATGCCCATACTTCCGCGGAACACGTTACGGGAAGTGACCTCCAGCTGGTGGTTAGGACTCGTTGCGGCGCTTGGGGCACCACTTTCATTCAGCGATCTTGCTGTGACGCCAGAGACGTCAGGATCTCCCATAAAAGTGGCCGCCACCTTCGCGAGCACGTCATCGGAGTACCAACAGTCATCATCCGGAAAGCCGACGATGCAGTTATTGTCAGAAATCTCTGGGTCGAGCTCGGCCAAGGCGGCAGCCAATGCAGCATTGCGACCTCTTGAAAGGCCGAGAGCAGACCTCACGACACGAATTGACAGGCGCTCCGACCAGGCTGAAATAATTGGGTCCAGTCGCCGATCTTCATTCTGATCGCAAAGATAGATCCTGGAGTCGAACCGGCCCTGCATGGACAGGCTATTGAAGAACCGTCCCAAGTCATCGGTGCGGTTCAGCGTTGACATGATAAGGATAAATCGCATGCCGTCGCCCACGGCAGCGGTTCCCGCTGCAGTCAACCGGAGCTCCCCACGCAAACGATCCCCACGATAACCAAGGCAATCCCGAACAGCTTTAAAAGTGAAACTGGTTCGGCAAAAAGAAATCGGCCGCCGATAACGGTAATAATGATCCCTACCCCAATGAATGGGTAGGCCGTTGATAGCGGGATTTTCGCCAGCACGAAAAGCCAGACAACGGCGCTGAGGCCGAAACAGGCCATTCCCATGATCACGGCGGGCGATGTTGCAATGGCCTGGATGGAGACCAGAGGCGATGCCTGACCCGCGAGGGCGAGCTTCATTGCCGGCCGTGTCATGCCATACTTGAGCAGTATTTGGGCGCCCGCTGTTAGAAGAACACTTGTTAGGACAAGCAAAACCAACGGGCTTCGCATTTATTTACTCCAATCGCGCTGGCGCGTTCGCCAGGCTAGACATCAAACACTAGTTCGGTAACTTTTGTTGAAGAAACGGGATTTGCGGGCCCCGCGCTGCTGTTTCCCCTGGCTTATTGAAAGTTTAATGGGAGTTAAGCTATATTTTCAATATGTTAATGGGGGCGGTCTCATCGCTGCCAGCTTCAGCGGAGCAGATTAACCTCGCATAGAGTAACGCGAGTTTACAGTGTTGCCTCCAGGGCACCGTTGCGCCCCTGGGAAAAACTAACGCGCCAAGTGGAATAGCATGACCCCTCGACCGTTAAGGATAGCAGTCGGCATTGCGACGGCGGGCAGGCGGGATGTCGTCCGGCAGACGATAGGGCTTTTGCGCGATCAAACCCGGCTTCCCGATCTTCTGGTCGCATGTCCGCTCACCGCCGACAAAATAAGCGACCGCGATTTTCCGGACTTCCCCTTTCCCGTTGTCGTGACCAGCGGGCCGGTCGGTCTCTGCGCGCAACGCAACGCAATCCTGGCGAAAGCGGCGGATTGCGATGTTATCGTATTTTTCGACGACGATTTTCTGGCCGATCCGCACTATCTGGAACAGCTCGGGAAGATTTTCGAGGCCGAACCCAATGTTGTCGCCGTGACGGGCAAGCTCCTTGCCGATGACGTTACCGGCCCGGGTCTGACCGTCGAGCGGGGCCTCGACATCCTTCGACGCGATGCCAGCAAAGGTTCTGGTGTTTTGGAACCTGTGCCCGGTCTCTACGGCTGCAATATGGCCTTCCGGATGCAATATATCCGCGACAACAAATTGAAGTTCGACGAGAACCTGCCTCTTTATGGATGGCAGGAAGATATCGACTTCTCGCTGCAGGTGGCTCCCTTCGGCCGCCTGGTCAAAAGCGATCTGCTGATGGGCGTACATCTGGGGGTCAAGGCCGGCCGGACGTCGGGCGTGCGGCTCGGCTATTCACAAATTGCCAACCCAGTCTATCTCAGCAAAAAGGGCACGATGTCCTGGCAACATGCGCGCAAGCTTATATCCAAGAACATCGCTGCAAATTTGGCGCGCAGTATATATCCTGAACCATGGATCGACCGGCATGGGCGCTTGAAAGGCAATCTGCTTGCGATAATCGATCTGCTGCGCGGCAAGGCCTCGCCGGCGAGAATCCTCCAACTCTGAAGGGGAGATCCGGCGGGTTAACGCTGCCTGGATCCATTTCTTTCATGACCCGGGCCGCCCGGCATATGCTGTAAAGCGGCCGAATGCGCTCCAACAGGAATTTTTGACGATGCTGTTTGAATTGCGGCTTACAAAGATCAACCCCAACATGACCGCGGGCATGGTCGAATGCTGTTATGTTTCCGAAAATTCGCCGGTCAAGCTCGGCGATAAGCTGTTCGATCTTCGGGTTGATCTCAGCGCTGGCTTTTCCCAATATTGCCCCCCGATCTCCTACTTTCGCGTCGTCGCCAGGGAAAAGGGAATTCTGAGGCAGCTTTTGGTGAAGCCGGGTGACAGTGTGAACGTCGGCGACTTGCTGGCGATCTTCAGCGAAACCGCCGATGAGGAAATCGCCGGTCAGCCGGCCAGGCCCTTGCGCGTGACGACAGCGGGCATTGCCCATCATTCCGCCATGTGGTCGGCAAGAGACCAATGACGCACGAGATCGCCCTGAAATTGGGGAGCCTGAAGGCCGGCGACTTTCTGATCCGAAGGTCTGCGATCCATTGGCTTTGTGAGGATAGCCACCTGTGCCGGGCGGGCGAGGTCGTGGGGTTCTGCACCGTCACCCTCGAGCCCTCGCCGAACCAGCGCAATGCCGGCCTGCCCATGGCCGGCGAGCAGGACTTTCAGGTGGCGATTGCGCCCCGGACCGCAGGCCGCCTTCGCATCGAGAAAAGCAAATCCCCCGGTGGCTATCTGGGCATCCATGGCCTGCATTTGTGGAATCCCGATCACGTGATCGGCCGGCTGGAGATCGCCGACGACAATGCAGGACACGCCTCCGAGCAGGATGTCCGCCTTCTGATGCTGGCGGGGCGGCGCATGAGCGGGCTGGCCGATGTTGACGCCGGCATTCTGCCTGGCTGGCACAATCGCAGCCGAGCCTGGTGGGGTGACGCAGGCCCAGACCGCACACTGCTGTGCCTCGGGATCTGCGACGCGGCCGGGATCGTCAGGGGCAATCAAACCCCCTTCATCGAAGCCTTTGAATCAACGGTAGAGCCGGCGCATCTGGTTTATGTGCCTGACCATCCTGTGGTCCCCTGCGCGCCCGTGCTTGTGGACCAGCTTCTGCGGACGCCAGCCCAAAATCGGGCCATAGCCGCCGACCTGGCGGCCGCTCTGGGCAGCGACCGCACCGGGACCACCTCGGACGACTGGCTGTTTGCGGGAGCCCTGCTCTCCTGGTTGGAGCGCTCTCCCATTCGCGACAGCTATGAGCTGGTGACCCCTACGGGGCTGCGCCGTGCAGGGCCGGCCGATGCCGTGCTGTTGTCCTTGAGCTCCGAGACCAACACCATCCTGAAACACAAGAAGCTGGGTTATTCCCTGCAGATGCTGCGGCATCGGCAGGCCTCCGCAGGGCCTGCGATCCGGGCCTGGCTGGGTTCGGCTTTCGAGGCGGTCAAGAGAAGCGTGGATGACATCCGCCGGGACTATCGCCGCCTGATCGACGCAATCGGCGAAGAAACCGGAGCCAAGGTCTTCATCCTGAACCGCATGTCGACGTCAGGCTACGAAGACATTGTCAGCTATGCCCCCTTTGACGCACCGATGAGCGATACGCTCGAGAATATCGCCGCCAAAGAGATGAATCTGATGCTGCATGACCTCGCGGAGGAATGCGATGCATCCATCATTGACGTCGATGCAGTAGCGGCCGAAATCGGTGGCGCGGAACACCTGCCCGACGGCATCCATCACAGCGCCACATTGCAGGCCCTGTTGAGGTCCGCGATGTTCACGGCCTGGACACCCCAGGCCCGCAAATCCGGATCGGCCAGGTAATTCGTCAGGTAATCTCGAAATCGACCGGAAGGTCGGTCAGCGCCTGCGCGTCTTCCGGCACGGGATCATTCTCGCCTTCGCTCAGAACCGCCAGCGGCAGACCAATGGCCTGCCAGTTGCCGGACTCCGCCAGGATCTTTCGCAGATAGCCCTTTTGGCCCGCGCGGACTTCGACGATGGCCTTGTGGGTTTCCAGCTCGACGAGAAGATCGCCCTTCTCTACTGCCTCGCCCGCCTCGCGGTGCCATTCCAGAACCCGGATTTCCTCCACATCCGCGACTTGCGGCACGGAAATCTTGTAAAGCATCAACTGCTCCCCACCGTATCTTTAGTAGCTACTAACAAGCTTTTTCGGACTTTGCAAAAGCCGCGCCGCCGCTGCAACACGACCGGCATCGGGAAGACATGCCGCTTCCAGGACCCTGTTTGATGATATCGGAGCCGGCAACGCGCCGACGCGCGTGAACTGGATCGGTCCCAGATGTTCGATGACCCGCGTCACCACTTCTGCCCCGACACCGGTCGTTATCTGCCCTTCTTCAAGCGTCAGCAGCCTGCCCGTCCGGCCGACGGATTCCACGATCGTCTTCATATCGAGAGGCGCGAGTGATCGCAGATCGATCACCTCCGCCGACAGACCGTCTTTCTCAAGAAGTTTTGCAGCCTCAAGCGCGGTGCGCAGCATGAAGGAATGCGTGGTGATGGTCAGATCGCTTCCCGGTCTGCATATCTTGGCGCTGCCGAATGGGATGGCACCGCCCTCAAGAGGTACTTCGCCGGCGACAGGAAACAGGCGCTTGTGATCGACATAAACGACAGGACCGTCGCACCGTAGCGCCGTCTTCATAAGTCCATAAGCGTCGGCCGGCGTGGCCGGCACCACGACTCGCAGGCCCGGCACGCTCATCAACCAGGATTCGATGCATTGGGAATGCGCCACGCCCTGCCCCTTAGCGCCGGCGGTCGTCTTCACCACCACGGGCGCGGTCAGCTGCCCGCCCGTCTTGTAACGCAGCTTGGCGCCGTAATTGATGAGCGGGTCGAAGCCGAGCATCATGAAGTCCATATAGGTGATGCTGACGATGGGCCTGAGACCGGCCGCCGCGGCGCCAACCCCCACACCCACCATTGCTGCTTCGGCGACCGGCATATCGCGCACCCGCTGCGCCCCGAACTCCTCAAACAGGCCGTCGAACTCGCGATAGGACCCTCCGAAAGGGCCAACGTCCTGGCCCAGGATCAGGATGTCGGAGTTGTCGCGCATCTCTTCGCGGACCGCGAGCGCGATCGCTTCCCGGAAAAACATCTTTTTCATTGCTGCGGCGGGCTTAGATGACATCCTGCAGCGCCTCCTCTTCCCGTGGCATCGCGGACGCATCGGCAAATTTGAGCGCGGCTTCAACCGCGCCCGCTACCAAACGATCCAATTCCTGTTCCGAAGCATCGTCCAGCGCGCCGGCCGCCTTCAGCTTTCCGGATTGCTTCACGATCGGGCAGCGCGCCCGGATTTCCGCCAGTTCCTCGCGGCTGCGTGTTTCTCTTGCCGTCGTGGAATGGCTGGCAAAGCGATAGGAGATGCACTCCACAAAAGCCGGCCCTTTCTTTGCGCGAACATGCGCCAGGGCACCGGAGATGGCCGCACTGACGGCGTCCAAATCCATACCGTCCACGGTCTGGGACGGGATACCGAAAGCCACCCCGATGTCCGACAGGCGCGCCGGCGCCAGCGCCAGGGAACGAGGCGTTGAAACCGAGAGCTGGTTATTGTTGCAGACAAAGAGCAGCGGCAATTTCATGCTGGCGGCGATGTTGAGGCTCTCGTGAAGCGCTCCTGCCCCAAAGGCGCCATCCCCAAACAGAATGACCGCGACCGCGTCCTTCCCCGACATTTGCAACGCCAGGGCAACGCCGGCTGCGATACTGATGTTGCCCCCCACCACGGCATGCGCGCCAAAAAAGCCGCTGGCTGGGTCTGCGATATGCCCCCGGCCGCCCTTGCCTTTGTTGGTGCCGCTCGAGCGGCCCAGCAACTCCGCCATCAGACGGCTGGGATCCACACCACGCGCGATGGCTGGCCCGATGGAGCGGCCACCCGTCAGAAGCTGATCTTGCGGCCTGAGCGATGAGCAAAGCCCGACCGCGACGGCCTCTTCACCGGAAGAGATCAGCTGAAACCCATGGTCTGGGCGTGCCGCCAAGGCTTCCTCAAAAGCGCGTATGAGCTTCATCATCCGAAGCTTTGCTGTCGGGCTTTGGTCGGTCATCGTTAGTGGCTCGATTTCTTGCTGGCGATGGGCGCCGCTTTCGCGGCGGCCAAAATCATCATGATGCTGGCGCGCAATCCGCGCCGGGCGACGGAGCCTTTCAACTTCAGAAAAGCGTCCTTGAAACTGTATTTGCCTGACAGCAGCAGATAGAAAAGCCAGCCCGCATGGCTCTCGCTGCTGGTGCTCACAATTGTCTTCACGGTCTGTTTTTTCCGGCCACTCTTCATGACGAGGGCATTTGATGGCGCCACCTCGGTCGCCATGGGCGCCGAAAAGCTTACCTGCTCCTGGGCGAGAGCTTCCTGAACCTGAACCTGAACTTCAAATGGCACATAGTTATCAAGCCCGGCCGATACTATAGCGCGGGCCATCGACCTTGCGGCCACCTGCCCGGCATGTTCTCCGCCGAGGCGATAGTCTGTCTGCAATCGCCGGCCACCGATATCGGCGAGATCGCGGTCGAGATCGACCACCATGATGCCATATTCGCGCGACAGATCAGCCGCGAGGCGATTCAAGCGCCGAATGCGGAGCCTCAACTGTTCACGGTGAGCCGCGTCACCCGCGGCAACATGGCGAAACACGGTCGTGACGAAGACGATGCTCGCGGCATCTTCCGCAAGGGCGGCATAACGGGCGCGAAGTCGTCCCTCAAGCTCCACCCAATCTTCCTGATGATTGTCGGTCTCAAGAAGCAAGGAGGTGACGATGATGGAAGGTTCATGCGGCTTTTGCAGCTCCGCAAAAGACTCTGCGAAGCTGCAGGTGACGGCTGCCGGTTCGGCTGCAGCCTGTGTTAGGCGCTCCTGCAGCGTGCCCGCCATGGTGGTAATGGCGGACCGCTCATTGGCGTGGACCAGGGCCTTGATCGGTATTGAAAGTGTCATTGCGTTTCATACGCACCGGCAGTCGCCAAAAAATGCGCACGGCGGACCGCGTCCGCTCCGTGCACATCTTTGTACTTCTGCGCGATGGCTTCTAGTTCCGGGAGCGTGTTGATGCGAGCCTCCGCGGGAAAGGGTACGGGATCGGAAAGGCTTCCCCAAAACACCGACAGGAGCGGCACGGCGGCAATCGGATGAGCCGCGTAAAATATCTTTTCCCAGGCCTCATCGGTCGAAGGGTCGCGCCAACCCGATCGATGGGTGAGATGATAGCTGTAGGCGCCATTGGCCGGGACCATGCGCAAGCCTGCATTGGTCAGCCGCAACGCAAGTTCCCGGTGTTCATTGATCGTGATGTCTTTGTGAAATCCACCGGCATCAAGGAAAGCGGCCCGCGGCACCGACTGGTTGGAGCCCGAGGCGGCAGCCCATAACAGGCTGCATTGCGGGTGATTGCGAAGCGCTTCCATCTCCAGATCGAAAAGCCGGCGCGGGCCCGCACCCGGATAAATGCCTGGCTGCGATCTCTTGTGAACCGAGGCGAAATTGTTCTCCACGTCCTCGACCGTAACACGCATGCGCGCCAGTTCGGATTCTGACATGGCCGCGATCCGCGCTTCTTCTCCCGGACGCGGCGTGCCGGTCTGGGGGTTGGCGAAAAATCTGGTGCAGCGAAGCTGATGGGTCTCCCCCCGGGGAACAACGCCTTCACCGGTACGATGCGGCTCGAGATGCTTCAGCACAAAGTCCGGACCCGCCAGCGTATCCCCGTCCAGAAAGATGAGAATGTCACCGGTCGCAGCCTCGGCGCCCATATTGGCGGCGGCGGAGCGGCCCTTCGGCGTCGGATTGTGGATTCGTTTCAAATCCAGCAGCGGCTCGGCTTCATCCAGGACGGCTTCCGTTGCATCGGTAGAGCCGTCGTTTACGACGACGACTTCCGGCGCGACAGTCTGGCGGCTAAGAGACCTCAAGGTCAGTCTCAGCCGGTCGGCCTCGTCCTTGGATCTGACGACTACGCTGGCACGCATGGCTGTTCCTCTACGGCTGGCAAAACACCCAGGTCACCCAATATCCGGACAACTTCTTCAGCGACCAGCCGATACCCTTCGGGCGTAAGATGCATGGCGTCGACTTTCAGGCGGTCAGCGCCAGCCCTGGCGATGATCGTATCCACATCGACGATTGATATTCCTGTTTCCTGTGACAGATCGGTCAAGGCCAGGTTGAAACGTTTGCACCTGGTCGCATAGGTCTCATCCAGCCCGAGATAGTTGTACACCGTCTCGCCGGGGATAATCGGAGAGACGTTGTAAATCAGGATTGGCACATCGCTATGGGCCTGGATCCTCTCTATGATCTTGGTCAGACCCGCCATCGACTGTGAAACGTCCAGCAAATCTGTGCGGGAGAAGTTTGCCTTCAGCCATTCCCGGTCATTCGTGTTCCAGGTCTCGGAATCGGCAGCATAGAACCGATACCCGGTTTCCTTGTGGCGATAGAGCGTCGTGGCCGTGTCCCCAAGGATGGAAAGGATTATGGCGTCTGCATCAGTCGTGAAGAGGGCGTCGCTGAATTGACTGGCGAGGGGATAAACCCCCAGCGGCAGCCCTCTTTCGGTCAGGTCGGAGGGGACCGATCCGTCGGCCGCCATGATCGCGTCTGACCGGGTCCAGGTTTCGTGACGGAGCCGAACCAGGACCCCACTTCCGGACCTGGTCAGCTCGTTGATCCCATTCCACTGGATGACCCCCCCTATACGGCAGGAGTGCAGGGAGTCGTGGACATCCACGTTGCCCTTTGCAAACAAAACGACCCGTTTCACCCTCGTCCCCAGAAGTCGCTGAAACCAGTGATAGTAGGCTGGACTTCCTACTAGTTTCCCAACGCTTAAATTTTACTGAGCGTAACTGTTTAGAAGGGTTTTAATCAATTGCAGGGGCCCATTAACGTTAGCAATTTGGTATTCCGGGTGACGGACACCGACAACGAAACAGACTTTGCGTACAAGTCCGCCGGCAGAGAAGATTCAGGCAGTTCCGATGCCTAGCCGCGCCGCGACCTTTTGGCACGCGACCCGGTGCACGTTGCTCCGGGGACTCTTCGCTGACAATTGGCCGCTCGCATCGGAGTTATCGTCTTGAGAAAGCCGCCGGGTGCACTGGCTGAAGACCGCTACAGAACCGTGACCGAAGGGGACATGGTGCGGTCGCTCCTTATCGCGGCTCTGCCTTACGAACTGGCTGCGGGGGACCAGGCGAATGCTGACAACATTGTTCGCGGGGCGCTGGAGGACTGGATAGGATCGGGGATGAAGTTCGGCCGGGCGCCGGGTGGCGAACGCCTCTTCGATCCGGTGGAAGTATTCAACCACATGAAATGGGAAGGCCTGATGGGCCGCGACGGTTTCTGGGCGCGTCATTTCATTTCGACGGCCAGGGCCGAGACCCAACAATCCGCCGGTGTCGAAGGCAGACTCCCCAAGCCCCTGAAAAAAAAGACGTTCTCGGTGGAGCTGCGCAGGAAATTCAGTTTCCGCAATTTGGCCGCCGCTCGCAAATTGCGGCTTCGCCTACCTTTGCCGCTTTCCAGTCACGCACAGGACATCAGCACAAAGCCAATCTCTCCTGACGGTGTGAGCGCTAGCGTCTCCCAGTCTGACGGAAGGCTCGAATTCCAGGTCGAGATGAAAGAACCCGGCTCGCTGGAAATCGGCGCCGATCTGAAATTCACCGCCGACGGCGCTGTACAAGAAAATGGTGGTGAAAGCCTGACCGCGGAAGAGCGAGAGCTTTACCTGCGCCCGGCTGAAGGCTTGATCCGGGTCAATCAACGCGTTGCAGATCTCGCCGCAACTTTCGCCGGCGCGGACAAGTCTTTGGAAGTGGCTTTAAATGCCTGGGATTTTCTGCTCGATGAGCTCAGTTGCGGGATGGTCCGCTACGACCAGATCGACCCGCAGGCACCCGGAGACTGGATTTTGGACAATGGCTGGTACGACTGCCAGCTCGGCTCCAGCCTTTTCATCTCGATCTGCCGCGCGCGTGGCATCCCTGCCCGCCTGGCCAGCGGCTATATGCTGTATGATTTGGCGCCGGGATATCACTATTGGTCGGAAATCTGGCTAGAGGGCCAAGGCTGGCTGCCTTTCGATCTGCTGTGCTGGGACCTCTCCGCCGGCGGTCGCGATACCGCCTGGCGAACCCACTTCGCGGGCACGGTTGACTATCGCATGGTCACCCAGTGCCTTCCTTTGTCCTTCACCGGACCGATGTCTGTGAAATTTCCCCCAGCCTGGCATCTCCTGAACGCGCCACTTGAGGGTGGTATGAGCGTCCACTTCACGGCGCTGGACGGCGAGCCGATCTACAGCGACCGCGTTGTGATTGCATCAAATTGGCAGCTCGGCCAAACGCTGTCTGATATGCACAGCTTGTGATGATCTCTTCACAAATGAGGCCGTGACAAACGCAGTCACGCGCCTCACCCTGCTGCTCGATATTCCATCTCTGCGATTTTAGACCCGCGCTCGCAGGATTGCGCATGAGCGATTTTTTTCGATATCCGGCTACGCTGGAGACAACAAGATGCCTTGCGGACAGCATGGAGCAGCAGGGTTTTGCCTGCCTGACCGACTGTCTTTCCGAAAACGACCTGGAACAGCTGCGCCTGTGTGTGTCGGGCGCTGGACTGGATCCCACCGGCAAATACGCCGTCCTGCAGGATCGCAAAACATTTGACGAACCCGCCCTGGCTAAAATTCCAGCGTCGATGGAGTTCCAGCTTCTCTGCCGCCAGCTGCTGAAACTGGCGGCACGCCCGATAACAGCTGAGGTGGATCACTATCAGGTCGTCCGCTGTTTGAATGGGGAAGTCGGGCGGAGGAACTCATATTTCTTCCACTATGACACTTATGTGTTGACGGTGCTGATGCCCATCATGATCCCGCAGGGCGGAGAGCGCGGAGATCTCGTGCTGTTCCCCAACGTGCGGGGAATCAGGCGCACCTACCTGCATAATCTTTTCGACAAGCTCCTTGTCGACAACAAGTTCGCGCAATCGGCGCTCAAACAAGCCGCCAAGCGAAAGATGTGCGGTGCCAGAGCCGTCGTGATGAAGCCGGGCAATCTCTATTTCTTCTGGGGCTACCGCACCATTCACGCCAATGAGCCATGCGACCCCGCACAAATCCGGGCAACCGCGCTTCTGCATTTCGGCGATCCCTACAGGGGCAGCCGCGCGCGTTCTTTCTTGCGGCGCGCGAGACGGGTGGCTGCAGCTTAGTATTTGTCGCCAGAGGAAAGAGGTGGCGAGGCGGCGCCCCGCCCTCCCGACAATGCCACAACTGTCAGGGCGACAAGATTTCCCCAAAAGGCTCCGGCGATCAAATCCGACACAAAATGCCATTCGCCGAAGAGCAGCAGGAATGTCGCAACGGCAACAGCAACTGCGCATATCCATCGCAGGCGCGGAAACTCGTGCCATACGATTGTAGCTATGGCGGCAACAAGCGCCATATGGCCGGATGGGAAATAGCTGTGCCAATCACCTTTGAAGAAATAAAAGCCGTAGTGTGAGGGCCAATAAAGAAACTCGTCGGTGCTTGTGCGACCGAACAGCGGCTTGAGGAGCACGTTGTTGCCCAAAAAAGCGGCGACCGCGCTGATGGTAGCAAGAAGTACGACGTGGTTTATGGCCTTGAAACGGCCGCGCCGGCCCAGGAATATCATGAAAACGGCCCCCAACATCAGCGGGACCAAAAGCACCAACGAGCTTACGGCATATTTTTTATGGTCGTGATACAGAGCGCTTTGCGAGAAAAAGCGCGCCACCGGCCCGTCTAAAAAAAATATACTGAGCAGAGATAGTCCTGCTGCAATCAACAAGCGCGTTGTCGCAACTCGGATGTAACGCATGAGGCGATTATTGCACTATATCCCCTGATTGGTGAAGCAGCGCAGATTCGCGGCCACCAAATCCGATTCCCCTGACCGAGTTATCGATAATGCGACTGAAGCCATCGCAAACCATCCGGCGGGTCTTGATGACTGGCCCAATCGGAAGCCCCATTATCCTGGAGGCGGACAACAATGACGGAATCGCCCGGGTGAATGGCTGTCCGCAATGCGTCGCATAACTGCTCCGCACGGCCAGCCACCGACGCAAACCAGACTGTTTCAAGTACCTGGGCCGCGGCCATTTTCGCGAGCAGCTGGCGCAAGCGCTCGTAATCGCGGGTCCGATCTCTTATTTCCAGACAGATGACGAAATTTGCCATGTTTCAACAAAGGTGTGGACCGGACCCTCCTCCACGGGCTTTCTAGAATAGGTTCTACGCCGCCGGCTGATAAGAAAAAGCCGGGATATCGTTAATTTCGTAGCATTCATACCGATCGCGAGTCCGGTCAGAGACTTCGGGTGGCATCAAATTTATGGGCGCCGCATGAATGGCTTTCCGTTGGACATTCGCGAGATCTGGACCCTATTTTCGACTGAATTGCGGTTCAGTTCTCACGCGATGAAAAGCAGCAAAGAAAAACGGCCGTTCTGGTTTTTTGTGATAGCCGCGGGAACCGCGGTGATCGCCGTCGGCGTGCTCGCGCCTGGCGGGCCGGCGCGGCTCTACGAGCTTGCCGGTGGCTTGACCGTCATCCTGCTTTCCCTCATCCGCCTGTTTTTCCTGAGAGGCCGGCGCCGGAAGCGCCGCAGGCAGCCGAAGCGGCCCTCAGCTCAACCGCCGTCTTCTGCTGCTTAAGCGCTTGCGCCGGTTCCTATGTGGACCCCAGGGGATAAAACCGCCGGTGTCCAAATCCCATGTGAAGCAAAAGATCTGCTCGTAGCGGTTCCCCAAGACATCCAGAAAGGTGATGCGGCCTCTCAGATAGATTCTGGCGCTCTGGTTCTTCAGCTTTTCGAGCGCCGACTGATCCATCGGCTGCTCCATTTCCCTCTCAAGCGGCGCCGTCAGGCTCCCCAGTGGTTCCAGCATCAGCTCGGGAAGCCGGCCTGAGACGGCATCATTGTGAGCTTCTTCCAGCTCTCCGACGAAGAAGACCGCGCTGGCTCTCTGCAAAAGGGCAGGGGTGCGGCCGAAGTTCTTTATCGTGAAAGACACGCGCGGCGACGCGGTCAGCTCCGGGTTTTCCTGTTCGGCGAGAGAACGCAAACCTTCCGCGACGCTGCTCGAGACAAGCACCGGGAACAGGAACGGCGTCTCGAACTCGGCCGCTGTCCGTTCCGCGATATCCACTGTCTTTTTCGTGGCCGTCAAAGTCTTGCCGATCACATTGCTTTGATAGAGCAGCAGAACAAGCTGGCCGCAGCCAAAGAAAGCGAAGAGGCTGACAAATATCCAGTTCCACCAGGCCGTTGGAAAACTGTCCAAGATACTTGGCCCGTGCGCTATCGCCAGGCTGGCTTTGCCGACCGGCCCGGAGAGTTGGGAAAGCTGTTCCTTGGCCCCCGGATCAACCGGTGCGGCGGATAGCGCAGAAGCGGAAAAAAAGACCAGGCCCGCAATGGCACAGACCTGCGCCATCCGCGTCATCAGGTTTGGCCTCGAAACCGTCAGCGAAGCCGGCAAACATTTCGCGCCACGGGCCAGCTTTAGCCCAGGGTCAATTGCGAAACGGTTCTTTCCTTGATGGAACATTTTAACAGCGTGATCTCATTTGGCTCACGGATCAAACAGCAATGGCAATCTGTTCGTAGATGCGACGGGTGGGCCGCGATGTGATCCGGGCTTTTCTCGCCATCAGGAAAAATAGAAAACCCCAACGCGTCCAAATAGAGTCTATCGCTGGGGAAGACGCAATCGAATCGGCTGCTTCATCATGCCATGGCCGAATGGCGGGGGAATTCAGGACAGGTGGCACGCGTTGAGCAGCAACATGCCCAGCATGGAGGACCAGAAAAAGCTGCACATCGCGGCCACGACGCTGACGCCCACCTGTTCGGACTTGCGACACCGCACCACGTTCTCCATCAGGATGCTGGCGCCGGCGAACGCGATGACCGGATAATAAAAGAGGGGATTTTCTTCCGTGGAAACCGTCGCAACAACCCGATAGCAGCTGACGACTAGGCCAGACAGGGTGAGCCCACCGGCGAAGGCGAAGAGCAACATGATGGCGTTGTGAAGCATGGCACCGGTTCCTGTCTCGTTTTGGTGCGCGTTTGGTTGCGCACACCTGCCACGGAGCAAGACCCGGGCCGGACGACCCCGGCGAGCTTTTTAAGGACTGTTTTCCTATATTAAGGATTTGGCGGCGGCGTTGCCGGGCCAGAGGGCGGGATCCCCGAGGGCGCCGGCGGGGCCACGCTACGGGCCGTCCCATCGCCCGTAGGAACCGTGCCTGTGGCGCCGCTGCTGGCCTGGTGGTTG
>JADMIO010634622.1_pt1 | contig 16406 bp, 14 predicted proteins | sample 8958161 | NCBI WGS metagenome assembly JADMIO01 (sample SAMN16585339, study PRJNA669376) | soil metagenome | isolation source: Crop rotation soil | place: USA: Cullars Rotation, Alabama | collected 2011
TGACAAGAGCGAACCGCCTGCGCCGATAACTTCGTCGTCCGGATGCGCAACGACGAAGATCACACTGGTTTGCGCTTCGATCTTCATTTGACAAGACAAAAAGGCACAAACGAATTTTCCGAACCATTTTGTGCCTTTTGTGCTTTTTGTCGCTAACAAAAGTGCTTGCATTTTAAAACGCCGCGTGTAGTATTGCGGCGCTGCCCCGTCAATCACGAACCTCGGGCAGTCAGCTTTTTCAAACTCAGCTCAACCGTTCGAGGGGTCCAGTGGGAGGACCGCTGCGGCTCCAAACTGAACTAGTTCACCATAACTGAAGCGAACAACTTTCACCTGTAATCAATTCTCTGTACACGCTGAAGTGTGGTCGAGATCTGGCTGAGCTAGGACCCGTTCATAGGAGGATCTCATGGTTCCACGTAAATACATCGAGAAGCTGAGAATGGAACTCGCCGGGCGTGTGCTCGAAGCAGGCGATCCAGGCTACGACCAATCCCTCGTCATCGATAACGGACGCATCGATCTGCGACCGGGCATCGTGGCCATGTGCGTCAACCCCGACGACGTGATCAAGGCCTACAACTTCGCCATCGAACACGACATGCCATTTACCGTGCGCGGCGGCGGTCATAGCGCGGCTGGTTATTGTTTGAACCAGGGCGGAATGGTGATCGACCTCACCAGCATGACCGCCAAACGCCTCGATCTCGATCGGCAAGTTGTCTGGTGCGAAACCGGCAATCGCTGGCGCGACCTTTACCTGTTTCTGCAATCCACGAATACCGGCCTGATCCCGATCGGCGGCGGCTGTCCGACCGTCGGTATTCCGGGCTTCATGCTCGGCGGCGGCATCAGTTTCGTTTCGCGCTCGTACGGTCTCAGCGTCGATAACCTGCTCTCGATCGACCTCATTACACCAGACGGCAAGTTGCGAAGAATTTCTGAAACCGCGAAGTCGAAAGAGGACCGTGATCTTTGGTGGGCCTGCCGCGGCGGTGGTGGTGGAAACTTCGGCATCGCGGTCGCTTTCGAGATACGCGTGCATCAACCGAACACGCCGACGATGCTGTGCGGACAGATTCGCTATCCGATCCAATACGCGAATGAAGTTCTCGGTTTCTATAACGAATGGATCGAGAAGGCGCCCGACTCGCTCGCTGTCTACGGCTACATGGGGAAAGTCGCCCTGCCGGCCCATCCAGACACGCTCGTCAACGCTGTCGGTCTGACGCCGATCTTCAACGGCGACAGCCGGGAAGGAATGGATCTGATCGCGCCGATTCTCAAGTTCCCAAACATCTTTATCAATCTCTATGACATGACGCTGCCGGACTTCGAGATCTACAACGGCTTGCTCACGGTCGTGGGTGGGATGAGTGGTTACATTCGCTCAGGCTTTATGGCACCCGGAGCGTTCACGCAACAGTGTATCGATGTGTTGACAACGAATATGACCAGCGCGCCATCGCCGAACAGTCTGCTTGTTTGGACACACATGGGTGGCAAAGTCACCGAAGTCTCTCAGGACGCAACTTCCTTCTGGCATCGCGATGCGCGGTTCCTGTGGGAAGTGAAAGCGATCTGGTCGCAGACCGATCAAACAGTGCAGAACGTCAACTGGGCTTACCAACTCGGCGAAGAGATGGCGCCGCACTCGATCGGCGCTTACTGCAACTATATCGATCCGTTGCTGCACAACTGGCAGACCGAGTTCTACGGCGACAACTACAAGAGACTTGTCAAAATCAAGAAGGCGGTCGATCCCGAAAACCGTTTTCGCTTCCAGCAGTGCATCGGATCTCCGTTCAATCCCGACGCTGCATATCCACCCAATCTTGCACCACTGTATCGCACGTTCCTCGTTTGAGATCGTGCTTGGATCGGGTCAGTACAGGGAGCGGTAGCGACCTGGTCCAATCATGAGAATTAAGAATCGTTGGTGATGCTGCTCCCTGTACTGACCCGGTCCAACGAGATGGAGGAAAGATGAAGAAAATCGTAACGATCATAGTGCTCACGCTCGTCGCCGTGACGATGATTATCATGTCGTCAACACCCGCCACGATGACTGCCGACGATAAACCGGCCATCGTTCTCAAATCGCAGATCCCTGGCGATGCGCAGTTCGGGAAGCTTCCGCCCAACGCTACCAACGAGCAGAAGCTGTTGGACATTCAGGGCGACTTCGACATCTATTCATGGAACACGTTCATTGCGCTCAACTGGCCGCCGGGTCCGGACGGCAATGGCGATCCAAACAAGACGATCGGCCAGAACGGCGACAACGATACAGTGTGGGAACATTACCGCGACGTCTCGGACATCTTCCTTGCGGGCGGCAAGAAGCCGAGTTGGAATGGACCAGTTACCGTTCCGACGCAGTGCAAGGCGAACTACAAACCGGGCATGCGCATTCTCAGCCAGGTCGGAAAAACGCCGACCGTCCTGACCGATTTCAGCCAGCCCTTCAACACTGGTCCACTCATCGATCAGAACGGCAACTACACGCGCTACGAAATTCTCGTGAACAAACCGATGTTCGACTACATCCTTCAGAACACGCTTTATTCAAAGGCGGGACAGAAGGTGTTTTCGGGTGCGGTGAAGTTTCCGTGCGGAGTTCTCAACGGCGCGGAAGGCGCCATCATGGTTAAGTCGTCGTGGAAAGTGATCAAGCCCGAAGACAAGAGTCGCTTCCACACGCAAACGGTGCTCGTCTATTCACCGGCTTCGCAAAATCCGAAGTACCCAGCGTCTTGCAGTACGAAGCTCATGGGACTCGTCGGCTTGCACATCGGTCACAAGACCAACTCCGGCGCGCAGTGGCTCTGGTCCACCTTCGAGCACATCGATAACGCACCGAGCGAGGCCGACGTCGCGAAGAAGACCTTCAAACCGCAGTACAACTACTACAACCCGAATTGCAGCGGCCAGAATTGCACGCCCAACGTCGTACCGCCGCGCCCGTGGAATCCGACGAAAGTCAGTTCATTTCACAGCCAGGTTGTGCGCATGAATATGTTCAAGGGCAATGAGTTCGCGTTCGAGAGCGCAGCGGCACGCAATAAGGACGCGTGGGCGTTGCTGAGCGGTGTGTCAACGAGTTCGGTCTGGCTGAACTACGAGTTGGTCAGCACGATGTGGCCCACCAACACGGGACAGTGCCAAGCGACTCCCGGCGATCCACTCGGAACGCCGGCGCCAAACTTCCTCGCGAACACTACGCTCGAAACTTATATCCAGGGAATGGTTCCGAATGTCTCGTCGAACTGCATCGAGTGTCACAACAACGCGACGATGACGACGCCGGTGCCATCCGACTTCACCTATATCCTGCAACGTGCGCAGTAGAAAGAATGGAGACGACTATGACGACCAACGCACCCCCGTCCGAATCAACCGTTCAAGCTTTCGCCAACATGTCGGCGGCGCTGACCGGATTTCAGCCGAGCTTTATCAGGCCCTTCCTCGATCCCGTGAATCTCTCCGGCATTTTCTATCAATACGCTGTCGCGCAGGTCGGACAGACTATGATGGACGCACTGATGAGCGCATTCGCAGCTATCAGCAACCAACCGCCACAGCAAATCGCCGACACGTTGCTCGAAGTCACGAGCTCGACTCCATCGAATCAAGCGCAACTCTGTCAAGCCATCGTGTCGATGTGGTATCTCGGCTCGTGGTATCCGCCGCCGTTCCAAGCCGACGGCTTTCAGGAAGTCATCTCTTCACAGGCTTACACGAAGAGCCTCGTGTGGAACCTGGCCCAGGCGCATCCGATGGGCTTCAGTCCTTTCACGTTCGGCTATTGGAGCCAGCCCCCGGCGTCACTCGAAACGTTCGGCGTCAACACTGGTAATGGAGGTGGACAATGAGCAACGGTGCTTCCCCGCAATACGATGTCGTCATCATTGGCGCCGGCGTCTCCGGCAACCTGATCGCGAAACAGCTCGGTCTCGCCGGTAAGAAAGTGCTCATCCTCGAAGCGGGACTTGCCGTGCCCGATAGTCGCGAAGAGTACATGAACAACTTTTATCTCGCGCTCGCGAAGGTGCCGGAGTCGCCGTATCCCGCACTCGCGGGCCGCAAGGGAACGAAGGACCATCCGGCCGGCAAGCTTCTCGATCCGGCTACGCTGCCCACGCCGCGCGCGACTGTCCTCGGCCTCGGCCAGCCGCCGGACAAGAGCTATCTCGTGCAAGCGCAGCCGACCGGACAGAACGCGCCGCCTGATCCCAAGACCGGTGAAGTGCGCGGTCTGCAGTTCTCGAGTACTTATGAGCGTAACGGCGGCGGCACGTCGTGGCACTGGCTCGGCACTTCGCTGCGCGAGCTCGAGAACGACATCCAGCTTTACACGAAGTATGGACACGGCGTTGATTGGCCGCTCACGTACAGCGAGCTTCAGCCATTGTGGGCGCTTGCGGAAAAAGAGATCGGTGTCGCCGCCAGCGTGGTCCAACAGGAGCCGCTCGAAGTTGTCGGACTCGAATACCCGCAGGGCTATCAATATCCGATGGGACCGATCCCGACGAGCATCGTCGATCAGACGATCAGCGGCGGCATCTCGGGATTGCAAGTGCCGGGCACGCTGCCTGACACGCCGGGCGGATCTGATCCGACGATGTATGACGTGTTCGTCACGCCGACGCCTGCGGGTCGCAACTCCGAGCCGTACGACGATCGACGCGTCTGTGCCGGCAATACCAACTGCATTCCGATCTGTCCGATTCAGGCGAAGTGGGATCCGACCGTGACGCTCGGCAAAGCGCTCGACACCGGGAACGTGACGGTGAGTTATCAGTCAGTTGCATACAACGTCGGGGTCAACGGCAACTCTGTTACGAGTGTCGATTATTACGTTTGGTCACGCGACGATCAGGGCAACTTGCAGAAGGTGTCGAAGTCCGTCACCGCGAAGATTTACGTGCTCGCCTGCCACGCGATTGAGAACGCGAAGCTGCTGCTGCTGTCGAACAACTGTAAAGGTATCGCCAACACGAGCGATCAGGTCGGCCGCAATCTCATGGACCATCCGCTGTATTTGAGTTGGGCGTTGGCGGACCAGCCCCTGTGGGGCTATCGCGGGCCGCTGGCTACGGCGGGCATCGAGTCGCTGCGCGATGGTGAGTTTCGCAAGTACCGCGCGTCGTTCCGCATGGAGATCGGTAACGAAGGCTGGAACTTCTCGGTCGGCGATCCCTACACGACCGCCCGCTATTTCATCACCGGCACGAACGACTCCGGTCTGAATAACGGCGGTCCGAAGGGTACGCCTCAACGGCTTGGTGGCTCGGCGCTGGCGCTGAAGCTCAACAACCTGCTGACGCGTCAGTTCCGCATCGCGTGCATGTTCGATCAGTCGCCGCTGCAGGATAATCGTGTCACGCTCGACATCGATCCGAACACTTGCCAGCCGAACCACACGGATGGTCTCGGTATTCCGCGGCCGAAGGTCGAGTACGGGCTTGATCCGTACACGATGGAAGGCTTTCGCATGGCGGCGTTCGTCTGCTCGGCGATTTACAAACAGATGGGCGCGACGGAGTTCACGAAGACGAGTGTTGGAGCCACCGGCGACTTCACCTATCGCGGACAGGACTATCACTACTACGGCGCGGGACACGTCGTCGGCACGCATCGCATGGGTAACGATCCGTACACGTCCGTCGTCGATGCGAGCCAGCGTTCGCACGACCTGCCGAACATGTGGGTGGTTGGCAGCGGCAGCTTTCCGACGGTGTGCACCGCTAACCCGACACTGACACTGATGGCGCTCGCCTTCAAATCAGCCGACAGCATCATCGCTGCGCTTGGAAAATAGGAGATAAAATTTCATGTATATCAACGACGCATTTTGGTCCGTCATCCCTGGCAACGAAGCAAAAGCTTACGCCGCACTCGGCGCGCTCGCGGAGCAGGTCCACAAGGAGCAGCCCGACACGTGGATGTATCTAATCCACACTCCGAATCTCGATCCCGGTGTCAACACGTTTCCGATGCCCGGACCGGAGCAAGTCGGCTTCGTCGAGGGCTACAAAGATCGCGACGCCTATCACCGGCATCACAACTCGCCGATCATGAAAGAGTTCTTTGCCAAAAACGGGTCGTACTTTCTGAACATGTATGGACCAACCGTACCATTCATGATGGTGCAGACACTCGAAATGATCGACGGCTTCATCCGTCCCGGCGCGGACGTCATGACGGCCTGGCAGGTTGAGGCGCGCTGGGTGATGAAACCGGGTTGTCGAGAGAAAGTGAAAGAAGCGCTGAAACCCTACGTCTATAACGTGCGCACGCAGGAGCCGGAAACTCTGATGTACACGGTGAGTGTCGCCGATGTGAGCGAGCAGTCGATGGCGCTGCCACCATCACAAGTCGACGCGCTGGTCTACAACTCATCCTGGACCAACAAGCAAGGATTCTTCGATCACGGCAACGGTCCGGTATACAAGGATTTTCTCAAAGAGCACGGTCATCTATTTGTCCAGGCCGGCCCCGGCTCAACCACGCACCCCTACATGACCACCTCCGTCCTCAAACGCTTCGCCGGCTTCTTCCGGAAAGAAGCGTTCACGGAGTGAAGAAGAGGTGCCCTACAACGTATTCTGTGACTTATTGGTTTGGCGTTTCGCTCTTATCTCTGACCACCTTAAGAGAATAACCGCCCGCGCCACCCGTTACTAAAAACAGAACGGCTTTGAGGAACTCCATCACAAGTTGATCTTTATTGAAATAGAGCGCGTAACCGATGCCTGCGGCCAATAAAAGACTTAGAAAACCGACGATCAGGGAGCTAATGACTCATTTAGAAATACGAGGTGGTAAAAGGGGGTAGCGAGGACGCTTTCTTACCACGCGAATGTAGCCCATTTCTTTACTGCGAGAGGTGCTGGAACGGGCCGAGCTGACCGTATGTTATCTCGATCGTGCTCGTACATTTGCAGAAAACGTTCCGGAGTCAGCAACTCTATGTAATACGGATGTACGTTTGTATCTTTTGGTTCGAAGGTCATATCGCGACCATATTCGCACTAGAGAGTCAAGTTCTTTCGTCTAATCGGTCGAGAGCGACGTATACGCCTGTTGCTACAGAACGTCAATGGGTCTTAGGTGAATTTGAGAACTAATTAATAACTCCCCGTAAAAATTAATTTCTCTATCAATTGCAGCCAGGGAGAGCGCTACAGAAGTTCCGCGCATTCCAGATCGCGATACGCAGCGAGGGCGCAGTCGAGGCGATGACGCCAGGCTGAGCGCGGGAGTCCGCGGGACCACATCAAGATTGGGACGGTGAGGTTCCGGACCACACAGCGACGGTAGTCGAGCAAGAGATCGTCGAAAGAGTAATTGCTGATGCCCGCGCGCATCAGTTCCTCGTGATAGTAGTGAAGCAACGGCAGCTCGAGTTGTTGACGCGCGGTACGGTCCCAGTGCAGAGCAATCATGAAGGCCAGATCGCGCGCGCCCAGGTCAAGATGCCACAGTTGCCAATCGATGAGATACGTGCTGCCCTGCTCCGAACGAGGAAATAGAAAGTTCCAGGTATGAGCGTCGCCGTGGATGACGGTCAGCGCACGTTGGTCCAGCAGACGAAGCCATGGCCGAAGCGAAGAGTTGAATACTCTTTCGAGCACGAGACTGTCAGCGAGCGGAAGATCTTCGCCGAGATAGTCAAAGAGACCAGGCAGGTGAGTCCTGAATCCAGCAACCATCGTGCGAAGTGCTGTCTCGGTGTGGAGGGTACCAACCGTCGAGCCAAGTGTTGAAGCCTCCCACCAATGCGCATGAACCTGGGCCAGCACTGTGACCCCATCTCGCACGAGGTTGTCAGCGGGACGTTCGGGCCAGGGCGGGTTCGTGTGACTCGCGCGCAGATCCTCGATGATTAGCCATCGATCTTTGCTTGTAGGCAGCGCAGTGGCAAGACACTTGACGAGTGGAGGAGACGACACCGCCGGGGCGAGCTCGCGGTAGAAGACGACTTCGGGATCCCCACGCTCCGGAGCCGCCGACTCTTTCAGTGCCCATTTCAGCAAAAGGCGATCCGGCAGCGTGGGAGACGCGTCCGCGGAATAGATAACATCGAGGAACCATAAGTTGGAGATCTCTGTTTTGATCTGCTCCGTAATCGTTACATCGACGATCGCACCACGTCGGAGCGTACCCGCGTTGTAGAGTGCCGTAGTTAGATCAGCGGGTGTTATCGGTGGAGAGTCCAAATTAGTGATATGCAATTGGGAGCACCTCGTTGCATCACTAAACTTGGTTTGCCTTCGCTAAGTTTCACTTTTCTTCGCGCCATAATTAGCGGGGCGGCCACAGAGGGCCGCCCCTAAAGTTGTTCTCAGTTATGAACACCAGAAGCCGCTGTGAGCGTAGCCTGGCTGATCGGGTTGCACTTGCCTGGGCCGGGGTTACCAGTCGTGCCGCAATCGCGGCAGATCCACGGGTTGCACGGGAGATAGTTCTGAGCACGCAGCTGAATGTCGGGAGTGCGTTGAGTATCTCGTAAACGAGTGATGAAAACATATCATCAGCTTGACTACTCTGGCTTTTGTGCATAAATTCAAACTGCATTCACTCCATCCTGTCTATCGGCAAGGAGATCAGATTGTGTACATGAGAGTATTTACGTCCCTCTTGCTGCTTGCTGTGCTTAGCGTTGCTGCACTGGCCCAACAAGCGCCACCCAAAACGAACCTGAAGGTCGGTGACAAGGCGCCTGAGTTTACGCTGCGTGCCACCGACGGAAAGATTTACAAGCTCAGCGACTTCAAAGGAAAGAAGAACGTCGTACTTGCCATCTACGTACTGGCGTTTACCGGTGGTTGAACGAAGGAGTTGCAGGCGTATCAGGCTGATATCGCCAAATTCGAAACCACCGACACGCAAGTTTTCGGCATGAGTGTCGACAGCATTCCCGCCAACCGCGAATTCGCAAAGCAAATCGGAGTCACCTTCCCGATACTCAGTGATTTCAAACGCACTGTCGTCAAAGACTACGGCGTCTTCAACGAAGAGCAGGGTTTCGGCAACCGCGCTACCTTCGTGATCGATAAAGAAGGAATCATTCAACACATCGACGAAGGAAACGTCGCGATCGATCCAACGTCTGTCGTTGACACATGTAACATCCTGCAACACAAAAAAGCCGCAACACCGTAGGAACTCGGCACTTAGCCGCGAAGAGGCACAAAAGCACAAGCTTCGTTTGTGTTTTTTGTGCCTCTTGTGGCTAACCTGCCTTATACTCTTTCCCGAACGAACCCGCCGGGTAGCAGTTCGAGTTTTCGCAGTTCAATCTCACCCATAATAGGTACTCCCTTGAGCCTCAAAAGAACTATTCAAATCTCCCTGCTAGTAGTCAGTCTGTTCCTTTCTTCCCTGCCCATGAGTGCGAACGTGGTGAGTGTCCCGACGCCAAGCACGTTAACGCAACCGGAGGACGAGAAATTCGTCTTCGGCAAGGTCGATCAGGATCTGCTCAGCGAGATCAAGCTGCTCGACGAGCGTTTCGAGAAGGAAGGCGCGGTCTATCACGAACCGACTTTGGATGCTTACCTGAATCGCGTCGGAACGGCCGTCGTCGCTGACAAGAACCTCGAAAACGTCGATTGGAAGTTTCGCGCGCTACGCGATCCGGTTCCGAATGCTTTCGCGATGCCGAACGGATCGATCTACATCAACACGGGACTGCTGGCGTTGCTCGATGACGAGAACGAGCTTGCTGCTGTGCTCGCGCACGAAGTCACTCATGTTACCGAGCGGCACACGTATCTACAGAACCGCAGCATGAGGAAGAAAGTCCTCGCCATCAACATTCTCAACACGATCGGCAACTGGAGTCCGATTGGTGGACCAGCCGGACTGGCAATCGATCTGATCGCGGCAGTCTCACCATTCATGCTCGCCATCAGCGTGCTCGGCTACAGTCGTGAACAGGAAAAAGAAGCTGACATGGAAGGACTGAAGGCCGCGACCGCCGCCGGCTTTGCTCCGGAGGGAATGCCCAATTCGTTCAAGGCGCTGCAAAGAGACATCGAAGGTGAGCAGTTCAATTCCTTTTACAGCGATCACCCGAAGCTTCAGGAACGGATCAACTACACGAGCAGTAGCATCAGTGCCGATGCGAAGAAACTGTCCGCGGACGAAGCAAAGACCGCGCGCGCTGATTATCTCGCGCTGATGGAAGCCGTCGATAAGCACGATGTCGATTTGGCGATCAACGAAGGACGATTTCGATCGGCAGTGTTCGTGAGTCAGAGACTCATTACGCTACATCCGGAATCATCGGAGAACGTTTTCTATCTCGCGGAGTCGTATCGCACGCTTGGACCACGCAACGCGGAGCTTACCGATCAACAGCTCACGACCGGCGCGAAAAAGAAAGCCGCGAACAGCCGCGAAAAACGCACACTCGAAGAACAAGACGCTGAGCTGTTAGCAACTCCGGCGGGTCAGGAAGCCTGGAAAGCAAACAGTGCGAAGTCCGAGCAGTTGTTTATTCGCGCGCTCGAATTGGATCGTTTCAACGCGCGCGCCCATCGGGGTTTGGGAATGCTGTACGAGAAGCTGAATCGAAAAGAAGACGCAGCGAGTGAGTATGCGAAATATCTGGAGCTCGCGCCTGGCGCCATCGACAACGAGCGCATCCGACGACGCATTTCCGTTCTCAGAGAGTCGAATAACTAACCCGCCGAAGAGGGAGCCCGCGCATGAAAATATCGATTCGTTTTGTGTTTGTGGTCCTGTGCTGCGTGTTTGTTAACTACGATGCGGTCGAAGGCCAGTATCTACATCCGAAAGTCGCCGAGAAGAAAGTAACGATACGCAGTGCCGTCATCCTTCCGGCGAAAGTCGAGATCGTGAAAGAGAGCGCGAAAGGCCAGGAGATGATGGTGGCTGAATCGGCGAACATCAGCGGCAGTGTGACGGAGGCGGTGAACCAGACACTTCAGAAAAAGAAGATCACTGTGGCGCCGAATCCGTTTGAAGCCGCGGCCATAGATGAGACGCGAAAGTATACACTGGCCGACATTCAAACTCGCTACGATGCCCTGCTCCCAAAACTCGTTAAGAAATCAAACGACATCAAAAAAGCGCGCTTCACGCTCGGCGACGAAGTGATGCTGCTCAACGTTCACAAGGACGCGGATGTGCTGGTGTTCATTCGCGGGCAAGGCAGAATGTTTACTAAAGGCAAGACTGCTTTCTCGATAATCAACATCTTCAATTTCGATTTTCCGTTCGCGCAGATCACGGTTGGCGTTGTCGATGCGCATAGCGGTGAAGTGCTCGCGTTCACAAAACCAATGTCGGCCAGTGGCGTGCTGAAAGACAAGAAGAAGTTGAACAACATGATCGAGAAGTCGCTGAAGAAACTCCCCGCCGCGACGCAGTGAAAAGGATTGCCTCAAAAGTACGAATCGTCTGAAATCCCGCCCACGGCAGTGGGTGGATAAATTCAAATTCTTTCTAATGAGTAGCCCCGTGATGCGACGGAATCCCGCCCACGGCAGTGGGCGGATGGTTCAGATCCTTTGTCGTTAATATTTGAAGTATCCACCCACTGCCGTGGGTGGGATTAAGTAGCGGTTCTGGAGCGCTCGTGTAGAAAGGACCTGAACCAAATCCACCCACTGCCGTGGGTGGGATTTTTAGACGTTTTGTGCTACCTGCAGTGAAGATACTTATCACCGGAAGGGCCAGAAGATGGGGACTAGCCAGATCACAATCGCGAATACAGCGATCGTCAGAAGCGAACCGACTTTCAGAAAATCCACAAAGCGATAACGTCCCGGGGTGTAGACCAGCACGCAGGCGGGCTCGAGTGGAGTCAGAAACGAACACGAAGCTGCATAGGTGACTGTTACCGCAAACGTTCTCGGGTTGAGGCCGAGCGCGAGCGCGGTCTTCACCGATATTGGCAGCATGACGAGAGCGGCGGCCTGGTTCGACATCGGCTGCGTCAGCGCGACCGTCATTAGGAAAAATCCGGCCAGCACAGCCATTGGTCCATAGTGTCCCGTGCCTCTCACGATCAAATCAGCGAGATACTGATCCGCGTGACTCTTTTCCATCGCCACGCCAAAACTCATCATGCACGCAATCAAAATTAGCAAACGCCAATCAATGAGCTCGTAAAGTTCCGACATGCGCACTGATCGCGTCGCCAGCAGGATCATGACACCAAGCAGCACAGCGATCGGCAACGGCACGAGATGAGTGAGCGAGAAGAAAAGAAAAACGCCGAACGCCAGTAACGCCCAGCGCTGCTTCTCCGGACGCGGATGTTTCTCCGACACCTCTTCGAGCAGCAAGACCTGACCATCAGCCGCAAGCGTTTCGACCTGTTCACGACTTCCCTGTAACAACAGGACATCGCCGAACCGCAGCCGTACCCTTGAAATTTTCGAAAGCAAATTCACGCCGTGACGATTGATCGCTAACACAACCACGCCGTGCCTTCGTCGAAACGCGAGACCTTTCAACGTGCGACCCATGAAGTCGGAACCACGCGGCACCATCGCCTCAAACAGTTCGGCTTCCTTGTCCTCCAGATGAGCGTCGCTCAATTTGAAGTCGGATTTGATTTCGATGCCAGCTTCGGCCTTAACTTTGAGGATGTCTTCGACGCGACCCTGGACCAGCAATAGATCGTCAGCCTGTATCTTCTCGCGTGGGTTGGGCGCGATCCGCGATTGCTGCTCGCCTCTGATGATTCCAAGAACAGTCAGGTCCAGCTCGTCGCCGATACGCGCTTCAGCGAGTGACTTACCGATGAGCGGCGAGTCGTCGAGCACGATGACTTCCGTGATGTACTGCCTGACGTGATATTGCTCTGTGAGCGACTCAGCCGACTCCCTGCGAGGCAGGAGACGCAGACCTAACAACAGCATGTACAGCATACCGACGCCGACGATCACGATTCCCACGCGCGTCAACTCAAACATCGTAAACGGCTCGATGCCATAGCGCGGCAGCGCGCCACTCACCGCGAGGTTGGTCGACGTTCCTATCAACGTGCAGGTGCCGCCGAGAATCGCTCCGAACGCTAGCGGCATGAGCAGCTTTGACGGGCTGATATTTCTGCGTGCGGCGATACCTAAAACGACCGGAAGAAACATCGCCGTCGTAGTCGTGTTCTTCATCACCGCGGCGCAAAACGCGGCGGCGAACATGATCAGCGCCGTCATGCGAAACTCACTGTCGCCGGCGGTGCGATGTAAGCGCCGTCCCACGAGATCGATCACGCCCGTCTTCGCAAGCCCTCCTGTCAAGACGAAGAGACCCGCGATCGTGATCACGATGTCGTTGCCAAATCCCGCGAACGCTTCGGCTGCGGTCAAGGTTTTTGTGAGGACCAACGCGATAACGAGCAATAGCGAGACAACCTCGATCGGGATTCGTTCGAGGCTAAACAGAACGAGGGCGACGATCAGTAATCCGAGAACGATAGCAATCTGGGTGGTCATGAAAATTCTGTAATCCTGTCTAATGTCACTCTTATGTAGACAGGATTGCAGGATCTTCACGATTGCAGGATTAGGTCAGCCCAATCCGTGCTGCTTTGCTAACTTTTTCGGCAGCTTCGCTCGCACCAATTCATACGATTGCTTCACGTAGTGCGCCCATTCCTTGCGACTGAGCTGCTTCGGATCGTCAACCAGCACCCATTTATAACGCGCGACGTACGGCGCCGGACGCATTCCCGGCGAACTCGAAAGCTCGTCAAACTCCTCGTCCTTAACCTTGAAAGAAACGGTCAGCGGTCCTTCAAGCGCCGCCACACAAAACATCTTGCCCGCCACCGAGAAGCACAGGTCGTGGGCCCACTTGATATCTTCCGTTACCGCCGGAAGCTTCCGGCACATGTCGCGCAGAGTCTCTATGTCCATACTTAACTGCTCTCAACTTTCTTCATCAGCTCATACAGCTTCCGCGTGGTGTTAACGTTGCGGATGGTCATGTCCTGATACATCTTGCGGCTCGAGAGTTTCAGCATGTTCGTTCGCGTCAACTCGCTGACTTGCGCCGACCAGAAAAGCGCGCCCGGGCAATACTCAACTTCTTCGATATCCTTCTTAAGCTCGAGCTCGTCGAGGATCTTTTCGGAATCAATCGTGTGACGCAGAAAGATCACGTTGTAGCGCCAGTTACTATCGCCCGTCCACGTCTTCGGTAAACTCTTTACGATGTGCTCCATCTCAGAAAGACTACGCAACACCACCTTCGACTCGAGCTCGTAATCTCGCACGAGCATTTTTTCGATCTTGCTTTCCAGCTTCCGCGCGTCAGCGTCTTTTGACTTGAAGATGATGTTGCCGCTGTTGATGTAAGTCAGAATATCCGTGAAGCCCAGCGTCTCGAAGCTCTTCTTGAGCGAGCTCATGCTGATCATGTTGTTGCCGCCGACGTTCACGCCACGCAGCAGCGCGACAAACACATTTGAAGTGTATTTACGCATTGTCGAAGAGTCCTGTTAAGGGTTGCTTTTAACCGTGGCTGGCTCTATCATCTGCCAACCCAGAAGTCGGTTACCTCCCAAAACGCTGTTCCTCCCAGTTCGGTTCTGTTCACCCCAGGTAAAAGTTTAATCGTGTCGAGAAGTCCAGTCCGCATTTTCGCTGGAATTCTCGATAGCTCAGTGGCGGACGCTCCCAACTTATAACCAGCAACAATCTGCTCTCACTCTGGAGGTCATATGAAGAAAACGTTTGCAGTGTTTGCCTTAGTAGCCATTTCCGTAGCCGTGTTGGTCTTCACTGCGGTTCACGGTCAGAACGGTCAGAAATTCCGACGCACGAGCGCGGATAAAAAAATCCCAAACCAATACATCGTGGTTCTTAAAAACGACGTCGGCGACGTCGAGAGCGAAGCGCTTCGTCTCGCGCGCGACTTTGACGGCGATCGTAGCGGCGGCTTTACTTATAGTCGCGCCATCAAGGGTTTTTCAGTGCGCATGAATGAAAGACAAGCTCTGCGACTGGCTGACGATCCACGCGTCGCCTTTGTCGAAGAGGACGGCGTAGTCAGCATCGATACGACCCAGACCGGCGCCACCTGGGGAATCGATCGAATCGATCAACGCGATCTGCCTCTCAACGGCACCTACACCTATAACGCCACCGGCTCCGGCGTGAAAGCTTACATCATCGACACCGGAATCCGCGCCACTCACACTCAATTTGCCGGTCGCGTGATTTCTGGTTTCACAGCCATCAGCGACGGTCTTGGTACGAATGACGGCAACGGCCACGGCACTCACGTGTCCGGCACGGTTGGCGGTTCGACTTACGGCGTTGCGAAGAACGTTACGCTCGTCGCCGTTCGCGTGCTTGATTCGAGTGGCAGCGGAACCAATTCCGGCGTCATTGCCGGCATTAATTTCGTCGCTTCGGATCATCAGGCAGGCCAACCGGCAGTGGCCAATATGAGTCTCGGTGGCGGTGCTTCATCCGCTGTCGACAGCGCGGTGGCTGCTGCTGTTGCTGATGGAGTGACTTTTGCGGTCGCGGCTGGAAACGACAATCTGGATGCCTGCGGCTCCTCTCCAGCTCGTGAGCCGAGCGCGATTACTGTTGGTTCTACGACGACCACCGATGCGCGTTCGTCTTTCTCGAACTTCGGTACTTGTGTCGACATCTTTGCTCCGGGCAGCAGCATCACGTCGTCCTGGAACACGAGCGACACAGCGACTAACACGATCTCGGGCACGTCGATGGCGACACCGCACGTCACGGGCGTCGCGGCGTTGTTCCTCGAAACAAATCCGACTGCTTCACCGGCCACAGTCACAGCGGCCATCGTCAACAGCTCGACTCTAAACCATGTCAGCAACCCGGGAACGGGCTCACCGAACCGGCTGCTCTTCTCGTTACTGACTGGTGCGCCACCGCCGACTCCGACTCCGACTCCGACGCCGGTTCCGGGCGCAGAGTTGTTATTGAACCGCGGCTTCGAATCGGGCGCCGTTAATTGGACCGCGACTGCGGGCGTCATCACCAACTCAACCGGCCAAACGCCGCGCACCGGCTCGTTCTATGCATGGCTCGACGGCTACGGCACGACGCACACGGATTCGCTCTTCCAACAGATCACAATTCCATCAACTGCAACGACGGTGACGTTGAGTTTCTGGCTGAAGATCAATACCGCTGAAACAACAACAACCACCGCGTTCGACACGTTGCAAGTGCAAGTTCGCAACTCCAGCAACACGGTGCTGGCGACGCTTGGCACTTTCTCGAACCTTAACAAGACTACGGGTTACGTGTTGAGGACGTTCGATGTGACTGCCTTCAAGGGACAGACAGTGCGCATCTACTTCCTCGGCAACGAAGACTCGTCGCTACAAACGTCGTTTGTAATCGACGACACATCCTGCACGACGCAGTAAC
>JADMIO010800048.1_pt1 | contig 16405 bp, 9 predicted proteins | sample 8958161 | NCBI WGS metagenome assembly JADMIO01 (sample SAMN16585339, study PRJNA669376) | soil metagenome | isolation source: Crop rotation soil | place: USA: Cullars Rotation, Alabama | collected 2011
CTTTCCCGGGCGAGAAAGTGCGCGGGGAGGGCGCAAGTGCTGGTGGGGAGTGGAGTAGAAAAATACTGAAAAATCGGGGCCTGGGGCCGGAAACGGGGCTGCCGCATGTCGGTGGTTTGGTGACCGAAAGCCGGACATGCGCGCGGACCGGGGGCATCGCGGTGTGAGTCTCGAGCGGAGTCGTCGGGGCGCTGAGACAGGAGCGCGGATGCAGGCCCGGAGCACGGCTTGGGGAGGAACGCGGAGCTTTGGCATGGCGAAATGCCAGGTTCAGGCGGTACTCCGTTTTGGCTTGTGGGCCTGGCTTGTGGGCCGGGGTGGGAGGCGCTTCGGGAGCATCGAAGTCGGGAGGAACCCGACTTCGATGGCACGGCGCCGGCCTTCGATGCCACGCGGGCGTTCGCGGAATCCGGTGCAACCTCTGGGATTGGTCCAAGGTTTATGCGTGAGATCGGTGTTGCGTGTGGTAGTGTGACGGTGGCCGGGTTTCCACAGTTCCGCCGGCCCGAAGGAGGAACGACATGACCAAGGCGCTATGCGTTGGGTTGATCGCCGGGATGGCCACCGCTGCGTACGGTGACGTTCTGGTCCACAACCAGATCGACGTGAAGGCCCGCGTGTTCGGGAGCAACGACGCGTGGTCGGACTCGCTGACTTTTCAGAGCCAGAACCTGACGGACCCGATCGTCCTCGAGGTCGCGGTGTTCTACTCGCGCAACCAGGGGTACGGGTTTTCGACCTGTATCAACAACATTGTCGGGGCGCCGTTCAGCGCCACCAAGGGCGACCAGGCGACGATCATCGACAACCCTTCCAGCACGCAGCATCCCGACGGGCGCCCCGGTGATCAGCCCCTGATCGGGAAGGGCTGGAATGACGGCGGTCAGTTCCAGGTCGTGTACCACACGGGCACGTCGGGGGTCGATGCCAACCGCTTCCGTATTGCCGCGCCCAACAACGCGAGCGATGTCATCCCCGGCGGGATCTCGATCCATCAGCGAAGCCCGGTGACGCTCGGGAGCAACTTCAACACGGAAGACGGTTTCATGGGCTATCACTTCAAGCTCAGCCTCGCCTGCTACGACGGGGGCGCTGCGCGCTCGGTCGTCATCAACGCTCCGAATAATCGGATCAGCGCGTACCGCGCGTACCTGACCGATACGTCCGCAACTCCCACGGACATCGGAGGGATGGGGGGCCCGGGGAACTACTCCGACATTCTCGCGAGCGACCCGGCGACGGTGAATGTGTCGTGGGTGCCGGGGCCGGGGACGGTGGCGATCCTCGGGTGCGGCGGGCTGGTGGCGGGGCGCCGGCGGAGAGTGTGAGAGGGCGGCGCGTTCCGATCGGAGAATCTGAAGATTGGCCGGCGCGGCGGATGCACAGTGAAGCCTTGATGCTGGCGCGAATGGCGCGGGGACGACCTGCGCGAGCGGTGAACTCCATCGCAGAGCTGGGGGCCGGGCCGCGAAACACGGGTCGGAGCGGAGCGGCGTGGCTCTGGCGGGTGTGCAAGGCCGGAGTACGGGTTGGCGTGAAATGCCGAGCTGTGGCACACCGGAGTGCGATGATCAAGCTGCGCACCCGCAGAACGGCAGCGGCGCCGCTCCGCGAGCGTGTAGGCAAGAATTGACAACAGCCGAAGGAGTTCATCGGTGAACTAACTGATCCACTCTCCATGCAGTTACGCGAACAGCGCGGCGGCGTCCACTCGCTGCACGCTCGCAGCCAACTCCGGCCAACGCTCAATGAATGATGCCGCTGCCACTCGTCCTAGTTCACTTGGTTCGATTTTGTTCAGTCCACCGCCGTACACGCGCCCCTCGCCTCGGAGTTCGTGACCGGTGACTTGGCCGAGGAGTTCATGCACTGCAGCGCCGCGCTCGGGGTGCTTACGGAGCATCCCCGCGAAGCCGTTCAATGGGTAGAGCATGAGGTACAGATTCGTCCCGATCGCGCGGGAGCGATTGTAGATGAACCGGAAGGGCTGCTTGTCGTCGGACCCGCGTCCCATGTAGGTGCAGAGGAACGGGCACGGCTCGCGCTGCTCCTGCTTGTACCATGGGGTGCGCTTACCGACGAGGTAGCCGTCTTTGACCCCAAGCAATTCAGCGGTTTTCAGGTATTCCCACAGAGCCGGGTGGCACTGCTCGACCACATGCTCAGGAAGGTCACAGTCGATCACACAGAGTTGGCGCTCGATCATCGGATAACCGTCGTCGTCGGCTTCGATGACGGTGGCTTTGAGATGGCGCGGACTTGGCAGGATCGGGCGGAGGTACTTCGCTGGAAGATGCCGGCGCTTCGCATCACCTCGGTCGAGGACAAAGAACTTGTTGTGTCCCGTGGCGATGCCGCGCTGGACCCGGAAAAAATCGGAGAGGGTCGGGCCACTGCCGTCGCTGAGCGTGTGGCGGTCGTTCTTGGCGTGGGTCGGGTAAGCCGTCCACTTGCGGGACTTGCGGAGTCGTTCAAGCGGGATGCGATCGCTCGCGTACGGCTGTTCGAGCGTGCCGCCGAACGTGAACCCGGGCGCGTGTCCAGACGGCGGCGGGGCCTTCTTGAAGACCAAGACTACCGACGACACGAACGCATCGCCAAACTGGACATCCTGGGGGTCGAAACGGTGAGCGCGGATCAGCGTCACGCGATCTGTGAGGAAGCTCTTGAGCGCGGTCCCGTAGTTGACATCCATGAACTCAGATGGGATGAGCCACGCGGCATAGCCGTCATCCTCCATCCACGCCGTAGCAAGCAAGAGGAAGTAGACGTATAGGCCTGCAAGTCCGTTGACCTCGACGCCGGTCATCCTGAACGCGAGCCGTTGCAAGCGTTCCTTGTCCACACGGTCCATGTGGTGGTGCCGGACATAGGGTGGGTTGGCGAGGATCAGGTTTGGTGCGGGGGGGCAGGAGCTATTGGCAACGACGCGGGTAAAGTCGCCGTGCACGACTTCCAGCCCGACATCGGCCCACAGATTGCGAGCAGCGTCGGCGAAGGCCGAATCGAGTTCGACGCCCACAGCGCTCTCGATGCGCTTAGGGCCATACACCGCGAGCGCGGCGGAGAAAAAACTCCCAGAACCGATGGACGGGTCGGCAAAGCGGATTGCACGCTTGGGTGTGTCGATCAATGTGCCGACGTAGCGGGCGATATCCAGAGCAAGGCCATGGGGAGTGGCGAACTGGCCGAGGCGGTTCCGCTCGGCGGCCGACTTGGTTGCATCAATCGCCGACTGAATCGTCTGGCGTTGCGCTTCGGTCGTGTTGTCCAGATGCGCGATCATGCCGTTCACAGCCCCAGTTTCGCAAGGTCATCGATGCGATGCTCCCACACCCAGTCGATCCCTTCGGCGGCTTCGTAGCCGAGATAGTCACTGCCAAAGTAGCCGCAGAGGAACAGGACAAAGCACACGTCCTTGCCAAAGGTGGCTTGGAGTTGGTGTATCTTGATCGCTTCCTCTTTGCGTCGCTTGTTGGTATTGGTGAAGTCGCCGGCCGACTTGGCCTCGATGAGAATGGGCAAGCGGTCCTTCCGTGGTCTCTTTGGCTGAACTACTACGTCGATCGGGATATTGACCTTCACAGTGCTTCCGACGGTCAGGTTCATTCGAAAGGAGTATGTACCCGCTTCCATCTCCGTCAACGCCTTCCCAGGCGCATGGGATTGCTTCCGATAGTCCCGCCTGTCCAGCCATGCGCCGACCATCTTGAGTTGCCGCTGTTCTTGGGCGTTGCGGACTATCGGATTCGCGACAGCGCTGCACAGGCGGTCGGCAACGATGGTGGATGCCCGATCGCGTTCGTGGTTGCTCGGCTCCTTGCCCGCGTCCAGCCATGGGAAGATGTCGTGGTCCAGGAGTTTCGTCAGCACGCGACAGACTTTGCCCAAGTTCTCGTCCAGCAGTTCCGCCTTCATGCGGGCCGCGAGCTTGCCTTCCTCCATGCTGCCGATGAGCGACTTGCTCGCGCTAGCAAGGCCGACCAAACGGTCCACCGCGAGCGGCGGCGCCGTGCACATGCGGAGCGTGGGGAGCGCGCTGGGATTTGCTCTGAGCGTCGCCGCATCGAGATTGCGGAGATCGCGCGTGGCGATGAGCGCGGCCTTGACGTGCTCGGTTGTCTTGACGCGCGTCGAGCGGAACGCTTGGGGTGCGAACTCCATGAACCACTGATTGAACTGGTCAACGGACGCCGCGACATCGGCTTTCCAGAGGTGCGGCTTGTCGGCGTTGATTCGTGCCGGCGCCATAAGGCCCTCTCGCTTCCTGCTCCGGGCGGTGGGCTTCCTGCGCTGGGCCATGTTCCCAGTATACGGGATGCGTTCGGGTATGTCCAACCCGGCATTCAGCGACCCGACTGGATAGATCGCGGAGAATACCACCTTCAAATCGTGGCGAGTGGCACGGTTTGACCATGGCACCGGTGACGTGGCATAGCTTTGCCACCAGATGCGCTGGCGATGGTCAGGGCAGTCGAAAAATTGGAAGGCCTGGCGCGAACTGTTCCACGACCGCGCGCCGCCGCCAGCCCGGGTTCACAAGCCAACGCCTACCTCCTCGGCTCATACCGCATCGCCACCGCCCCTGAGCCGAGCTCCAGCCGGCTCACGAGCTTCAGGTCGACGTGCTTCGAGAGCCCCGCGAACAGCGTCGGCCCGTGGCCGGCGAGCCGGGGGTGCACCACGAGTTCGTACTCGTCGATCAATCCCAGTTCCGCCAGCGCCAGCGGGAGCTTCACGCCTCCCGTGAACAGGCCCTTCCCCGGCTGGCGCTTGAGGTGCTGAACGGCCCTCTCCAGATCGGCGCGCCCGCCCACGCGCACGAGCTCGGCGTTCCAATCGACGCGGTCCAGGGTGCTCGACACGACGTGCTTCCGGGCGGCGTCGATGGTCCGGGCGAAGGGTTCCATCCAGGGGGCCATCCAGTCGGGCCTGGCTCCGGTCCGCGCCGGCTCGCGCCATGCGGCCTCCATCATTTCGTACGTCACGCGGCCGAAGAGGAGGGCATCGGCCTGGGCGATGTTTTCGGCCGCGTGACGATGGAGGTTTTCGTCCGCGGGAATCGCACGATGATCGCAGCACCCGTCCAGGGTGACGTTGATGGAATAGCGAAGGGGTCGCATGAGGCAAGAATACTGCCGGGGGCGCAGACGAGGCGGCGCGGCTTCGGCACGGCACCGCGATGTGGACAGTCTGCGGTCCGCAGGGATGGCTTTCAGATACGCGAAGCTGTATCACGATTGGCGCGGGTGCGAGGGTGGCGGCTCATCCGTCCCCGGGGCGGATGGAAAAAAAGAGCCTGCTTTCGAGGGGCTGGCGAAGCGCGGCGCCGCTCGCAACGTCCGTGCGCCCTCCGGGCGAGGAATCGGCGTGCAATACGCCGCGCGGGAGGAATGGGATTCGGGTCGTTCGCAAACCGTGCTTGTTGCTTGCGGTTGCGGCGGCGTTGTGTGCTCTCTGCGCAAACCTTCGGTGACTCTCCGCGCGATCGGCGCCGGCTCAGCCCGGCCCACCCGGCGGCTGCACGTCCGGGGCCTTCTGATCTCCGGGCCCCAGGTAGATCTCGCGGTCAAAGTCGGGGTCTTCTCCCTCGGCGCGGGAGAGCCACTCGGCGGCTTTCTCGTAGCTGTCGAAGCGATCGACATCGAAGCCGCGGCGGCGTGCGGCGCTGACGAAAATCGGGGGCCGCGGGTTGGGGATCGCGGGGATGAGGATCGCGATGCGGTGGCGGTCGGTGAGGCCCAGGCCTTCGAGCATCGCGGCGAGGGTCTTGAGGTGGGTGTCGGAGAGTTCGGCGCGGGTGTCGCGGAGGTCGAGCAGGGCGAGGTGGGTGGAGCGCGCCTTGAACTCGTTGGCGAGGGTGCGGAGGACTTCGAGGCTGCGGGGCCAGTCGAGCTCGCCGTGGGCGCCCAGGCGGAAGAACTCGTGCGACGTGATGACGTGGAATTCGAGGGCCACGGGGAGTCCCCTTTGGCGGCGGGGGGGAGTGTATCAGAAGGGGGCAGTGGGCAGTGGGCAGTGGGCAGTGGGCAGTGGGCAATGGGCAGTGGGCAATGGGAAGTGGGGAAGTGGGGGTGGGGTGCGGGAGGTTTGGGGTGATAGGAGCGCGACGACTCGCGGCTCGTCGTCGGCGTGGGCGTCGTCGTCGGCGTGGGCGTCGTCGTCGGCGTGGGCGTGGGCGTGGGAGAGACACTACATAATGGTCGGGGCTTGCCTTCACCTACCCTCGTGTGTGCTCCGCTGGCTCACCATTCTCGCGGCGGTGATCGGGGTTGCGGTCGGGATCGTTGCGATCGCGGCGAGCAACGAGAAGCCGCCGGTGCCACCCTTGGCGCGCAGGCCGTCGGTGAATCCGTTCGAGCGCGGCGTGGCGGCGCTCGGATTTGTCGAACCTTTGAGCCGCGCGGTGGGGGTGGGGGCGCCCGAGCCGGGGCTGGTGACCGAGGTGCTGGTCGATGTGGGCGACAGGGTTGAGGCCGGGCAGGTGCTGTTCAAGCTGGACGACCGGGCGCTGAAGGCGCGGCTGGTGACGGCGCGATCGGCGGTCGTGGCGGCGCAGGCGGAGATCGAACGGTGGAATGCGCTGCCGCGGAAGGAGGATGTGCCGCCCCTGCGCGCGGAAGTGGAGCGGACCAAAGCGCTCTTCGCGGATCGGCAGGAGCAGCTCAAGCAGACCGAGGAAGCGCAGAAGCGCGGCGCGGCGACGGAGCGGGATGTTTCGCTGATGCGGTTCGCGACCGATGCGGCGCGGGCGGTGGCCGCGGGCGCGGCGGCGGACCTGGCGCGGCTGGAGTCGGGCGGGTGGAAGCCGGACCTGATCGTGGCGGAGTCGAACCTGGCGCAGAAGAGCGCGGAGGTCGAGTCGATCACGCTCCTGCTCGACCGGCTCAGCGTGCGGGCGGCGCGCGCGGGGGTGGTGCTGCGGCGCGAGGTCGAGCCGGGGGAGTACGTGACGGCCGAGTCGGGGAGGCGGGCGCTGATCGTGGGCGACCTGTCGAGGCTGCGGGTGCGGGCGCAGGTGGATGAAGAGGACATCGCGCTGGTCGGGAAGGAATCGCGCGCGGTGGCGCGCTCGCGCGGCAGCGTGGTGATCGAGATGCCGCTGAAGCTGGTGCGGATCGAGCCGTTCGGAAGGCCCAAGGGCGATCTCTCGGGCGTGACGACCGAGCGCGTGGACACGCGGGTGATCGACGTGGTCTTCGAGATCGAGGGGACGCCGGGCGTGGCCCTGTACACCGGGCAGGCGATCGACGTATTTATCGAGGCGAAGAAAGCGGCGGGGAGCGAAAGCGGCGGGGGGTGAGGCCCAAGAAGCGGGTTCGGGACGAACGCGAAGAGTGCACCTCGGCGCGGAGGTCGCGCGCGGGGGGCGTCGGAATGAGGATCGCGGGTCTTGTGCTGGGCGCGGCGGAACGGGTAGGCTCACTCTTCCGGGCCGGCGCGGTGTGACGAAGCACGACGGTGGCGCGGCACCTGGTCGTGGTATGGGGAGTGCGAACATGGCGAGGCGCATCGAGACGGTGTGGGCGGGCGCGATCGGGCTGGGGGCGCTGGCCATGGCGGGGGCGCTGGTGTCGAAGCCCGAGTCGCGCGCCGGGGGGCCGGGGCCGCGGGCGTGGCCGGCGTTCGTGAACTTCGAGACGCCGCAGGTGCACCCGATCGAGATCACGCCGGACGGGCTGACGCTCCTGGTGTGCAACACGGCCGCGGCGAGGATCGACGTGTTCAGCATCGCCTCGGGGTGGCCGACGGCCGTCGGGTCGGTGCCGGTGGGGCTGGACCCGGTGTCGGTGCGGGCGCGGACGAGCACGGAGGTGTGGGTCGCCAACCACGTGTCGGACTCGGTCAGCGTGGTCGATCTCGTGACGATGAACGTGGTGAAGACGCTGAAGGGCGTGAACGCGCTGAACGGGAAGGCGCTGGACGAGCCGTGCGACATCGCCTTTGCGGGAACGCCGCAGCGCGCATTCGTGACGTTTTCGCAGTCGAACGTGGTGGCGGTGTGGGACCTGGCGAACCTGGACGCGGCGCCGACGCAGGTGGTGATCGACGCGGAGGATCCGCGGTCGCTGGCGGTGAGCCCGGACGGCGAGACGGTGTACGCCGCGGCGTTTGAGTCGGGGAACGGTTCGACGCTGGTGGGCGGGGGCGCGGCGGTGGGGCCGACGATCGGCTTCCCGCCCAACGCGGTGAGCGATGCGGCCGGGCCGTACGGGGGCGTGAACCCGCCGCCGAACAAGGGGGCGGGCTTCGAGCCGCCGATCGCGCCCGCGAATCTTCCGGCGGTGCCGATGGGGTTGATCGTAAAGAAGGATGGCGCCGGGAAGTGGATGGATGACAACGGCCATGACTGGACGAGCATGGTGTCGGGCGCGAACGCGGGGAAGAGCGGGCGGGTCGTGGGGTGGGACATGCCCGACCGGGACGTCGCGGCGATCGACGCGAACTCGCTGAGCGTGACGTACGCGACGGGGCTGATGAACATGTGCATGTCGGTCGAGGTGAACCCGGCGACGGGCGCGATCACGGTGATCGGCACCGAGGCGACCAACGAGGTGCGGTTCGAGCCCAACGTCAAAGGGAAGTTCATCCGTGTCGAGATCGCGAGCGTGGAGGCGGGGAATCTGGCGAGCAAGACGATCACGGACCTGAACCCGCACCTGGATTACAGCGTGGCGAACCTGCCGCAGAGCGAGCGCGACCGGTCGATCGGCGATCCGCGGGCGGTGGTGTGGCGCGCCGACGGGCAGCGCGGGTACGTGGCGGGGATGGGGTCGAACAACGTGATCGTCGTCGACAGCGCGGGCGGGCGCGCGGGGATCGCGGACCATATCGATGTGGGCGAGGGGCCGACGGGCCTGGCGCTGGACGAGGCGCGGGGCACGCTGTATGTGCTGAACCGCTTTGCGGCGTCGGTGTCGGCGATCAACGTCGAGACCGAGACGGTGGTGGGGGCGGTGCCGCTGTTCGATCCGACGCCGAGCGCGATCAAGATCGGGCGCAAGCATCTCTATGACACGCACCTCAACTCGGGGCTGGGGCAGATCGCGTGCGCGAGCTGTCACGTCGATGGACGGATCGACCGGCTGGCGTGGGATCTGGGCGACCCGGCGGGCTCGGTCGCGGCGCTCACGGACTTGAACCTGGGGTTCGGGCTGCCGGGGCTGGACGTGGCTTCGATGCCGCCGCCGGTGCCGCAGTTTGCGCCGCACCACCCGATGAAGGGGCCCACGACGACGCAGACGATGCAGGACATCATCGGGAAGGAGCCCTTGCACTGGCGCGCGGACCGCGCGGGGCTCGAGTCGTTCGCGGGCGCGTTCCAGGGCTTGCAGGGCGACGATGCGCCGCTGGACGGGGCGAGCATGCAGGAGTTCGAGAACTTCCTGGCGACGATCTACTTCCCGCCCAACCCGTTCCGCAATTTCGACAACACGCTGCCGACGAGCCTGCCGTTGCCGGGGCACTACCGGACCGGGCGCTTCGGGAACGCGGGCCAGTCCCTGCCGAACGGCAACGCGGTGAACGGGCAGAACCTGTTCCGCGGCACGACGAACCCGGCGCGCCTCCTGGACAACAACGCGCTGGCGTGCGTGACGTGCCACACGCTGCCGACGGGCGCGGGACCGGACGCGCGCTTCGTCGCCAACGCGTGGCAGCCGATCCCGATCGGCGCCAACGGTCAGCACCACCTGGGGTGCGTGTCGACCGACGGGCTCACGAACGTCACGATCAAGGTGCCGCAGTTCCGCAACGCGTACGAGAAGTCGGGGTGCAACTTCCTGAAGCCGACGAGCAACGCGGGGTTCGGGTTCGTGCACGACGGGTCGGTCGACTCGATCGAGCGGTTCGTCAACGAGCCGATCTTCCGCGTGAACAGCGACCAGGAAACCGCCAACCTGGTGGCGTTCGTCCTGTGCATCGCGGGGTCGGACTTCCCGACGCCCAACCCGAACAACCCGCTCGAGCCGCCGGGCGCCCCGAGCCAGGACGTGCCGGCGTCGGTGGGCGCGCAGGTGACGCTGAACGGGCCGGCGGGCGCGACGGACACGGCGCTGCTCAACTCGATCTTCACGCTCGCCAACGCGAACAAGGTCGGGTTCGTGGCCAAGGGGCTGGTGGGAGGCGTCGAGCGCGGGTACTCGTACCTGGGCGCGGGGAACTGGCAGAGCGATCGCGCGGGCGAGCAGGTGACGAGCGCGCAGCTGCAGGCGCTGGCGGCGCCGGGCGCGGAGATCACGTTCACGGTGGTGCCCAAGGGGAGCGAGACGCGCCTCGGGACCGACGCGGACCTGGACGGATGCCGCGACGGCGACGAGGGCGTGGTGTGCGACTGCCTGGCGGACTACAACGGGGACGCCGTGGTGTCGGGCGTGGACATCGATCAGTTCACCTCGGACTTCGAGGCCGGCGATCCGCGCGCCGACGTGGATGGGAACGGGTTCGTGAACGGCGAGGACTTCGACCGGTTCATCGCGCATGCCGCGGCGGGTTGCTGAGGGGACCGATCGCCGTCCGCCCGCTGGTCCGAAAAGTGTGCCGGTCTCCGGGGTGTTCGTGACCGCCCGGCGCGCCGAAGGGTGTCCGGTGGCCGGTCGCGGGAGATGCCGCGGGTCGGCGAATCAGGGCCGAAGAGCGTAAGTCTAATCTATTTCAGCCCTTACGGCACAGATCACAGGCGGCAAACGCTGTTCAGAAGACCATTGTGCTACCGCCGGACAGTGTGGTACGCTATTGCCCGGAACTTCCAGGTCCTACGAGACGGGGGCACCGCCATCCGCCGGCGGCCTCGTTGCGGAGGAGGTTGTCAGAATGCGCTCTGAATCTTTGTGGATGTCCTCACTCGCGCTCGCGGGGTTCGTGGTCGCTGGCGCCCTGAGCAGGCCGAACCTGCCGCGGGCGGCCGATCTCCCGCCGGGCACGACGTTCGTCAACTTTGAATCGCCGCACGTGCACCCGATGGATCGCACGCCGGACGGGCTCACGCTCGTGGTGTGCAACACCGCGGCGAACCGGATCGATCTGTTCTCGATCTCGGGCGGCACGCTGACCCCGGCGGGTTCGGTGGCGGTGGGGATGGACCCGGTGTCGGTGCGCGCGCGCACGAACACCGAGGTGTGGGTGGTGAACCACGTCTCCGACTCGGTGAGCGTGGTGGACCTGACGACGATGCACGTCGTGAAGACGCTCGACACGTCGGACGAGCCGTGCGATGTTGTGTTCGCGGGCGCGACGGAGAAGGCGTTCGTTTCGTGCCAGCAGAACAACGAGGTGCTGGTGTTCGACCCGGCGAACCTGGGCGCGGCGCCCGAGACCGTCGAGATCAACGGGGAGCGCCCGCGCGGGCTGGCGGTGAGCCCCGACGGGTCGAAGGTGTACGCGGCGATCTTCGAGTCGGGCAACGGGACGACCGTGCTCGGCGGCGGCGTGGACGAGACGCAGGTGCACGGGATCGTTTCGTTCCCGCCCAACGCGGTGAGCGACCCGGCGGGCCCCTACGGCGGCGTGAACCCGCCGCCGAACTCCGGCGCGAACTTCGACCCGCCGATCTCGGGGGGGAACGAGAACCCGCCGAAGGTGAGCCTGATCGTGCGGAAGAACGCGTCGGGCCAGTGGATGGACGACAACGCGCACGACTGGACGAGCATGGTGTCGGGCGCGAACTCGGCGCTGAGCGGCCGGCCGGCCGGCTGGGACCTGCCCGACCGCGACCTGGCGGTGATCGACACGGGCTCCCTGGGCGTGGCGTACGTGGCGAGCCTCATGAACATCTGCATGGCGGTGGGCGTGAACCCCTCGTCGGGCGCGATCACGGTGGTGGGGACGGACGCGACCAACGAGATCCGCTTCGAGCCGGTGCTCAAGGGCAAGTTCATCCGCGTCAACATGGGGATCGTGCCCAGCAGCCTGACGAACCCGACGATCGTGGACCTCAACCCGCACCTGGATTACCAGAGCGCGAGCGTGGCGATGTCCGAGCGGCAGAAGTCGATCGGCGACCCGCGGGCGGTGGTGTGGAACGGCGCGGGGACCCGGGGCTACATCGCGGGCCTGGGCTCGGACAACGTGATCGTCGTCAACGCCTCGGGCGCGCGGGCGGGCCTGGCCGAGACCATCCCGGTCGGCGAGGGGCCGACGGGCCTGGTGCTCGACGAGCCCAACGGCGTGATGTACGTCCTCAACCGTTTCGCGGCGTCGGTGAGCGTGGTGAACCTGAGCGCCGAGAGCGTGGTGCAGACGATCGGCTTCTTCGATCCGACGCCGGCGGACGTCAAGAACGGGCGCAAGCACCTGTACAACACGCACCTGCACTCGGGCCTGGGACAGATTTCCTGCGCCAGCTGCCACATCGACGCGCGGATGGACCGGATCGGATGGGACCTGGGCGACCCGACGGGCTCGTGGGTGGCGTACTCGAACAACAACCAGGGGTTCGGCGTGCCGCAGCTCGAGCCGGCGACGACCGACCCGCCGTACATGAACTACCACCCGATGAAGGGGCCGATGGTCACGCAGACCCTCGTCGACAGCCTCGGGCACGAGCCGCTGCACTGGCGCGGCGACCGCGGTTCGATCGAGGACTTCGCCAACGCGTTCTTCGCGCTGCAGGGCGCTGATGGGCCGCTCGGCGGCGGCGACATGGCGGACTTCAAGGCGTTCCTGGCGACGCTGACGTTCCCGCCCAACCCCTACCGCGCGTTCGACAACACGATCCCGCAGGACCTGCCCCTGCCGGGGCACTACAAGACGGGCCGGTACACCGGTGCCGCGGGTGATCCCTTGGGCAACGGCAACGCGTTCAACGGGATCTCGTACTTCCGCAACCGGACCCGCAAGGTGGACGGCGGGCGCTTCGCGTGCGTGACGTGTCACACGCTCCCCACGGGGACGGGCCCGGACCAGTCGTGGAACGGCAGCCAGTACGTGCCGCTCGCGCTTGGGCCCAACGGCGAGCGCCACACCGGGTGCGTGACCGTCGCGGGGGTGACGAACATCACGATGAAGATTCCGCAGCTGCGGAACCTGTACAAGAAGGTCGGGATGGACATGTTCCACACGTCCAGCAACGCCGGCTTCGGCTACGGGCACGACGGAACGATCGACACGATCTCGCGCTTCATCAACATGGAAGAGTTCCAGCTCAACAACGACCAGGAGACGTCGGACGGAACGGCGTTCCTGCTCTCGTTCTCGGGTTCGGCGCTGCCGGTCGTCGCCAACAACATCCTGCTCGAGCCGCCGGGGGTCGCCAGCCGCGACGTGCCGGCGTCGGTGGGGACGCAGATCACGCTGTCGGCGCCGCCCGACTCCGGGCAGACCACGACGATCAACCAGGTGATCGGGTTCGCCAACGCGGGGAAGGTCGGGTTCATCGCCAAGGGGCGCGTGAGCGGCGCTCTGCGCGGCTACGCGTACGTCCCCGGGCTGGGCACGTGGCAGGCCGACAAGGCCGGGCAGGTGCTCACGACGGCGCAGCTCACGGCGCTCCCCGGGGTCGGGTCCGAGATCACCTTCACCGTGGTGCCGGTCGGCTCGCAGACGCGCCTCGGGATCGATGACGACCTCGACGACTGCTACGACAGCGACGAGGGCGTGATCTGCGACTGCCTGTCGGACTTCATCGCCGACGGGTTCGTGACCGGCGATGACTTCGACGCGTACACCGCGGCGTTCGAGGCGGGCGACCCCTCGGCCGACGCCAACGGCGACGGGTTCGTGACCGGCGACGACTTCGACCTGTACGCGGAGCACTTCATCAACGGGTGCTGACGCGCGGCGGCCGTCGCTGGCGGATTCCATGCTCGAGCGGCCCAGGGGTGTGAGCGGCGGTGCGCGCTGGCGTGCCGCGAGATGCAATCAAAGGCTCGGTGCGCGACATCGATTGGGAGGGGTAACGGGCGCGATGTCGCGCGCCCGTCGGGAGGCCGGTCATGAGAAACAGTCTTCGTCGAATCTTCGCGCGCGGGCTTGCGGCGGCGGCCGCGCTGTGTCTCTTCGGACCGGCGGCGCGGGCGTCGTTCCACCTCATGCAGATCGAGCAGGTGATCGGCGGGGTGAACGGGAACACCGCGGCGCAGGCGATCCAGCTGCGGATGCGGTCAAGTTTCCAGGGACTGGTGGGGCAGTCGCGGCTGAGGGCGTGGGACGCGGCCGGCGCGAACCCGGTGCTGCTGGTTGACCTGACGAACAGCGTGCCGAACGACGCGACCGGGGCCCGGGTTCTGTTGTGCACTTCGGCGTTCCTCTCGATGACGACGCCGACGTGTGTTCCCAACGTGATCATGACCAACCCGATCCCGGCCTCGTACCTGGCGGCGGGGCGGATCACGTTCGAGGACGATTTCGGGACGGTGTACTGGTCGCTGGCGTGGGGCGGCGCCTCGTACACGGGCTCGAACTCGGGTGCGATCGACAACGACGCGAACGGGAACTTCGGGCCGGCGTTCGCGGGGCCGTGCCCCAGCTCGGGCGTGCAGGCGCTCAAGTTCACCGGGACGGCGACGGCGCTCTCGACGAACAACGCGGCGCAGTACGCGCTGACGTCGGGCGCGGCGGTGTTCACGAACAACACGCCGGCGAACTTCACCGTGAACTCTTCGTGCACGGCGCCCTCGATCACGCAGCATCCCGACCCGCCGGAGTCGGTGGAGATCGGCGGGCAGGCGGACTTCTCGGTGACGGCGACGGGGAGCCCGACGCTGACGTACGCGTGGCGGAAGGACGGCGACCCGCTCACCGACGACACGCGGATCATGGGCTCGCACACCGCGGCGCTCACCGTCTCCGATGCCGTGCAGAGCGACACCGGTGACTACGACGTGGTGGTGAGCAACGGGTGCGGCTCGGTGACGAGCGACACGGCGCACTTCACGGTGTACTGCCTCTCGGACTTCGACCGCAACGCCTTCGTGAACGGGGACGACTTCGACGCGTTCGTGTTCTTCTTCGAGGCGGGCGACCCGCAGGCGGACATCAACCACGACACGTTCGTGACCGGCGACGACTTCGACCTGTACACGCAGCACTTCGTCGACGGGTGCTGAACAGACTTGATCGCGCCGCGGGGCGTTCCCGTGCGTGGGGGTACGAAAAACCGGCGGACGGCTCTTCCCGGGCCGTCCGCCGGTTTGTTCGTACCGGGAGTGCGCGGGGCTACGCGCAGATGCGCCGCATCTCCTTCACCAGCGTGGTGACCTCGTCGTCGGTGTTCCAGATGCAGCACGCGACGCGCGCGGTCTGCGGGGTGTACGGGGAGGTGCTGGCGAGGATGCCCCGGGACTTGAGGGCGTCGACGACCTGGTGGGGCGTCCTGCCCTCGACGAGGAAGCAGGTGATGCCGGCGGAGAGGTCCCAGTCGCGTGGTGTGTGGAGCGTGAGGTTCGGGATGCGGCTGAACTCGTCGCGGACGCGCTCGTTCAAGGCGCGGAGGTGCTGCGCGACGCGCGGCTTGCCGAGGGCGAGGTGGAACCGGAAGGCCTCGTCGGCGGCCCAGCGGCTCTCGAAGGTGTGGAAGCCGCCGGGGGTGAACTGCTGCGCGGGGGAATCGAAGCCGCTGAAGGAGCAGACCGAGGGGATGAGCTGCTTCCAGAGCGTCTCGCGTCCCCAGAGGATCCCGGTGCCGCGCGGGCCGAGCATCCACTTGTGCGTGCCGGCGGCGAAGAAATCGACGCCCAGTTGCGGGAGCGTGGTGTCGTCGATGCCAAGGCCGTGGACGCCGTCGGCCGCGAAGAGGAGGCGATCGTCGTCCGAGCGGCCGACGTTGGCGTCGGCGACGACCTCGGCGATGCGCGCGAGCGGGAGCTTCACGCCGCTGACGGAGTGGAGCCAGGTGAGCGCGAGGACGCGCGTCTGCGGAGTGATCGCGGCGCGCAGGCGGGTGACGATGTCGCCGGCGCTGGCCGCGGCGGGGTTTTCGTAGAGGGTGATGCGGTTGATCTTGATGCCGGACTTGGCGGCGCGCATGTCGAGGACCATGCTGGTGGCCCAGTGGTCGTGGACGGTCGAGAGAACGTGCTGGTCCGGGCGGATCTTGATGCCGGAGTAGAGGATGCCGAGGCCCATGGTGGTGGAGTCGGTGAGGGCGATCTCGCGCGTGCCGTTGACGCCGAGGTACTCGCCGGCGGCGGCGCGCACGGCCTGCTCGGCGCGGGTGTGGTTGTCTTCCCAGTAGCCGACGGGGTCCTTGTCGAGCACGGCGCGGTGGCGCGCGACGGCGTCGCGGACGGGGCGCGGGACCATCGCGAGGAAGAAGCCGGCGAAGTTGATGGTGGCGGGGTCGAGGTCGAAGTGGGAGCGGAGGTTGTCCCAGGTCACCGGTTGACCGGCGCGCGGCGCGGCGGGGAGCGGCGCGACGGAGGAAGCGCTGGCGCGGCGCGCGGCGGCGCCGGCGAGGGCCGCGCCGGAG